>Ga0099364_10001839_pt1 | contig 34352 bp, 30 predicted proteins | sample TergutTh196P3_FD_73070 | JGI IMG/M metagenome (GOLD analysis project Ga0099364, IMG submission 73070) | Microcerotermes parvus P3 segment gut microbial communities from Pointe-Noire, Republic of the Congo - Th196 P3 | ecosystem: Host-associated > Arthropoda: Insects > Digestive system > Gut ... | reverse complement strand
CAAGTGCAAGCATGGCAAAAAACATAATTGGCTTGCCGCCGGGAGTAACAACTATATCGTCAATGTCTGTCTTTACATTTTTGTATTCTCCGCAGTACTCTGCTATTGCTTCCCTTAGCGGAATTATACCGGGAGTAGGACCATAACCTGTTTTTCCCTCGTTCATCGCTTTATATGCTGCTTCAATAATATTCTTTGGAGTTTTAAAGTCAGGCTGTCCTATTTCAAGGTGTACTATACTCTTGCCTTGAGCCTCTAGTTCGTTGGCTCTTGCAAGAATCTGAAAGGCGGATTCTGTGTGTAGTCTTTCCATTCTTTTTGCAATGCGGTTTTCCATATTTGCTCCTTAGATATACATCAACCGGCAAGACCTGCCAGCTTTTCGCGAATAAATTCGCTCTTTTCTTTTAAGCCTATGTTCCCAACGGTAAAAAGCAAAACATTTGCCTCCCGGGGATCAAGCTTAATCCTCCCCGAAGCTTCCTTCATTAAACGTATAAGGGCGTCTACCTTTACCCTGGAAACTTTTCCAAACTCTATTCTGATAGTTCCGCCGCGCTCCCTAAGCGAAGAAATCGAAAGCTCTCGGCATATTATGCGCAATTCTGCAAGAGAGAGAAGACTAGCAGCCTCATCGGGCGGAGGACCAAACCTGTCAGAAAGCTCAAAGTTAAGACCTTCAAGTTCTTCCCTGCTTCTTACAGCGGCAATTTTCTTGTATATATCCATTTTTTCCTGAGCAGAATCTATGTAAGTGTCAGGAATAAAGCCTGTATACTCAAGTTCCATAAGTGTTTCAATTTCCGCCTCGTAATTTTCGTTTTCCAGCTTTCTAACAGCTTCATCCAGTAGGCGCATATACAGTTCAAATCCAACTGAGTATATGTCCCCGGATTGTTCCCTGCCCAAAAGATTCCCCGCTCCGCGTATCTCCATATCCTTCATTGCAATTTTAAAACCAGAGCCAAGCTCTGTAAAGTCCGAGATAGTTTGCAGACGCTTCATGGCAACTTCTGTAAGTGCCTTATCTTTTGGATAAAATAAATAGGCATAAGCCACACGGTCAGAACGCCCCACCCTGCCCCGGAGCTGGTATAGCTGCGATACCCCATAATTATCCGCCCTGTCTATAATGATGGTGTTTACATTTGGTATATCTATGCCATTTTCAATTATGGTTGTAGATACAAGCACATGGAAACCGCCATGTATAAAACGGTGCATTACATCTTCCAGTTCCTGACCATCCATCTGACCATGGGCTGTCTCTACAAGCATTTCCGGCAGAAGCCGCTGCAGTTTAATCCTTGTTTCCCGCAAAGTATCTATACGGTTATGAAGGTAAAAAACCTGCCCTCCCCTTTCGGCCTCCCTTCTTATGGCATCTATGATGCGCTCATCGTTAAGTTCCTCTATGCTGGTCTCTATGGGGTGGCGGTTCTGCGGCGGCGTAGCCAAAAGGCTCATGTCACGTATCTTTAATAAACTCATGTGCAGGGTACGCGGAATGGGAGTTGCGGAGAGGGTAAGACAATCCACATTTGCCTTTAGCTCTTTTAACTTTTCCTTGTCTTTAACACCAAAGCGCTGCTCTTCGTCTATGACCATAAAGCCAAGGTTTTTAAATTCTACATCTTTTTGTATTATCCTGTGTGTTCCTACCAAGAGGTCTATTTCTCCGTTTTTTACTTTAGCAAGAATTTCCCTGGTGTTTTTTCTGTCAACAAAGCGGGAAAGCATGGCAAGCCGTATTGGAAACTGGGTAAACCTTTCGCGGAAATTTTCATAATGCTGATCTGCAAGTATGGTGGTAGGCGCAAGAAAGGCAGCCTGTTTACCTCCCATAATTGCCTTAAAGCAGGCACGAACGGCAACTTCGGTTTTGCCAAAACCCACATCACCGCAGATTAACCTGTCCATGGGAGAAGAGCTTTCCATGTCTTCTTTTATCTCTTCTACGCAGCGGAGCTGATCTTCAGTTTCTTCAAAGGGAAAGGCGGCCTCGAACATGGTCTGCCACTCAGTGTCTTTTGGAAAGGCAAAACCCTGTGATTGTTTACGCTTGGAATAAAGTGCAAGGAGTTTTTCTGCAATGTCTTCAACGGATTTTTTAACCCTGCCCTTGCGATTCTCCCAGCTCTTGGAACCTATTGAATCCAGCCTGGGTGGATTTCCTTCATTGCCTATATAGCGCTGAACAAGGTTCACCTGCTCTATGGGAACAAAGATCCTTTCCTCTCCGGCATATTCTACATTAATATAATCCCTTTCAAAGCCAAGAGCCTTAATCCTTTCTATACCCTTAAACAAACCAATTCCATAATTAACATGGACTATATAGTCTCCGGGATTTAGTTCCACAAAGGTGTCAATGACAGCACTACGAACAGTCCTTAGAGATTTAGGCGGGCGGCGGCGGCGGCCGAAAATTTCGTTTTCCTGTATTAACATGAATTTAATTTCAGGCAGAGCAAAGCCGGAAGAAAACGGAAAAGCGCCTACAGAAATATCTTCATCTTTTAAGAGCTCAGCTATACGCCCTGCCTGCACTTCCGATTCTGCCGCAACAGAGAGCTTCCAGCCCAGTTTTTTTAACGATGAAAATTCTTCTTTTAAATAATCTATATTTCCAAAAAAACTTCTTGGAGGATCACAGGCGGCATTTATTTTTACAGCTCCTTCTTCTCCCAAGCCTTTAAAGCCAAGAAAAGATATCCTTCGCCTAACAGGAAGAAAGATCTCTTTAAAATCCAGGAGTATCCTTTTTGGAAGGGGCATCTCTTTTACAAGGGATTCAGAATCAGACTTTAAGCCGGAGGGGACTCTTTTGGCTCTGTTATACAGGTTCTGATACTCTTTATCCAAAGCCTCCTGTGCGTTTAAAAGCCTTTCCCTGTCTATGCAGACAACAAGGCCTTCTTCTCCAAGGTAATCAGTTAGTTTTGCCGCTTTGTCAAAGGCAAGGGAGAAAAAGAGCTCTTCCCCGCTGAAAGTCCTGTTGGAGATTAGCTCTTCAATTATGTCTCTGCCCCCCGAGGGGAATTCCTCATAACCGGATAGATTATCCCGCAGCTTTTCTATTCTATCATCAGTCCATACAGTCTCTTTTAGGGGGAAAATTGTAAGCTCATTTAATTTTTCAAGACTGTTTTGGCTAAGGGTATCAAAACGGCGTATGCTTTCTATTCTGTCAAAATCAAAGAGCAGTCGGTAACTGGAGTCTTCATCGTTCATCAAAAGATCCAGTACATCGCCGCGCAGGGAAAATTCCCCTTTTACCTGAACACGCGGGACCCTTAAATATCCAAAAGATACCAATTTTTTTGCCAGGTCCAGGGGGTCAAAATTCTCTCCCTGCTTAATATTAATTAAAAGTTCTTTTATATACTCAGGCGGAGGCAGAGGACCAAGAAAGGCCCTTTCGGGAGCAATTACAACACGGCATTTATTCATGATAAGCTTGGCCAGTATACTCATTCTATTTGAGAAAATTGCAGAATGAGCTGCAATATCCCTGTAGGGCATTGCGCCCCACCAGGGGAAGATCTGAACAAATTCCGGTTCAGATGCTCCAAAAGCACTTTCCAGATCCTGGGACAGAAGCATAGCTTCGGTATCAGTAGGTACAATTACCAAAATGGGACTTTTTGCTGAGGAAAGCAATGAGATTAAAATACCGGGAAAAGAGCCTTCTGCAGAATCAATTTCTATGGGATATTTGCCCTCTTTATGGGCTTTTAAAATATCCTTTACCGCAGTAGTGCTGCTAATTCGCTTTTTGATCTCAGTAAAATATAAAGTATTCATAAGGTATTATTACCAATTTACCGATTACTATAGTATAGAAATAGGTTTAAGCTCAATCTATAGAACGGGAGTTAATTGTGAAGTTAAAATACATAAATTTTAGGTTTTTATTGCTTTTTCTGCTAATTCTTACATGCGGACAAGTGCTGTTCGCAAATAACGGAGTAGAACTAAGCATAAGGTTTTATGACAGAAGAATTTACTTCCTTAACAGCGATAATATCCTGGTTCAGGTGACAGTCACCAATAACAGCCCGCATCCTTACCGCTTTAGGCTTGCGGAAGACAGGGTTTTTTCCATAGATTTCAATGTAAGAACTACTACAAACAGGTCTGTAGAAGCTGCAAACAGCCTTTTACGCAGGCGTACACAAAGCCAGCAGGTGTTTTTTAGAGATATAATCCTTGAGACAGGAGAATCCTTTTCATTTGTAGAAAACCTTTGGGACTATTCCAATTTTGCTCAGAGCGGCGCTTATGTTGTTCAAGCCGTACTTTACCCTGATCTTTATCAGGAAAGACAGGCGAGCATGGGCCAGCCCATCGCCTCTACATCTCAGCCCCTTACATCAAATTTCCTGAGCCTTAGCATAAGACCAAGACCTTTATCAGAGCCCGGAGGCATACCCCTGGAACTGCATGAAGAAACAAATGCACTAATAGTGGCAGAAAGAATCCCGCCGGATGAGGTAATTAACTTTTTACTTACTGCAAGGCAGAGAGGACAATGGGAGAGGTTCTTCCTTTACCTGGATTTGGAGGCAATGATTACCCGCGATCCCGCGAGAGCACGCAGGTGGACTGCAGAGTCGGCAGAAGGCCGTGCCGAAATGCTTAGACGATACAGGCAGGATCTGCAAAATGCAGAAATAGAAGGCGATCTATACCTTATTCCTTCCCGTTTCGAAATGGAAAGAACAGTATATAATAATAACTCAGGAACGGTTACAGTAATGCAATACTTTGATATGGGGAACTTTACCCAGCTTAAGCGTTATGTATGGTATCTGGAAAGAAAAAATGATATATGGATGGTAGTAGATTATTCAGTCACAAATCTTGGAACTGAGTAAGGAGTACTGATAAGGAATAGAGATGAAACTGCTTCTGGTGCTAAGTTCTGACACTCTATATAATCTCATTTCTGTTTATGTAAAACCTCTGGGTTTTGAGCTTATACGCTACAACTATATTCAAAAGGCAATGGATAATATAGAAGAAATAGATCCCGCTGCCATAATAATAAGTACCAGTAATTTTCCCAGGCAGTGGAAAACCATGGCACAGTTTATTCGATGCGAACGCTCAAAAGATGCCTGTCCAATTATTCTAATAAAGGGAGATACCTTTAACTCAGAAGAAGCAATGAAAGCATCTCACTTGGGTATAAGCGGTATTATTAATGAAGATCTGGGTAATCCTGCAGAAATTGAAAGGCTGCAGGGCATACTTGGACGCTACCTCTCCATAAACGAAAAACGCAAAAGCCGCCGCATACACACAGAGAGCTGGCAGAATATAGGATTTATTTTTTCGCGTCCAAAAGACAAAGTTTTAATTAGCGGCAATGTAAAAGATATTTCTTTAGAGGGCTTTTCATTCCAGGCTGAGTATCCGTCACTTATGGAAGAAATTCAATTAAACACCCTTTTGAAAGAATGTTCATTCAGAGCAGGAGCATCCATACTGTCGCCGGTATGCCGTCTTGCAAGAACAGGCAAGATAGTTTCCATGGAATTTGTTTCCTTCCCAAGCGGAGAAAAAGAATTGCTCACTAATTATTTGGAAAAACTGCCCCTTCTGGAGCTAAATGCAAAAGTATTGGACGCTACATGATTCGAACATGTGACCCCCACGGTGTAAACGTGATGCTCTAACCAGCTGAGCTAAGCGTCCATTTATTGTATAAGCCTACAAAAAGGCACATCTTTAGTCAAGTATTATTTATACATACCTAGAGAAGATTTCATATACTGAGTCACATCCATTTCAAAAGCACTATCCAATAAAGAGTTCTGTATAATTTCTTCCTTGGTACCTATGCCATGTATGCCCCCATCCTTCATAACAAGGATATTATCGCTTAACTGCAGTGCAAGATTTATATCATGCAGTACACCTATTACTGCACGGCTTCCCTTGCTTGACCACTTTCTTAAATAATCAACAATCTCTATCTGGCACTTTAAATCCAGATGGCTGGTAGGCTCATCCAGAAGTATAAGATGGGGATCCTGCGCAAGGGTTCTGGCAAGGAAGACTCTCTGAAGCTGTCCCGAAGAAAGTTTTGTAATTTCCCTGTCCTTCTCTGCAAGCATATTAACCGCTTCCAAAGATTCAAGAACCTTCTCTATGTCCTCTTTCTGGGGCTTGTTGGAAAACCTGTCTTTTATATGTATGTAACGTCCCATCATAACTGTATCAAAAATAGTGTAAGAAAAATAAATTCCCATCTGCATACTAAGCATGGCAATTTTATAGGAAATATCCCTTCTCTTCATTTTGTCGTATGCCTCACCGTCCATGCTTATCTTCCCCTTAAAAGGAAGTATCTTTGAAATCACTTTTAACAGGGTTGTTTTACCTGAGCCGTTTGGACCTATCACAGCCAGGTTTGTATTTTTATTTAAGCTAAAGGAAATGTTTTTAATTACATCTTTACCGTCATATCCGGCAGATATATTATCTACAATTAACATGCTGCTAACTCTTCCTCTTGCTAAAATATACATAAGCAAAAAAAGGTGCTCCAATAAGGGCCGTAACAGCTCCCACAGGAAGCTCTACAGAAGGCACTGCCATACGGGCGGCGAGGTCGCAGAGTGCCATAAAGGCTCCTCCTGCAATTGCCGACATGGGAATTACATATTTATGGGAGGAACCAAAAATTTTTCGTATAACGTGAGGTGTAACAAGGTCTACAAAACCTATAACTCCCACAAAGGCAATGGTACTGCCGGTAAGAGCGGCAGAAGAGACAAGAAGTTTCAATTTTACCCTGCGGCTGTTTACACCTATAGACTCCCCCTGTTCCTCGCCAAAGCTAAGTACATCAAGCTCCCATCTAAAACGTGAAACATATACAATTCCTGCCAATGCAAGAGGAAAGAGTATATAAATTGCCTGCCAGTCCCGCATGGAAAAACTCCCCATCTGCCAATAGATCATCCTCTGTATGCTTTCGCGGTACAATGCAAACATCAGTGTAGTTAAGGCATTAATAAAAAGTGAAAAAACCATGCCAACTAGAATAATTGTTTGATTCTCCATTCTGCCGTCAAGACGGGAAGCAAATGCCATTGCAAGGATCATGCTTCCAAGACCAAAGATGAAACCCAGAATTGGCAGGCTAAGCATGGACATTATTGGCAGGCTAACACCCAAAAAAATAACAAGGGATGCTCCCAATGATGCCCCGGAAGATACCCCCAGGGTATAGGAAGAAGCCAGGGGATTCCTTAAAATAGACTGCATCACAGCGCCGCTTACAGAAAGTGTACTGCCTGCTATAAATGCCAGAAAAACCCTGGGCAGGCGCAGATTCCAAACTATGGAAACATTGGCACTTGTCAAATGCGAGGGTAACTCTGCTCCAAAAATTACATGAGAAAGAATGCGAAAAATATCGTTAATTGCTATGGAAACACTGCCCAGGGCAGTACAGAGAAAAATGGAAGCCGTACTTAAAACAATAGTAATAATTATTTTTAACTTAACACTCATTGGTAATATTCCGGATAAAGAGCCCTCGCTATTTCCCACAGTGCTCTTATTATATTATGACTTGGACGGCTGCTGTAATTGGCGTCTATGGAGTAAACACGCATATTTTGCACAGCAGCAATGACAGACCAGCCGGGTCTGCTCATTATTTCTGACACAGGGTCATCCAGAAAATCAACGGTGGTCAAGATGACATCAGGATTGGCTGACAATAGCAGTTCATCAGGAACAGCCATCCAGCCTTCACTAAAGGAAAAAATATTTTCTCCCCCTGCTATCTCTATCATCTCATGTAAAAAAGTTCCCCTGCCAAAGCTGTACATAAAAGGTGCAGGGGAAATTTCAAAATATATACTCCTTCTGAGGTTAATGTTATGCGAAATTTGCCGGACTAATTCTATTTCACTTTCCATATACTCAACAAGGCTTTCACCATCTTCCTCTACGCCCATTACAGCGGCAATATGACGTATATCGTTTTTTATGTCTTCTATGCTTGTACTTGTGGGAAGGTATACGACATATATCCCTGCCTCTCTTACCATACGCAGAGGATCCTGGTCGCCGTCTACAAAGGTCATGCCCGTTACAAATACAATGTCCGGCTTAAGGCTTATAATATGCTCAAGATCAAGCTGCATCATGGAGTAGATGGATATACCGGTCCTTATCCCCTCTATTCCGTCAGAGAAAGCGTCTGTTGCAATAATACGGCTGCCAAAACCCAATGCCGTAAGGATCTCCGTATTGGAAGGTCCTATGGAGATAATACTGTTAATTTCATTAGGCGGAGCAGCAGGGCTAGCCTGCTCATATCTACATGCAAAAAAGACAAGAGAAAAAATTATTACATAAGGGAATATTTTCCCTATCTTACTTCGCCCCATTTTCATCCTTTAAAAATTAAAAGCTGTACTGCAGACTTATATTTATTGATCTGCCATCTGCTGGGTAAAAAGAATAATTATCAGACCAAGACGAATAATAACCAATAGGAGAATAACTGTAGTCTAACAGGTTTCGTCCTGTAAGCATAATGGTCATTTCTCCGCCGCTTACTTCAAAATTGAAAGATGCCCTAAAACCAAGTATATACCAGGGATCAAGTGCATCGCCTGAATTCGCAGTATCACCTCCATAATAGGAGCTGCTTGCAAAGTTAAAATTGGGTCCCAATTTTAAACCAAAGGGGAGGCTAAACATCATACTGCCATAAAAACTATGAGAGGGAACCATGGGTACAAAATTATCTTTATCCGGTCCCCCGGAAAAAACAGCATTTACAAAGGAGTATGATCCTTCCAGCAAAAGGAAATCCCAGGGCTCAAGGGTAAAGCCTATATTCATTCCCATACGCCTGGTATTATCAATGTTCTCATTTTTACTGGAAACCATGCTATAGGCAATTTCATCTTCCAAAGCCATAAAAAAAACATTTGCAGAAATTTCCAGGATTTCTTCAAATTGATAAGCTAAACCAAACTCCACATTAAAGCCCCTTTCCGGCTCAAGATCATCATTAAAACCAGCCCAGGCATCTGCAAGTTCGTCTACAAAGGGATAACGGAAAAGACTGGCAAACCTTGTGTAAAGTCTAAAATTTTCAAAAGGACTGTAAATTGCCCCCGCCTCGTACACAAAGGCATTAAGCATTTTATCACCCTTAAAGTCACTTGTGAATGAACCTGGGCTTGCGCTGTACTCAGCCCTTAGCCCTGTCATATCAAAACGAAGCCCGGCGGAAAAAGTAAGATTGCTTAGGGGAGAAAAACGGGCTGTTAGATAAGAACCCAATGTCCACATGGAAATTTCCAAGCTATCCGAATCAGAAGTTCGCTTTTCATCCGAAAAAGTTTCCTTGTCTAAATATGCAAAGTTAAAGTCTAAACCGCCTACAAGACGCAGGGGCATACTATCTATATATAGGTTGAATACAGCCTGGGGTCTTGCTTCCAGGCTGTGCAGTATATGATCTGTAAATGAAAAGAAAGATTCCATATCCATATTCCTGTAACTAAGCCTGTAAGAGAGGGGGAGATTCAGTTCCATACTCTCTGACAGAAACCAATTTAAAGCCAGGGCAGTAGAAAAATAATGTTCAAAGTTTTCATCTTCAGGGTTACTCGCCTGCCTTGGATTATCATCGAAATCTGCCTCTGACAGGCTGCCGGGAAGCTGGAAAGCAAGGTTGGAATAGGATGCACTAAAGGAAAGACGCAGATTCTCTTGCAGGAAAATTTTGGCTGCTCCACCTAGAGAGCTTACCCTGCTTTCCTGTCTATCCCTGTATCCGCTGTTAACATTGTTTTCGGCAGACAGGGAAAAGTTACCCCAGGAGGCAGGCTGAAAGTGGGAAATAAACTGGCCATGAAAAATACTGCCCCAGGGTGCAGGGCTAAAAGCGAAGCCTGAATCATTAGCCGAGATAAAAACCCCGGCATTAACACCGGCTACAGTCTGCCTCTCACCGCCTCTTTTGGTGATTATATTTATTACTCCCCCAACGGCAAAGTTACCATACTGCACCGAAGCACTCCCATCCATTATTTCAATTCGTTCTATATTGCCAAGGGGAATGGAATTCCAGTTAAGGCTGCTCATATCCGGTGAATTTATCCTGTTTCCGTCAACAAGAAGCAAAACTCTTCCATGGGAATTTTCTCCAAAGCCGCGCATGGATATCTGATCAGAGCCGGCGCCGGAAAGAGCCCCGGAAAAACGCACTCCCGGTATTCGTTCCAAAAGCTCACTTAAGCTTTCTGCTCCCGATTCGGCTATGTCCTCGGCGCTTATAACAATGATCTGAGCGGGAACTTCGTCCACAGGTTCGGGGGTTCTGCCGGCGCTGACCACGAGGCCGTCCATAATGCCAAGGTCAAAAAAATCATTTTCTCCGGAATTACTGTCGTCAGTAAAAGCGGGAATCGCAAAAAAAACTAAAAAGATTACCAGAAAAAAAAGAAAAGAGCGGTACATAATGTCTCCTATGGGTCCAGTCCACGAGACCCCTGGAAAATTCAAAAAATCGAGGATTTTTTGGTAAACTGCAAAGTTCCTGACTTAAGAAAATCCTAACCCCTTCGGGTTTAGTCTTTTCTTTAACAGTTACGGGATAGCGGGGGACTTTCACCCCTCTTCCTTTGAAGTATACAAAGAGAAGCATATCTGATATGATTTGGGCAGTCAATAGTATACATTTAAATCGCCTGACTACTAATTTAGTAGTCAGGCATAAATAGGAGAAGTATTTATGTCTGATATTACACTGGAAGAAAGGGTAAAAGCATCCCTGGAGAATTTACGCCCCTCCCTCCAGTCTCACGGCGGCGATGTTGAATTTGTTTCCCTCTCAGATGATGGCGTGGTCTCGGTAAGATTAAGCGGAGCCTGTGGAAACTGCCCCAGAGCCGAAATGACTTTAAAAATGGGAATTGAATATAAACTAAAGGAAGAGATCCCCGAAGTTGATTCTGTACTGGGAGTTTAAGTCCTGAGTATACGAAAGCAATTCATAGATAAAGCAAAAAACAAAATAATCATAATGGACGGCGCCATGGGTGCCATGCTGCAAGCTTACCCTGCTCCAAGTGAAGCCCTCTGCATCTCAAAACCGGAGATCGTAACAGAGATACATGAGGCATACCTTGAGGCAGGTGCGGACATAGTGGGAACTTGCACCTTCAATGCCACTTCCGTTTCACTTGCTGAATTCGGCATGGCAGACAGGGCTTATGAACTAAGCCTTGCCGCAGCAAAACTCGCAAGGAAGGCAGCAGACAAGTTTTCATCTCCCGCCTATAAGCGCTTTGTTGCAGGAAGCATGGGTCCAACTGCAAAAAGTGCAAGTTTTGCACCTGACATGAATAACCCTGAAAAGAGGGCTATCACATGGGACGAGCTTGAGGCTGCTTATTACGACAATGCCCGGGGTCTCCTTGACGGCGGCTCTGACATCTTTCTTATAGAGACAGTAATAGATCCAATAAACGCAAAGGCTGCCATCAGGGCAATTATGCGTCTTGGCGAAGAAAGAAAACTGGATATGCCTATTATACTATCTGCTTCCATCATGGAAAAAGGCGGCCGCCTGCTTTCCGGGCAAAGCATAGAGGCATTTTTTGTTTCCACCTGCCATGCAAATCCCCTTGCCATAGGTTTAAACTGCTCTTTTGGTGCTGGAAAAATGGAAGAACCCCTGGCTACGCTTTCTTCACTTACGCTCTCAGGTCCCCTGCCCTGCCTGATCTCTGCATACCCCAATGCTGGACTGCCCAACCATGAGGGAGTTTACAGTGAAGACCCCATTAGCATGGCAAATAATATAGAAAGTTACTTAAAACGCGGACTTGTAAATATAGTGGGCGGCTGCTGCGGCTCCACCCCGGCACATATAAAAGCCATTGCAGAAAAAGCAAAAAACTACAAAGCCCGCACTATACCTGCAGCAAAAAATGGAAGCTTCTATTCGGGCAATGATGTTTTTGAGATTAAACAGGGAGAAGCAGGAGAGATAACAGAAAATCCGGAGTTAAGCAAACTGGTAAATGATGCTGAATATGAAGAAGCATCAGATATACTTTTAGATATGGCCGAAAATGAGGATAAACTATTAAGCATAAATCTTGATGGAATGGACAGGGAAAAACTGGTTAACTTTTTTAACTACGCACTTCAATTTCCTGCCATTATCCGTCTGCCTATAAAGCTCATATCTACTTCTTCTGCAATGGAAAACATAGAGGCAGCATTAAAATGCCTGCCGGGAAAGAGCATCATACAGCTCCATGATCTAAAACCAGACAGTGACGATTATAATAGACTTTGCAAAGTGGCAGCCTCTTACGCGGCAATAATCAATTAAAATTAATTTTATCCCTTCTTCTGCTTCTTTCTCTGTATAGATTCCTTAAAAAGAGCGTCGGCATCTATGCGTTCATCTACGCCGGTTAAGGGGCTTATACCTTCGCCGTCTACACTGCGGAACAGGGGACCGGGTTCAGAAGAGTATGCCCAGCTTTTTTCGTTATTCACAAGTTGATCCAGTACTATGGTTATGGCAAGGCAAAAATAAATTAAAGACGCGTTATTTCTTGATTTTTGCGGCAAGAGTGCATTCAAGCGTATGGAGAGAGGGTTAGGAACCTGAAAGACATAGGAATCCCAGGGATTATCAATTCCCTCACATACAGCCTTTGCCTCTGCACCGCCTGCCCTGTTCCCCTTATCTATCCCTGCGGCAACAATGGAAAGATACTTTCGTAGATTCTTAATTTTTGTATATATAGGTTCAATTCCCTTTCTCTGGAAGGAAGGCGGAGCAATTGTTTCAAACTTGTAATAAGGCATAAGATAGAGTCTCTTTATCCAGTGCATCTCGGAAACTATCTTTCTTGTGTAAGGTGAAATTCTCTCTTCCATAGAGCCTTCAAGAATTCTAATGTATTCAATCATCCTGGGCAGATACTCATTCCCTATACTAATTTCAAGATCATGCCTCCAGCCGTTAATAATTCCGCCCAGAGAATCCCTTAAATCGTCTATTACGCCTCCTGCCCCTGTCACCGTACCAAAAGATACAGAACGCATACCAAAAAATAATTCTTCAAGTGTGCGCATTAGAATTAATATTTGCAAAAGGGGATCTGTAGGTGCTATATAAACTACCCCCCTCTTTAGATCAAGGGTATCCATAAAGTAGGGGTAAAGATCCGGGAACTTATCAAGACGCTCCCAGCCTGCTTTCGGGAAAAGTGCTTCCAGGGTCTGTATGCCTTTTTCGTATGCTTTTTGTTCAGATTCCTTTATAGGGCTGGACGACTGCTCTTCACTTGGAATTTCAACATCTGCATCTTTATCCTCTGCCTTGGCTTCTTCTGCATTTTCTTCCTGCTGCAAGGGATCATCTTCCTCGGCTGCGGGAGCATTTTTAACTGCACCATGCAAGGGAAGCAAGGCAGGGTCAAGCTTATTTTCTTCAGTAACGCCAAGGAATGCCATTATCCTGTTCTTGCGTTCTTCAAAAAAATGGCTGTAGTGCACAAATTTGGAAGAAACCAGCTTCAGAAAAAGAGGATAAAGAAGCAGGCGTATATCACGTCTAATCTCAAAAAAGGATGCCAGTGCGGCATGTATCATATTCTGGCTCTTTCCCTTTGCCTCACTGGGGTTTTCCAGATACAGAATTTTGTAGAGCTCTTTATATGAAGCGCGTATATGAACATCGGAATCCATTTTTTCAAGAAGAAAAAGAGGTTTGTAAACTGCCTTTATGATTTCACTAAACTCACTTACAAGAACATTTTTTGGGCGTGACTGTATTTTGGCAAGGTCAGTAGAAATTCTTTCTATATCCCAATAGCGTATAACATCAAGAACGGCATAAGACAGGGGGGAAGCCTTCTTTAGCTGTTCGTTTCGTTTAGTATTGTTTCTTGGGAACATGCTTCGTGTCGGAACAACCAGAGTCTCAATTTTTTTGTAATATTCAGGCATGCGCTGTTTAATAAAAACAGTGCTTACAGTATCTGGAGTCTTGGTAAAAAAAAGCATCATCATCTGAACGATCTGTATTGGCGACTTTATCTCAAAACCGCTCTGAGCGGCAAACCTGTCCATTTTAAGCCTGTCGGCAAAGCTTGGCTTTAAGCCCAATGCAGGATCATCAAGGGGATCAAGCCCCTTTGGGCGGGTAAGCTTTTTCTTGCTTTCTTTTTCATGCTCAAGCGCTGTTTCTATGCGCCTTTTTGGACGGGAAGGAAGTACAGGCTTATCCTGCTTTACTTCATCCTCATGACTGCGCTCATAACCAACTTCACCGCCAAGTTTATCGGCAAGGGTTTTGGCTTCCTGCCAGTCTACAGGTCCCAGTCTTTCTCTTACCCGGCTTAGTTCCCCGGGAGCATACCTATCTTTACCCATTTTTATCCCATTTAATTATAAACGGAGAGCTACTTTGTCGATAGCTCCCCATACATTTTTTATCGGCAATTCTCTGCCATGAGCATCGAGTAATTGCCCATTAAAAACACCAAGTGGATTTTCATAATCCACATGAACAATGATGGAATTCATTATATCCCGTTTATAATCTTTTGGAGTAAAAATCAAATCCACCATCCCTTCCATATCCTGTATTATCCAGTCAGAATCATGACCATTACTCCTTGTTATTTTAACAGGAGGTAAGGAACTCAATTCTCCTTCCAGCCAAAGTGCATTCTCGTTATTCTTGAACTGCTCTTTAATTTGATTCTCTGCCAGAGAAAAGCCAAAACGCCTGTTGTCTCCATCAAAACCAAGCCCGGCTGCCCATGTAGACCTCATTCTGTAAGGCAGATAAGCCTTATAATCACAAAATAAACCGGATGTGGTTTTCGGATACAGTTGTATATGAGAGCCCCCTGTAACAATATCGGCACTTACTTCTGTAATAGCCTTAAAAGTATACATACTCCTCCGCTCAGAAAAAAGCTGGTTAGTAATCTGAGGTACTGTATTTGCAGAAGCAAGATCAAAGGCAGCATGGGCGGTAAAAGCAGCTCTTTTACCTCTCTCTTTTATATCTAATTCCAGTTTTATGCTGTTTGTATCCAGCCAATTGTGTATTCTAAAAAAAAATCCATAAGAGCGGCTATCTACAGAGGAATTATACAAACTATTGGGCAGTTTCCAGCTTGAACCGGGAACCAGTTTTTGAAAAATCTGCCTTTCTCCGCTTTCCTTATCATAAAAAATTACCATAGCATCATGTAAAAGTTTTAAGTTGCTAAGCCTTGCTCTAATAAAAAACCTGTCATTCTGTATGGTAAATGTAAGCCACTCCTTTAACCTGAAATTCTTTAAACCTCGGGGTATGGGAAAAGAAAAAGGTCTATGAATGCCAAGAAGATCAACTTCCTCAAAGGCCCTGGTCCAGGTACCCTGCAAAGGTAAGCCATCTTCCACCGGGCTGTGTCTATCTTCCAGAATTTCCCTTGTATACATCTTCTTAAATAATAGTATAAAAATTGATGTTTTACAATTCAATGTACTTTGACGGGACCTTGCAATCCTGATATACTGCAAGAAAGAATCCATAGGAGGACTTATGCCGGAACCAGCTAAAAGAGATCCAAAAGCACCAAAATTTCTGGAAATTACAATAAAAGACAGCGAAGGTAAAGTGTGGTCTACGCTTTATGCCCACGCAAAGGAATTCTCAACAGGCTCTGTGGGCTTTTATGCATCAGAAAAACTTGGTAATCCGGAAAGCGGCGAACGTTACCAGTCCAGCATGAATTTCACGCTTATAGGTTCAAAACCCGGAAAAAACTAAAAACTATTCCAGATCTTCGGCTTCATCAAGATTGTCAGATTCACTTATAAGCGGACCGGGAGCGGGAGCGGCTTTGGGGGCTTTGGGCATTTTTGGCATTTTTACAGAAACCTTTCCCGATCTATACGTTCTTGCTACTTTTTTCACAATAGTAATATAGATAATAATTACAAAGGTAATAGCAATAACCTGCCAGGAAGTAATTACTTCCCAAATTATACCCCTTAACTCTTCATTAAACATGAGGACATTATAACATATTGCAGCATGTTTGATAATGTTCTATCATGATCCCATGGCGGAGAGCAAATTTACCGTTCTGGACTTAATTGACATTGATCTTAAAGAACACAACTCCTTAAACCTTAAATGCATAGGAGGGAGGGGAGGTTTGGACAGGGAAATTAAGGTGCAGGACATAAACCGCCCCGGTCTCGCCCTATCCGGTTTTTTTGACTCCTTTGCATCGGAAAGGCTACAGGTTTTCGGTCAAGGAGAAGCTGCCTACTTAAAAAAACTGGAAGAAGAGGGCATTAACGAAAACATAGAAAAAATGTTCAGTTATCCCATACCCTGCTGTATTTTCACTCATTCGCTTTCACCTGATAAGGGCTTTATAGAAATGGCAGAGAAAGCACAGTGTGCTGTTCTACAAACCGACCTTGCTACATCAGAATTCTCAGGACGCATACTCAGGGTACTCTCCGGCATTTTTGCACCCAGACAAAGCATACACGGGGTATTGGTAGAAGTGTACGGGCTTGGTATTATAATCCTGGGTGATTCCGGAGTAGGAAAAAGCGAAACTGCCCTGGAACTGATCATGCACGGTCATAGACTCGTTGCAGACGATGTTGTGGAAATTCAATGCGTAAGCGGAAATACCCTGATGGGCGCCGGTGCAAACAAAATAATAGCCCATCACATGGAAATACGCGGCATGGGAATTATTAATGTAACAAACCTCTTTGGAGTAGGCGCCATAAAAGACAGAAGCCAAATTGAACTTGTTGTAAAACTAACCGAATGGGATTCCACCCAAAACTACGACCGCATAGGTCTTGAAGAACAATTTATGGAGATACTTGGAGTTAACATCCCCCAACTGGAAATTCCGGTAAAACCGGGAAGAAACATCCCTATCATAATTCAAACAGCTGCCATGAACGAAAGATTAAAAAAGATGGGCTACAATGCAGCCAAGGAATTTAACCAGAACATCCTTAAGTGGATAGAAAGCAGTACTGCAAAAGCCGTATACTTTGGCAGTAATGATATCATTTAAATACAATTTATTAATGGAATAATATGGCAGAAAAAATGATTGTAGTATCTAACAGAGCAGGAATACATGCACGCCCCGCTGCAGTATTGGTACAGGCAGCAAAGGACTTTAAATCGAACATTTTTTTTGAAAGGGCCAACGAAAGGATCAACGCAAAATCCATCATGGGTATTTTAACCCTGGCGGCCTCCTACAAAACAGAATTAAAAATAATTGCAGAAGGCGAGGATGATGTACAGGCAGTGGAGACTTTGGCTAAACTTTTCGAATCAAAGTTCGAAGAAGAATAGAAGAGTAAGGGTTATTACTATCTTAAAGCTGTGTTATAATTTGGGAAGATGAGAGAAACGACAAAGCGGCAGCAGGAAATTCTGGATTACATTGCAATGTACATAAGGAAAAACGGATACCCGCCAGCAATAAGGGAAATTGCCAAGAACTTTTCCATATCTTTAAAAGGCGCTACAGATCATCTCTACGCCCTGCGAAAAAAAGGTCTTTTGGAGCAGGGAGATAAAAAATACCGCAGTATTAAGCTTGTAAACTATGATGATGACGGTGAAATTGTAGAAATTCCAATTCTTGGAACAGTCGCTGCCGGAAGACCAATTTTATCAGATGAAAATTTTGAAGGCAGCATAAGGCTAAACCGCAGCTTTGTAAAAAAAGGCCTCCGCTACTTTGCACTTAAAATCCAGGGAGATTCCATGGAAGGCGCAGGTATTATGGAAGGAGACATTGCAATTATACTACAGCAAAATATTGCGCAGAACGGCGAGATCATAGTTGCACTCGTGGACGACAACACAGACGAAGGCTTCACAATAAAACGATTCTACATGGAAGGCTCAAGAATAAAACTACAGCCGGAAAACCCCAAGCATCCTGTAAAGTATTATAACAAAGATATAGTTATTCTTGGGAAGCTTATTCATATATTGCGAACTTACGATGTAAGCACTTCGCTTTATTAAGACGCTTATTTACGGCTGCAAATATGGCAAAAACGGAAAATACCAGTCAGAGGGTTTGGCTTTTTTTGGGACCGGAAATAGGTGAAAAGCAACTTGCCATTGACGAAGTAAGAAAAAAAATCAGCTCCTCTCAAGAGGCAGCAGAGGAAACAGTTTACTATGCAGGCGACATAGCTATTTCTCACATGGTCTCAAATATGATGAACGGTTCTTTGTTTGCAGAAAAAAGGCTCTTTATTATTAAGTGCGCAGAGGCAATAAAAAAGAAAGAAGATATAGAGACCCTCTCCGCTTTTTTAGCTTCGGTGCCGGAAGACTGCTATTTAATTTTTATATCGGATGAAATTTATGCCTTTTCAAAAAGCCTTGAAAAATACATCAGTCCATCAAACAAAAAAATTTTTTGGGAGCTTTTAGACGGCAGAAAATTGCAATGGTTAAATACATTTTTCAGAGAAAAGGGATACAAAATTAGTGCAGAGGGAATAGATACAATACTGGAGCTTGTGGAAAACAACACTTCGGCATTTAAACAGGAGTGTTCAAGACTTATCCTCTTTTTGGATAAAGACAGGGAAATCACAGGCAGTGATGTAGAAAAATGGCTCTCCCATACAAAGGAAGAATCCGCCTTTATCCTTTTTACAAAAATTGCCGCCGGAGATCTACAGCGCAGCCTGGAATCAGTAAGGGTACTTCTTGCAGCCAAAGAATCACCTGTTGCAATTTTTGCAGCCCTCTCTTCCTGCTTTAAAAAGCTCATGAGTTATCTTGCTCTAAAAGAAGCAGGCAGGGGAAACGACGAAGAATACAGAAAAATAGGGATTTCTTCTCCCGGCGCAAAACGTGACTACAGCGCAGCCGCAGGCCGCTACAATTCCTTAACAGCAGAAAGCTGCATTGCACTCTGTACAGAGTACGACCACCTTATAAGGTCTTCAGGCAGCTATCCTGAACACATCCTTATGGATCAATATATATATAAAGTTCACTCCCTGGGTGAGGTAAAAAGGTAAGTACAACATGAAACTAATAAAAAAATTTTTCTTACTGTGCATAATCTTTCTTTTTTCCTGCAATGGCGACGAATCGGATACCCTCATTATCTGGACAGACAGACCGGAAATCGCCTTTTATACTGCCTTTTTTAACGCATCACAGGACAGGTTTAAGGCGGAAGTCCGCTACTTTGATTCACCTGCAAGGCAGCTCAGCCTGTCACAAGAAACTCCCGACATTGTTATTGCGAGCTGGCTTAACAGCGCAAGCACAAACATACATTTTAGGCCTTTGGATGAACTTTTCGATCTGCACGGACTGGAAATTTCCTCATTTTACCCGCAGCTGCTTGCCCTGGGCAGGATAAATGACAGACAGTTACTACTCCCTGTTAATTTTAACCTGCCTTCCATTATTTTTCCCAGAGAAAGGCTGAATATATCTGCCAATCCCTTTATTATTGAGTTAGGCGAAGTAATGGACGGAGCAAAAATTTACAATACAGAGGCAAGAGAAGCATATTCAACAGTTGGCTTTTCTCCGCTTTATAACGATGATTTTTTATATACAACGGCTGTACTATTCGGCAGCAGCTTTATGGAGAATTCTTCCTCTGCAGCAGCTTTACCTGTTAGCTGGGATAATTCATCCCTGGATGAAGCAATCTACTGGCTATTGTCATGGTTTGACGACGGCAATACCAGCATTCAAATGAACGACGATTTTGCATACAGGTATTTCTTTACTCCCCCGGACAGGTTAATAAATTCCGGGCGCATACTTTTTACATATATGGACAGCTCTGAATTTTTCACCCTTCCGGAAGAAAGAAGAATAAACTTAAGTTTTCGCTGGTTAGGTGTAAATGAAAGAATCCCGGTAAATGGCGGAAGTGTTTTTTATGGAATACACAGAAGGTCACGCGTAGAAGGGCATACGAAGCATATACACTGTGGTTTTTCTCCGAGGAGACTCAAAGACAGCTTTTGGATGCATCCAGAGAAGAAAGGCTGGATGAGCTAAGCTTTGGCATAGCAGGAGGTTTTTCTGCAAAGCGAACGGTAACAGAACAGATCTTCCCGCAATTTTATCCCGCACTTTTGGGACACAGTCCTCCGGAAAGCTACCTCTCCCCGCCCATGATACTGCCGAGGAGCTGGATGTCAATTAAGGAAAGGGTGATTATCCCGTATATACAGGACAGAATACGCCGCCAGGACACCGACATGCCGTCATTGGAACGGCGCATCAGTGACTGGCACAGACTTAATCCAAATTAAAATCTCTTAGAAATCTCTTATCCAAACCTGATTCACACCAACAGCGGCAAGCCTGTAAATTGCCTGCAAGACCATGGATGAAGGTATACTCGTTACAATAACCCTGTGTATATTCCCTATCACTTCCTGACTGACATTAAAGCCGGCGGACATAACGATACGGGATGCCCTGGCTGCCGATTCAGGAGATGAATATGCACCCACCTGCAGGTTATAGACTCTATTGTTATTGGGATCAGGTAAAGCAGGAATTATCATTACCTGACCTGCCGGAACAGGTATAGTAGTTACAGAAGGCGCAACATAGGGCTGCTGAATAATTACCTGAGGCTGTGTCTGCTGAGGTACAACAACTACCTGAGGCGGCTGTGTTGCCTGCTGTGAAGGAGCTTGCTGCTGTGGCCATGACTGCGCCTGGGGCTGAGGTTGAACTTCAAAACTCGGCACAGGCACTGTTATAACATGGGGAACTGTTTCATAAACAGGTACGGGAATCTGTACAGCCTGAGGAGAGCTCTGGTATACAGGTGCCTGCTGCATGGGCGCTTGCATTATGGGCGCCTGCTGCTGCTGGGCGTAGGGTAAAGTACTCATAAACATTGCGCGTATATTTTCCCTCTCTGCAGCTTCTCTTGCTTCCCTTGCCTCACGGGCTTCTCTTGCCTCACGGGCTTCTCTTGCCTCACGGGCCTCTCTTGCCTCACGGGCTTCTCTTGCCTCTCTTGCTTCGCGGGCTTCTCTTGCCTCGCGTGCTTCTCTTACTTCACGGGCTTCACGGGTTTCAAGGAAGAATAGCGCCTCACGGGCTTCCCTTATTTGGCGGGCTTCCTGCATCTCAAGGAAGAACAGTGCCTCTCTTGCTTCACGGGCTTCTCTTGCCTCGCGTGCTTCTCTTGCTTCACGGGCTTCTCTTGCCTCACGGGCTTCTCTTGCTTCGCGGGCTTCTCTTGCCTCACGGGCCTCTCTTGCTTCGCGGGCATCCCTTCCGTCAAGAAGCAGGAAGGTCAGCCATGCCCAAAAATCGTAATCTGTATAAGGCACCCGGTAAAAGGTAGTGGGTTGAGCTGCCTGCTGAACCTCATCCTCCGTCTCGGGACCGGTAATATATGTATTAACAGTAATATGAACAGGAAGCCATAAAACTTCTCCGTCAGCAGGCGGCTCGCCGCCGTTTTCGCCGCCGTTTTCACCGTTAGGCGCAGGTTCAGGCTCGGGTTCAGGTTCCGGTTCTGCTTCAGCTACAGTTGCAACAGGTTCTACAATAACTTCCTGCACAGGCTCACTTGGCCTTGCACGCGGAGGCGGGGTTGTAGAAATCAGGATTTCGTTATCATCACTAAGGTTTAAGGCCTGCCAGGCACCGGCAGAAAGATCTGCAATTCTTGCGGCAGAAGCGGGAACTCTGCCAACAACAACAGCTTGAATTTCCTGTCCTGTCCTGGTATTAGTGACGGTAACATTTGTATTTAAAGGGAGACTGGGATGAGCTATAGTTAGCCCGTCAGCCGTTAATCCCTGGGTTGCTGTTCCTCTTTGATTGAAACCTACCATTTGTGCCATAGCCAGGGAATTTATAAACAAAATACCCAGCAGGAACAATGTAATTCGTTTCATTAATCTCCTCCTCCCGCAGCCAGTTTCAAAATAAAAACCTTATTTTTCTTCGGTTCATCCAGAAAAAACAAAGTTTTTATAGATGTCCTATTAAGAAATATCGGCTTTTGATATAAAAACTTAAGCATCAGAGGCAGCAGCCCTTTGCGCTCTGGCTAAATGATCAGCAGATCTCTTCTGTCTAAAAATTAATGTAGCCAGATGATAAGCAGAAACAACGGTAGAAAGTGAAAATGAGATAATTGCAAAGGTAATATACAGCATTTCATCTTCCATCATAATGATCTTTCCAACGGCATCAAAAGACCACATGAAATGGTACACAGATAATGCAGCATAAATGAATACTATTACAAAGAGCAGCTTGTTCAGGAACCTTGAACGCAGCCAGGATTCCAATGCCGAAGGCTTCTCTACAATTTCTGTTTTATCATGCCTTCTCTTTCTGGTGCGAAAGATAGAACACACATGATATATACTCAAAAAAGCCGCAAGCAAAAATGCAATCTCGGAAAAGTAAACCAATACACGGGTATTTAAAAAAGCATTCTGAATATAAGGCAGTATTCCTATAGCCAAAACCAGGACATTTATTGAACTAACACAATAAATAATGATAAGAATAAAAATCACATGCCAAATGGCTCCGCTTCTTAGCCATTTGAAACTCAACTTAAAACCCATAAAGCCCCCTATACTACTCGTTCCTTTTTATGTTACGCGCTCTTTTTTGAATTAAAATACATACATCCTCTGGGTCAAAGGGTTTTGCAATAGCATCATCCATTCCCGATGTAAAATATTCTTCTATATCAACCTTACTGCTTTGCCCTATAACCCCAATTAAGGGTATAGATTCATCTCCGTTGCCTTTTATCTCCCGTATTGCACTAAATAAATCACAGGCGCTAATTACGGGAATGTCGACATCAATAAATACTATATTATACTTTAATTGATTTTTTTTATATAAGGAAAGAGCCTCTTCTCCGTTTTCCGCAAAATCCATCTTTATACCGGTATGCGATAGAATGGCGGTAAAGATGTCCCTGTTAATAAAATTATGCTCGGCAATCAGTAAGGATATTCCATTAAAATTGTAGTTTAGATCGTCCTTTCTTACATCATTTATCCTGCCAAATAGTACTGCAATCACAATGGCACTTATAAGGTAGAGAAGAACCATGCCCGGCAAGATAACTATATAGGGCAGATCCGTACCCATAGTTACTATACCCAGCCTGATGTTTGCCAGTATTAAAACACCTACAACAAGAAATAGCACAGCAATATTTCTGTTTTTTACTGCTACTTTCTTCTTGTAGTCCCATAAGAAGCCCTTATTTTTGTTATTTGACATAAACTCCTTTTTACCTACCCGCAAGCATTTTTGGACCTTACTGGATTTGAACCAGTGATGGACATTACTGGACTTGAACCAGTGACCTACCGTGTGCTACTGCCGCCTGCCAGATAATTCTGGACATTACTGGACTTGAACCAGTGACTTCTACCGTGTGAAGGTAGCACTCTACCACTGAGTTAAACGTCCAGAATTATATCTGGCAGGCATACAATCCATTCCACTCAGTGCGCTACCCGCAGGGTAGCAGGTAGCACTCTACCACTGAGTTAAATGTCCAAAAATACTTTTTATCTAACTTAATTATGATTTATAAAGCAAAATTGTCAAGATTCCTTGGGCAAATGGCTGTAAATGACCGCTAACGGCCGCTATGTATGCCCTGTGAGAGCCTATAACCGGGAGGAGCAAGCTCATCCCATAAGGAAGGCTCAAGCATATCCATATCTATTCTCATAAAGAAAAGATGCTCAAAACCGGGCACAGGCCGCAGGCTGTTCTGTATATTCAGGAAGGGTGGATTAACACCAGGCGCAAAAATATCGGCAGAGGGACGCATACGAAGCATAGTTACAGGATCCCTAGTCAGCACATCCCAGGCCCTCTGTGAATCCGCATAAAGAGCATGAGCCCTAAAACGGTACTGTAAATTCCCCGTTCTTTCCGTCAGCGCCTCAAGACTCACTCCCAGGTTATTCTGCGCAATCATAAGCCTTTCCGCCAGATCCAGGTGTATCTCGTTATCTGTAGCCTGTATGGAAGGCAGGCGCAGCCTGTCAGCTTCGAGAAGCTGTATAAGGCGGCTGTAGTAAGCCTCTGCGGCAAAGTAATTGCCCCTCATATATGAGACATTTCCCAAAGCGTGAAGAATACGCCTGTTTTGCTCGGCCTCCCTATGCGCCATGTAGAGGTAGTCCTGGGCAAGACCCCACTGTCTTAAGTGATAATGCGCGCTTCCCATGCGGTAAAGCAATTCCGGCGGGTTCCAGCCGTTTAACACAGCCTGCCTGTAATGCCGGAGAGCACTTTCCATATCACCCTGCTTTACAAAATATTCAAGATCCCCAAGATCAGCGTAGAGCCTGCCGAATTCCGGCTCCCTTGTGAATAAACGCCTTGCAACTCCGTTTTCATACAATCCAAGGGCTTTCTCCAGATACTCTTCTGCAAGGAAAAATTGCCTGTCCCTTACAAGAACTTCCCCATAACGCCGCAAGGTGCTAATATGGTAACGGATGCGCCTTGCACTACCTTCATCTGCAGCATCAAAAACTCTAACAGCGAGCTCCAGGGTTAAAAGCTCATCATGGAACATGCTATAGTGATTATAGTACCTTGCAAGATGATAGTAAGTTTCAGGATGCATGGAATCGGCACGCAGAGCGCGGAGTAGTATATCCCTTATGCCGCTAATACTTTCAAGGAATTCATTGGGAACACCGCGTACAGTTTCCATTCTTTTATCAAGAAGATAACCCCCCATTTCGGCAAGTGAAGATGCAGAAATAGCAGTGTTTGTTGATCCCATGAAATGTAACTGCATGCCAATTACATGTTCAAGATTATCAGTGCGGATAAAGTAAAGAAGCATACGTTCCAAAACAGAGTCTGTTCTGCCGTATGTTTCCATTACAAGAGCATAAGCTCTTCTGGCATCTTCATATTTTTCAGGATCATATTCACCCCAGGCAAGGGCATTATCACCCAAAGCCAAAAGAGCTTCCCTATCAAGGGGAGAATAATCAAGAATGTTACGCCAAATTACATCTGATGCAGCTTCAAAGTTTCCTATGTCGTTGGTAAGCATATCAGCATATTCAAGTGCAGCTTCTTTACTTGGGATATTTCGCCTATGTCTGGAAGCTGTAAAATAAAGAAGCTGCCTGTATTTTTCATCTGCAAGGTTATACTGCCTGGCATCCCTAAAAGCCCTGGCATAGGCATAAAACCAGGCTTCACTCTGCCTGATATTGTAAGCCTCAAGGAAGCGCTCGTTTGCCCTCGCATAACGCCCCTCTTCGATTTGTTCCAAACCAAGCTGATAAATACGATCCGCCCTGGCAGGAGTATAAATAAACTGCCAGTATAGGTAGGCAAGGGAAAGCAGCACAAGAGTGACACCCATAAAAAGCCTGAACATGGGTAAGAAGTTATGTATGAAGATGTAGGCAAAACTGCCATGCTCCAGCTCCAGGGCTTCTCCTGTACTCTGCTCATAATTCCTGGGTATGCTGATTATCCTGTTCTGAATCTTTCCTGCCAGAGAGGCAGCTTCGGCAGGAGGAGCCCCGCTTGCAAGCTGCTTTATTAACTGGGAAAGCTGCTCCGGATTAACTTCCTGTTCGGCAATAATTTCTTTACATGCAATACGCAGGTTTAAAGGATAGGATGCAAGAGTTTCAAGGAAACTTGCCAGCTCTTCCTGTGTAAGGTTTATATCAAAATCGGTATCAGAATCCTTAGGACTGTCTCCTAAATCATCTTTCATAAAATCATCAAAATCCGGCAGATCTGTTTCACCGCCATCATCACTGGTAAAGTCTACATCATCAAGAGAACCAGGGTCAAAAGTATCAAATGAATCCTGGGATTCTTGCTCAGACTCCTCATCCTCGCCATTTAGGTCACGGCTCCAGACCCCATCAGCATCATCACCGCCCAGATCCAGATCTCCGCCCGCTTCCCCATCCTCTACTTCATAGGAAGGCAGATCGTTTAGATCTTCGATATCATCATAATCAAAATCGTCGCCTTCGGTGCTATCGTCACCTTCACCTTCGGTGCTTACGTCGGTGCTTGCGTCGTCTACCCCATCAAGACCGACATCAGAGGCAATTTGCTCCTCCAGGTCTGAAACATCAAATTCTTCAAGATCCTCATCAAGATCTTCCTGATCGAATTCTACACTGCTTGTAAAATCCTCATCGCCTGCGGCGTTTAAGTCACCAATGTCGTCAAGGTCTAAATCCCCAAGGTCATCAAGGTCTGTGTCGCTTACGTCACCAAGATCCATGTCGCCAAAGTCTATATCTGCGTTGTCAGTATCGCCATCTGCGTCGCTTTCGTCACCTTCGGTGCTTACGTCGCCTAGATCAATGTCGCCAAAGTCTATGTCTGCGTTGTCAGTATTACCGTCTGCGTCGCTTGGGTCGCCTAGATCAATGTCGCCAAAGTCTATGTCTGCGTTGTCAGTATCGTCATCTACGGTGCTTACGTCACCGAGATCAATGTCGTCAAGGTTTAAATCTCCAAGGTCATCACTGCCTGCCTCGTTTAAGTCACCTATGTCGTCAAGGCCTAAATCTCCAAGGTCATCACTGCCTGTATCGCTTACGTCACCTTCACCTTCACCTTCGGTGCTTACGTCACCTTCGGTGCTTACGTCGGTGCTTACGTCACCAAGGTCTAAATCCCCAAAGTCAATATCTTCATCAGTATCCGCATTATCATCTTCATCAAAACCCCCGCTAATGAGGTCTTCAATGCCATTTAAGTCCATAAAGCCGGGATCTTCTGCATCATCTTCGTTTACATCTATGCCTGCGTCGTCTTCATCGAGGTTATAGTCCTCCAATGCCTCCTCTTCTTCATCCGCCTGGAAGAAATCAGGCATGGGCTCCGGTTCATAATCGGGCAGAACCAGGTCATCGGGAGGTATTTCCAGCTCGCTTCGGGTCTGGACTTCCTGGCCTAAATTTATGAATGAGGATTTAAACTCTTCAAGAGCCTGCAAAGATGGCATATTAAGATACTCTTATATCCGCCGATAATTGTAAATAAGCAAATGAAAGCATTTAAAACGGCGGTACTCCTTATATTTATTATCGGAAATATCGGGGCAGTCGATACAGATTCACATCTTTTTATTGATTATCTTAGGGCACTGGGCAGACCCGGAGCACCGCAGGTATTCGGCAATAGTGTTGTTTTTACTGCTCCTTCCTCTTTCAGCCGCGTTGGAATTGCATTTGCCCATGAGAATTATACCAGGGTTCACTGGTTCAGCCATTTACTCGTTCCAAGAGATGTTGCAGACCTTTATGTTGATGGCAGGCTGCAAAGGGATATAGATGAAAACATAGATTCCGGCATACTTTTTTATGCTATTGAAATGCCGGAAAATCTTACTCATATTGATTACCGCCTGGTCATGGGCGGACTTTGGACAACAGACCCCCTGAACCCGGTGACAGTCACAGGCCCATCGGGAGTTACCATTTCACGCGTTAGCCTGCCGCCCCTGCCCCGAAGAGAGCCTAGCCCTGCCCCCGGAACCTACAGGTTCTCGTTTAACGCTCCCCCCGGTGAAAGCGTTACAGTGGGCGGTGACTTTAACAACTGGGACCCCTTTATGTATCAGTTACGCGAAACAAGCGCAGGCCACTATACCCTAACCCTGCGCATGCCTCCTGGCACCTTCCAGTATGTCTTTTACCACCGCGGGCTAGCCATCCCCAACCCCGCCAATCCCAACCAGGCCTACAGCCGTGACGGCAGGCATGTTTCAGTAGGCGTGGTGAATTAGTTTTTACTTTTCTTTGTTTTCAAAAAGGCAGAGTATTTCGGTTTCTTTTCGTTCACCCCAAAACCGATTTTTTTGGTTTGTGGCGGTTGCTCAATTAAGTTGTTGAGAACTCGGAAAATTTGACTAATCGCTTCGTCATGCTCTGCAAACTTTTTGTCTGTATTCTCAATGTGCAGCATTAATAATTTGCGGAGTTCGGCTATTTGTGCATTGGTGTCCGGCTGTGAAAGGGTGTGGTGGCGCATTTCTATAAATGCATTGACAACCGCTATATTAATTTGCGTAGCGATTTTACTGTTTAAAACAGAGGATAACATGACAACCCCATGTTCTGTAAAGGCATAGGGTAGTTTTCGCCGCCCGCCCCAACTTGAAGTCGCAAATTGCGACTTCAAGATTTCATATTCCTCTTTACTTAACTGAAACATAAAATCAGGCGGGAAACGGTCTATATTACGTTTTACTGCCTCGTTTAGGCGTTTTGTTTCTACTTCATAAATTTTTGCTAAATCCTCGTCCAACATGACATGACGCTCACGAATCTCGTATATCAAGTTGTGAATTTTCACCAGTTCTTTCTTCATTTCAAGTATCTTATAACATACCACAGGCATGCTGTCAAATAAAAAAGTAACTATGGCCATCTTAAATACCACATGCCCAAATTTGACTAAGCCGCCTTTTATTCCCATATTAACAGTATGGACGATATAAACAGCGCAATGGATTTGGACCAAAAGATTCGCAATGCCCTTTCACAGAAAAGCGACTCAAATCTACCCATATGCTTATTCTTTGGAGAAGTTAGCAGAGATAAGTTATTCTTAAAGCTTGGCTTTAAGAGCATGAGGCAGTACAAAATAAAGCTCGCCAATGAAATAGGAATTAAACCGGGAAGACTAGCAGGATGGACTACTATAGGGACTATATATTTAAAGTATAAAAATGACCTGGAAAAAGCAGGTTTTACAGAGAGCCATGAACTTTCAAAATTACGCTATTTAAGTAAGGCACTGAAGCTGCATGATAAAAAGGATGTATATGAAAAAATAATCACCCTTTCTCATAAAGAATTTATTGACTACGCTTCCGGTAACGAAAAGATTACCCTTGTTTCAGAAAAAAATCCTACCCAAAGTAACACAGGCATTTTCCGCCTAAAAGGCAAAACAGCCTTAACAATAAATCCAAAAATCGATCCTGAAATTTTTTCCTATCTTGTACGAGTAAACACGCTTGTATTTACTGCATTCAGGAAAAAAGAAAAAGTTTACTTTATGAGGGTAAAAGACAGAGCGGAATTTGAACGCTTCGCAAAAGCTTTTAACAGGTTAATAAAACGTTTAAGAAAAGGACAGAACAAATAAGGTTAAAATGTTAACACATGTTAACGGTACACTTTCATTTTGTTAACACATGTTAACAGTACACTTTTGCTTTGTTAACACGTGTTAACAGTACACTTTCATTTTGTTAACACACGTTAACGGTACACTTTCATTTTGTTAACACGTGTTAACAGAATCAAAGCCTCCGACTAATCTAATATTGGATGTTAAATTAGTCAGGTTACTCCATATCCAGATAGTTCATCAGGGGTATGCCGCTTAAGATGAGAATTTCAGGTCTGTATTCAAAGTGCATGGTGTCGAAGCGACGCCACTTGCCACCCCAGATAAAACCGAATGATTCAAAGATAGATATAACTTCCATTGGAGGGTGGTAGCGCCTGGTATAGGGGATGTTCCACCATTCCGGATAGTACTGGGTGCTCCAGAGCCAGTAGCTCTGCTGATTCCCAAGATTCCTGGGGAGGAGATCTATGGCTATACCATAGGAATGCATGCTGCGGTTTTCTGTTTCTGCTATGTCACGCCAAACCCAGGCTTCCATTATGTTCAAACTATCTATCCATCTTCTTACTTCGCTGTTTGAATTGGCAAGTCTTAATATATACTTTTCTACCAGGCTCAACTGGGTAAGGATCAAATTATTTACCATCACGGTGGAACCAAGAAATCTTATTGATTTTACATTTTCCCAGGCATCATTTTGATTATGGATACGCCAGAGAGCATCTAAGAAATGCGGAGAGCGGTATAAGACAGGTTCTACAGGATTGATCCTCAGTTCCTCCTGCCGCCTCATTCTCTCGTTCTCTTCGGGGGAAGCGACTTCAAAGGGAGGCAGTTCGGCCGGGTAACTATAAATTGACTGGGGGCTGAATTCCTCTACCCTGTGTCTCTGATTTTCCGGCAGTATTCTTCCTTCTGCCCAAAAAAATCTCTCCCTGTAAACTACTATAGTCCAGTCGCCGTCGTAAAACTCAACTGCCCTGATCCTGTCCGGATAGCCTGCGGCAAAGGCGCGAAACACTTCTTCCGCACGGCTCATGGAGGGTGGGGACAAGGTAGCGCTTTCCGGCTCTACCTTTGCTTCCTCAAGGGGAGTATCATAAGTATCATTACTGCTTATTTGCGCAAACTCCACAGACAAAGGCGAGGGATTATCGTTTAAGGCAACATTCCTGTTTGCTGATCTTCCGCCGGAGTAAAGAGAAAAGAAAGGAAAAACAAAAACTAAAAAGCAGGCTGCGGGAAAAGTGATTTTCATGTCTCTATAATAATATAATATTCTAGTCTTGCTCTGCAAGCTCATAATTATCAAAAGGGCTCTTGTAACTAAGCACTGCTATAAGTTATTATTATATTAATGATAAACATACAAAAACATGCTTTTTTAAGCGTTTTATTCATTAAAAGCACTCTTGTTCTGCTTTTTTTTGGTGTAAATTTACCTTCTTTTGCACAGGAAATAGTTACTGCGGATAATTACCTGACAACAGTTTCCCAGCGTTATGCAAACATAAGGGACTACGAGGCAAATGTTACTATACGCTCAGATGGAACCGACATGCATGGCAACCTTAGTTTCTTAAACCCCAATTTTTTGCGCATAGATTTTACCGACCCGGCGGATCAGGTACTGATCTTTAACGGCGAAGTTATGAATATACATATTCCAAGGTTAAGAACTGTCCTTAGCCAGACTGTAACACCCATGCGGGGTATGACTACGACAGGCGGCGCGGGGATGGCATCGGCGGAAGGCTTGCAGCTTCTTCGCCGCGGTTATATTCCTGCTTTTCTTACGGGGCCCGAACCTGTAGCTCTTGATAACATGAACCCGGAAAGGGTAGTAAAGCTGCGGCTAACACCGCGCCTTAGCACAGAAGGTTTTAGGGAAATCATTTTAAGCATTAACCCTGAGACTCTTCTTATAAGGAGAATAGAAGGAAGAACAATAAATGACGCACTGGTACGTTTTGACTTCACCAATATAAGAACTAACCTTGGTATACCAAGTCAGCGTTTTATTTATGATTCACCTCCTACTGCAAATGTTTTTCATAACTTCCTGTTCCGTGATATTGATTAAAGGGGAAAAAAGTGGAATCACTTGGAATAAAATTAAAAAATACAAGAGAAGAAAAAGGTCTTTCTTTAAGACAGATTAGTCTAGAAACAAATATTTCATCCAGATACCTGGAAGCTTTGGAACAGGAAAATTTCGAAGTTTTTCCAAGTGAACCATATATACTTGGTTTCTTAAAAAACTACAGTGATTATCTTGGACTGGAGCAGGAAAGCATTCTTTCCCTTTACCGCTCACAAAAAATTCAGGATCAGCCTATTCCCATGGATGAACTTTTACGGGAACCCTCCAGGCTGCCAAAAGTCCTGGCAGTAATAGGAATTGTTGTTGTAGTTTTAATTATTCTCACTGCCGGTGCATATTTACTTTTAAACAATTTTCCGCAGCAGGAAACTGCACCTGTAGTTGCAGAGAGAATTCCTACTGAATATTTTCTTTCCGGCAATCTTTTTGAAAGGCGTCTTTATCCGGGTGATTCCATCCTTGTAAACGGGGAAAACGATCAATACAGGCTTTTCTTTACAAGCATAGGTGACACGGTCAGCCTTTCTACCCCAAGGGGGCTGGTGATGCTGGACCTTGGGCAGGAGCAAACGGTTGACATAAGCGATAACGACTTTGTCAGACTGCGAATAATAGCGACTGATTTTGTCAGGAACGATAATGTTTTCGGCGCTCATCTGCGTTTTGAGCAGGAGAGCCTGCCCCAGCCGCAGTTAGTGGATCCTGAGCCTTTTACCATACTCCCCCTGGAAGCAAGCATACCAAGAGACAGGGCAACGGTAATTTTAACTTCACCTAACGCAATGCCCTTTATCCTTCAGGCACATTTTCAGAACTACTGCTTCTTTAGATACGAGATTCTTTTTGAACCCAACAGGGCAGGCAGGAACGAGCAGTACTTCCAGCGCTCGCAGGAAATCAGCATAAATGCGCAGAACGGTATACGCCTTGGAATTTCCAATGCCCAGGCCGTAAGATTGCAGGTAATTGTCAGCGGCAGGACTTATCAGGTAGAAACAGGAGGCGCAGGTGAAGTTGTAGCAGCAGACCTACGCTGGCTGCGTGACGAAGACAACCGCTTTAGTTTAGTTTTACTTAAACTTGAATAAAAAATCCCAAAAGAAAAAACATTATATAGACCTCTTTGGCTGCGTTAAAAATCAGGTAGACGCAGAGAATTTAATGGCGGGCTTGAATCTTGAAGGCTGGGCTGCTGCAGAAAGCGCGGAGGAAGCTGACTTAATCATAGTCAATTCCTGCGGCTTTATAGAAAGCGCAAAACAGGAATCGATTAACGCTGTTCTTGCCTGGCGCAAACTATACCCAACAAAAAAGATACTCCTTGCCGGCTGCCTTGGCGAGCGTTATGCCAAAGAGCTCAAAACTGAACTCCCCGAAGCAGACTACATAATGGGCATAGGCGGCATAAAAGAGGCAGACAGTAGACCTGAACTAAGAAGGCTGTTTCGCTCTGGCGGCGCTATAGACAAAAGCGCTGCAGGTGCGGCTCTTGCCGTCGGGATGCGTCCCCTGCTTTCCATGCCGGGCACTGCCTATGTAAAAATCAGCGAGGGATGCAACAACAACTGTACTTACTGCGCCATTCCCCTTATTCGCGGCAGCCTTAAAAGCCGTAGCATAAAAGAGATTGTGCGGGAATGTGAGGTGCTGCTTGGGCGCGGCATAAGGGAACTTTGCCTGATTGGGCAGGACACAGCTACATACGGCGCTGACAAAGCCGCTTTAGCGGACCTGGCCGCGGGAGCGGGAAATGCTGCGAGCGACGGGCTGCCTGCATTGCTTGCGGCTCTTAGTGAACTAAAGGGCAACTTCCACATAAGGCTTCTTTACATGCACCCGGATCACTTCCCTTACGAGGTTTTGAGCCTAATGGAAAAAGATAAACGCATACTCCCCTACTTTGACTTTCCTTTTCAGCATGCTTCGGAGAAAATTCTAAAAGCCATGGGCAGAAAGGGCAATGCGAAAATTTACCTTAAACTAATTAAAGACATACGCAATAAGTTTAAAGATGCTGTTATACGCTCTACTTTTTTAACAGGCTTTCCAGGCGAAAGCGAAGAAGATTTTATGCAGCTTTTGGATTTTCAGGAAAAAGCAAAGCTCACCTGGCTTGGATGCTTTGTCTATTCCCGGGAAGAGGGTACTTTAGCGTATAACATGAAAGCTAGGGTTTCAAAAAAACTTGCCAATGACAGAAAGAAAAAAATAGAAGAAGCACAGTTGCGCATAACAGAAGCAGAAATGGATAAATTTGTAAAACGCAGCATAAAAAATAACGTTTTATATGATGTTCTAATCGAGGAAAAAATACCTCCCAAGTCCGAAGAAGATACAGTGATTTACCTTGGACGTCTCCCCTTCCAGGCGCCGGAAGTAGACAGCTCTGCTGTTATTCTTACAGAAAGGGAAGATACGGAGTTAAAATTAGGGGAAATTTACCCATGCAAAATTTTTGCCAGGGCGGGAATAGATATAAAGGCAGCTTTGATTAACTAATCTACTGCTAGTATGGGACCTACAGCACGGTAACTGGGCTCGCCGTTGTCCTTCTGTTCGGTTTTTACCCTGTCAAACCTAAGGCGGAACTGCAGGGTCATACCAATTTCCAGTTCTTCAGGTTTTTTATTTACAACATCACTTGCAAAAAAGTAAAAATTATTGTACTCAAGATCCTTTAACCAGCCGCCGGCTGAATCTATAGATAGTATCGTAGAAATGCGCTCCTGTGCCATTTCTTCCTCTGTAAGGACTTTTCTTCTTGGAGTAAATGAAATGGATGTCTCCGCCTGTGTATAATAAGACACTTGGGAACTCATAGACGAAAAGCCTCCATGACCGTTATACTGCATGCCAGCATAGGGAGGAGGCGGAGGAGCACCTGCCATGGGTGCTTGAGCGTTATGCGCAAACTGATCTGCAGGGTACATTGCATCAGGATTACGGACGTCATTCTGACGTAGGTCATTCTGACGGGGCTCCATCTGGCGCGGTTCAAAAAGACCGTTA
>Ga0099364_10001838_pt1 | contig 34354 bp, 62 predicted proteins | sample TergutTh196P3_FD_73070 | JGI IMG/M metagenome (GOLD analysis project Ga0099364, IMG submission 73070) | Microcerotermes parvus P3 segment gut microbial communities from Pointe-Noire, Republic of the Congo - Th196 P3 | ecosystem: Host-associated > Arthropoda: Insects > Digestive system > Gut ... | reverse complement strand
GCCGCCTTTCGGCGGCTACTATACCGGCAAATATGGCCGGGTACGCAACAGCTTTTGCGAAGCAAAAATGCTGAACAGGCAACTGCCACCGTTCGTAAAATCATCTCGTCGGGAGGCAGCCTTTGTAGTTATCATCTACTGAGTTCGTGGCTACGGTTTCGTTCGGGTTGGTGCGGCTCTTTCAAAAACATATTCACGTTCTGCCGAGCCATTTTAAAAGCAACGGCCTCATCGCGAATTTTTCTGTAGCCGTTGTAAAGTTTGCGTTTCTCTGTGTCCAACTTGGCGTATTCTTCTTTGAGGGAATGTATCGTGGGTATCTTTTTATCCTTGCCATAACCATGCTCGTTAAAATAGTTTTTCGCCGCTTGGCAGAGGGTAATATCAGCGCGGCAGGCTTCGTAATAACCATCTGCGGGATGGGCGGCGTTTCTGAATTTTTCCCACTTCGTTTGAGTGTACTTTTTCAACCGTATGTACTCGTTGTAGGTGTCCTTGGTTTTGTTATATGTACCGATGTTCCTTTGCAGTTCCGATATTTCTTTTTGCCGCGCTTCGATTTCCTTTATGCGGGTTGACCTGCCCCCATGCTCCTTATCCAAGGTTTGGATTTTTTCGCTCAGTTCTTCATAGGTTCCTATGCCGCTATCCTGCAAAAAGATAAGCGTCTTAGCCATTTCTTTTAAGTTGTAAATAGTAGCAAAATGTTCAAATCCGGGACTGCACGCCTGTTGTAATTTTGCTTCAATGTCGATTAGTAACTTAGGTACTCTGGTGGCCGGGATTGGCATTACAAGGGCTGTTACTTTTTGCTTGGGCTGCACAATACGTTTACCCAGAATCCTCTCCCTGATTGCTTCCTCTGAATAATCATCACCGAGGGATTTTAACCGGGCGAACCGGGCGGCATCGGGGATTTTTATAGAAAGATGTTTTCCCCGCTTAACCTCACAGCTGTAACCCACCCACAACACAGTCAAAAAACTTTCATATGAAAAAAACCGAAAAAACCCGCAAAACCTAGAAAAATACATAGGTTGACGGGTTCTTAGTTCCGTGGTTTGACATTCTTTAGTGAGGATGGTTTTTTAAAAAAACGCCGATTGAAGCGCATAGTTAAAGAGTTAAAGAAATGGTCTTTAACTTCTTTAACTAATCTTTAACTACCGCTAAACATGGGCTTTACAGAGTTTAACTCCGTTACAAACAACCGCTTTTTATGCCCTAAATACTGGAAATGATTAAGGAAGTAGGATTAAGGAAGTAGCCTTTTACTTCCTTAATCGAAAAACCCTGATTACAAGCGGTGTTGAAGGCTGTTTAAAAATTGTTTTAACAAACAGCACATTAACGGCAATCTGCCCCAAAAGATTAGAAAACTAACTTTTTGGTCTGAAAAAAAGCACTTTGCCGACTGGCCAAAAATCATCATAGGGCGTTATCTCGATGGGTTCATATTTGGTGTTTAACGAAACTAAATATGACTTCCGCTCCGAGTGGTCGTCCAAAACCTTTTTACAGTAACCTTCTCCATTTAATATGAAGATACCTATCTGCTCATTGGGTACATAACAGCATTGTTTAACAAAGACGATACTGTTATCCTTTATCTTGGGTTCCATGCTGTCGCCGGATATCCTTACGCCAAAATCCGTGCCGTAAGGAACTTCTTCTTCATTAAACTCCATAGGCGTGTATGTCTCATTATCGGAGAGAAAGTTTCCCGAACCGGCGGAGCTTGGCGAATCGTACACCGGTATTGTTACCATGATCGGCTCTGCCGGCATGGCTTCCGGCTGATGCCTTTTCTTGGATTTTGAAGCTTTGAAGCGTTCCTTTTTTTCTTTGCCTAAGATTTCTGCTGAGTAGTTTATTACGCTCCATTTCCCGTATTTACTTAATTGCTTTATATTATCTATCAATAGATTAGTTTCATCAACAAACTCGTAGTCATCTGACTTGGCTTCTGAAGGATCTTTGCCAAACAAAAGCCAATCGGCAGATATATTGAAAAAATTGCATATTTGCAAAATAATTGTAGATGACGGATTGATTTCATTCTTTTCTATCCTACTTATATTGCTACTGGATATGCCTATTTTCTCAGCAATTTCAGACTGTTTTAAGCCAGTTTGCTTTCTTAAATATAGTAATCTTTCGCCCATAGTGTTCATTTAAGAAAGACCTCCTAAAATATTTGAATATATGCAAATTATCTATTGACAAATTGCATATAAGGGATTAGACTATCATCAGGGTTATTTTTATAACTAAAGTGTACCACATCCCATCAAAAAAAACACCTATGAAATAAAAATCCTATCTAAAAGTATTAATGCGCTCCCGTCCAATCGGCGCAAGATACAAAAACCACTATAAGAGTTCGTAGGAGAAAGGATGATTTAATGAACAATTTACAATTATTTAACCACGAAGAGTTTGGACAAGTCCGCACCATGGACGTTAACGGAAAGATACATTTTGCAGCAATAGATATTGCCAGAGCTTTAGGGTATCAAAATACCCGGGATGCAATAATTAGACATTGCAAGGGAGTCGTGAAACACGACGGGGTCTCCTCAACCACAAACCAACACGGCACAACAACTAATCAGCAGGTAGAAATGAACATAATCCCCGAAGGCGACGTCTACCGTCTGATAGTACACTCTAAATTACCTGCCGCACAAAAATTTGAAACCTGGCTCTTTGACGAGGTACTCCCCGCCATCCGCAAAACCGGCGGCTACGTATCCGGCAATGAAACCGACTACATAATAAAATCCATAACAACGGCAGTTATGGAGCAACTCCCGGCAATGGTGGCAATGTCCGTCAGCCAGGCGTTAAACGCAGTTTTAACCGAAGTTAAACCAAGCACCAAGCAGCCGCTGCTTAACCTGCTTAACCCTTCAAAAGCCCCAAAATTACTGACAAGCGAGAACATAGAAGAAACAGAATTATGGGAATCACTTTTAATACAGTGGCGCAATTTCAGGAAGACCAGAAAGTATAAATCGGAAGCCGACAAGAGTTTCATCGCCCTTTGCCGGGAAAGGTACCCGGAGTTAAATATAGGCCGCAGAACCTTATACCGCAAATGGAGAGCCTATGAAAAAGACGGCAGAGCCGGGCTGGTTGACATGCGGGGCAGACACGGCAACCACAGAAGAAAGGTTGTCGTCACCGTAGAGATTGAGGATGCGCCGGAATTAAAAAAGGCTGATAATGAAGCTTAGACATATAATGACCGTAATCCCAGTGGCTATATCTATCGCCGTTACCCCGTCCTGCATCAATGCGGCGTATCAGTTCAGGGGATACCGGGCGGTCGGCGGTGAATATTTAATAATTCCATTAGGTCTACTGGCGGTATACTTTATCATCGTGATTGCTAAATTCACGGATTACATAAAAAAAGACCAAGGTCGGAAGGTGAAATAGGAGCGGGATTATGAGCGGGAAGAAAAGGAAGAAGCGAGAACTCACGCCATTCGGAAAAGCTGTTAAGAAGAAATTGATAGATATGGGGATGACGCAAGGTCAGCTGGAAAAAGAGATAGGCGCACCGTTTAACTATGTTACGCAGATGCTCTACGGCGAGAAATTAGGGCTAAAATACATACCGAAAATAGCTGAGGTTTTAGGTATCGACATATCAAAATGGGTGTCTTAAAGGAGGTGGAGCGGTGGAGGTATATCTTACGGTCAAAGAAGTGGCTGAATTAAAGAATTGCAGTGCGCGTTATATTCGGATGATGATTGATGAGGGCAAAATAAAAGCGGAACAAATCCGGCGTGAGGTTCAAGGCCCCGGGCGCGGCGGCATCCAATACCGCATACCGCTCACATCCCTTGACGAAAAACTCAAGCTGAAACACAAACGTCTCCAGCGTAAAAAAGAGGATACCCCAAGAAAGGATATTATCCCGCCGGAAGAGGTCAAATATGACAGCGAAGTGTTAAGCAAATCTGAGCGCAGCGAGATAGACAGATGGAATCAGATAATAAGCGAATGGCGTAAATTCCGCAATTCCAGCAGCTTGTCAAAGGAAGAAGCGGACGAGGAATTTATCCGCCTTCAAAAAATATCATACCCCGGTATCTTGCTTAACCGCCGAACCCTCTACCGCAAATGGAAGGCGTTAAACAGCACGGGGGAGCAATCCCTATTAGACAGAAGGGGCAAGCACGGCAATCACAACAAGAAACTAACAGACTATGTTTGGGATATCTTTGAACATTTCTACCTTGATGAAACCCAGAAGAGCGTTACCCTATGCGTATTGCTGACCCAATTAGAGCTAGAAGCTCAGGTTAAAGAAAAGACAATTGACGAATTGCCGGAGATGCCAAAGGAAGGGGCGTTCCTCAAAAAGATTAAGGATATCCCCATACCCTGCGTAGAGTATTTCCGGCACGGCGAAAAGAGTTATATCAGCAAATGCGAACCCTACATAAAAAGAATGTATGATGATTTAGAGCCTAATGACATATGGGTAGCGGACAACCATACCTTTGATGTGATAGTAAGTGACGGCGGTAAGAATCTAAGACTGTATCTAACGGCGTTCATGGACGTTAGAACCCGCAAGATGATGGGATGGTGCGTAACACCTAAGCCCTGCTCCGATGCTACAATCTACGCACTGAGAAAGGGCGTTGAAAAATTCGGGATACCGAAAATGATTTACACGGATAACGGGCGGGAGTTTCTCTTCCATGACTTCGGCGGCAACGGTTTCAGAAAAAAGAAGCAAAGTAATCCCGGCGACACTTGTGAATCCGCGCTTGATGCCAATGGTTCTAACCATCCGACAATCCTAAAGAATCTTGGAATCAGCTTCCGAACGGCTCTGCCCAAAAACGCAAGAGCCAAGGGCGTTGAAAGAGCCTTCGGCACCCTTGCGAATAATTTCTCCAAGCTTTTTGAAGCATATACAGGCGGAAATGTTACCAAGAAGCCCGATCGGTTAAAAGAGGTTGTTAAAGATTCAAGTAAGTTAAAAACAGTCCGGGAGTTTTCCGGCTTCGCCGACACATGGATAGCCGGATGGTACAACAAACAGCCCCATTCAGGGGAGGGTATGTACGGACGCTCACCTGATGAAACCTATGCCGAAATGCTTGTCGAGCAAAGAATCGCCACTGAGACCCAGTTAAATCTTATGTTCATGCGCTGGACTAAGCCGATGAAGGTGGGCAAGAACGGAATTACTCTTACCTTCTACGATGAGAAACTGCAATACTTTGACCATGACTTATGGATAAACTACTTTGGTAAAGAGGTCTATGTGAGATACTCCCCCGATGATTTAGAAGAAGTCAGGGTATATGATATTAACGAGCGTTTCATTTGCACAGCTAAACTTAAAGAGGGATTATCCTTCCACGCATCCAAGGATGAAATTGCGGAACGCTCCCGCCAGAACCGCAGAGCTACCAAGGCGGTCAAGGAATTTAAGAAGGCAAAAGATATTAAGAGCCGTAACGAGCTTGAGCTTTTATTAGATAAAGCGGCGCAGAATCTTTCCGATGAGGATAAGATAAGAGCCGAGGTATTAATCCCTGTTTTTAACAATGAACTAACGGGAAATATAGCGGTAGGTCAAGCCGCGGCTTTTGACGAGGACAGATGGACTGCCGCATTAGAAAATTATGGAAATCAAAGGAGATGAACATGGAAAATACAGGTATTGAAGCAGCCGTTGAAACAGCCATTGAAACATTAAATGACTATATGGCCGCCAGCGATAAGAGCCAGGCAGTCATTGCTAAAGAATTAGATATATCGGAAAGTGCGTTAAGTCAGTTTTTAAAGGGTAAATACAAGACGCCCCATACAATCACTCCAAAGATAGAACAGCTTCTGAAGATAAGCGAACAGAGGCTGGCGACTCCCAAGGAACCGCCATTTAAAATGACGTCTATCAGCCAGTCTGTAATTAACATTATAAGATATTGCCACTTGCAGGGTAAGATAGGCGTAGCATACGGAGCCGCAGGGATTGGTAAGACAAAGGCTTGCGAAGAGTACGTCAAGAAAAATCCCGAAGCCGTAATGATTACTACGGCTCCTTGCTATGCCACTATGACGGGTGTAAATGAATTGCTTGCCGAGGAGCTGAAAATCAAAGAAAGGATATCCCGGCGTATCTTCAGTGAAGTCGTCAATAAGTTAAAGGGCAGTAACCGGGTTATTATCATTGATGAAGCGCAGCATCTGACCGTAAGAGTGATTAATCACTTACGTTCAATAATGGATGCCTCAGGGGTTGGCATAGCCTTTATAGGCAACGAAGAAATTTATCTCAAAATGCGCGGAGCCGGACAGGCCGCCTATGCCCAATTATTCAGCCGGATCGGTGATAAAAAGTTCTTACTCACAACGGATATTAAGTTATCGGATGTTGAGCTTGTATTTGAAGATGCGAATCTTGAATCCAAGGCTCTTGATATACTTCACCGGATAAGCAAAACCAATTACGGGCTAAGGGGAGCCGTCAACGTCTTTGTGAATACGATAATAGGCTTCCAGCTTAAAGACTATGGGGATATCACGTCAGATAGGATAGGGACGATGGCGGGGAAAATGGGCATAATGCCAAAGAGTGAATAAAACTAAAAAAACAAATAAGGGGGAAATAAATAATGGATAAATTGCAGGGTAAAAATGGTAATAACAAGGATATGGTTATGCTTATTGGGTTATACGTATGTAACAGTTTCGGAATGCGCTTTGCTGCTGGGGCTTTCTTGCTCGACTGTATATCAGATGCTCAATGAGGGCAGATTTCAGGGGATTCAGGGTTAACCGTTCTTGGAGAATCCCCATAACTGATCACGTTGCAAAGAACAGATACCTTAATTAGTAGCGGGGTTCTAATGCTGTCAGAATCTTTCAAAAGATACTCTGAGAATCAAAAGGAGATTATAAGCGGATTCTTCAATAAGCTTGCAATAACCGTTAATAAGACCGGTAGAATTTCAGAGGGTAAAAAACTGAGAATTATTAAATCATGGGATGATTACCCGGCGGATGTAGTTATATCTGCGTTAGAGGTATATATGAAAATGGATATACCCGTATCCGGTAACGGCAGGGGGAAGAATGAGAAGTATGTATTAGGAATTATGAAAAATAAGAAAGAACAGCGGGATTGGGGGAAAGCCGGATGCAAGGTATGGCGGAAATACAACGGAGTATAGAGGGGATGAAGGCCGCCGTCTTAGCGGAATCATCCAAAGGGGGGCGGCCGGGGAGCAAGACCTTGACTGCGACTTCTATCCTGTACATTTGATGAGTGCGACGGCAGCGGGTATGTGCGGTACATGGATGAAGATAGCCGCGAATTTATTAGAAAACGTTGTAAATGCGAGGATTACCGCATCATGCAGAAGAGACTGAAATTCGCCAATATACCCGCCGAGTTTGCGGAGCTAACGGTTAAATCCTTTGATACTGAAATATATCAAGACGCCGCTAACCGTAACATGGCTCGTAACATAAAAAAGATTGCCATCCAGTACATAATGCAATTCAGCGACATGAAAGCAAAGGGCAAAGGCTTGTATTTATACGGCGAAGCAAAGGGCAGCGGCAAGACAAGACTTGCGGTGAGCATCGGAAACGCAATTATCACCAGGTATATGATTGCCGTTAAATTTATTACAACTTTAAACCTTCTGGAAGCGATTAAGAACACATGGGGGGATAAATCCGGCAAGCAAGGAGTCAATGATATGACCCAATCACAATTATTGGCCGAGATAAAAAATGTTGACGTGCTTATACTTGATGATTTGGGAACGGAGAAGCCTACGAGCTGGGTTAATGAAATATTCTACAATATTTTAAATGACCGGATGACGGCAAAAAAAATAACTGTCTTTACGTCCAACTGCAGAATTGAGGATTTACAGCATGACGGCAGGATTGTAAACAGAATACCCGATATTGCTATACCTATTATGTTTCCGGGGGAATCGGTAAGAACGATTATTGCACGGCGCGAGAATGAGGATATTTTGAATATGCTGTTAAAGGACTATTGAGAAAGCGGGGAATGGATATGGGTAAAAAAATAAGAACATCTGTTGAGGAGCTTAAATCATGGGATGAAGTAGACCGGGCATTGCGTGAAATCGGGGAATGTGAGATGGGCATTGAGGCTCTTGAAGCCGAAATGAACATTAAGATTAACGCTGCAAAGATTGAAGCCGAGAAGCTTGGTAAGTCCCTTAAAACGGCAATCACCGTCTTATCGGCGCAGGTTAAGTCATTTACGGAGGCGAATAAGGATGATTTAGACGGCAGGTCAAAGGATATGAACTTCGGTGCGGTGGGTTTCAGGCTCTCCAGCAGAATTACATACAGCCCTTCAAAAACAGCTGAGATAATTAAGGCACTTAAAGACCATGAAATGACGGAGTATCATTATAAAAGAATCCGTTAACAAGGATACTGGGGCATTATTCAGATACGCGGATAGAAAAAATTGGAGCGAAACGCAGAACCGTAGCACTTCTACTATGAAACTGATTTAGCGAAGATAAAGGGGTGACGATAATGAGTAAAATAACACCGACAATTAAGAAAAATTTATGCTTTATCGAAAGAACGGGGTATTGATAACGATACTCTGCACGCTATAGTATATAAGTTAACAAAAAAAGACAGTTTAAAGGGGTTAACGATAGCCGAAGCCATCAAAGTGATAGACAGTCTGCAAGGAACCAAAAGGACGACAGAGGATGATGACGGAGAAGCAGCGCAAGTACATCTACGGGCTTATGGTACCTGGAATGGGTAACAGATGACGACACCCGATTTAGACCGATTAACAAGATTTATAAGGGAACGCCTCCATGTTGAACGATGAATGGGTAACAGTCAAGAAAGCATCCGATATTATCGAAGCGTTAAAAGCGATTAAATCAAGAATGTGCAGTTAGAGCGGGGTGAATTATGCTATATGATGAGTTGTTAAAGGAATTAGATATTAACGACTTGCCGGAACAATACAGATTGCTTGCCGCTAAAATCGGGCTTGATACTTTAATTGCTGTTTCTAAGGCCGTTGGGGGTACGCTAGTATGTTCCAATGACATTTGAATTGATAAAGTGTTTAATCTATAAAAAAATTATGGAAGAGTTTGAAGGGGATAACATCCAATCCCTTGCCATAAAATACGGGGTTTCTGAAAGCACTGTACGAAGAACCATTCAAGAGCAGATTATCAAGAAAAAAAGAGAACCCTATAAAGGTCAGCTCACGTTATGCTAGGAAATTCAAAAGAAATGTCAATGACACCGGAGATAATTGAGCGATGGTAACCTTTAAATGATATAATAAAATCAAATATCATTTAAAGCAATGCAAGGGGAGAAATATATGGATGTTGTTGGAACAATCGGGATGGTTATTTACTACATCATAGCACCAACTCTGCTGATAATTCTGTTTTTTTACTTTATTGGGCGGGATAAAAGAAGGGACAAGCAGCTTGAAGCGATAACAGCCGGATTTAAAGAGCGGGATCATCTTGCTTGCCGAGGGTAAGGCGCGAGGAGATTATGCGGCAGGAATCGGATAAGCGGGAACGGATTATGCGGCAAGAAGCGGATAAGCGGGAATGCGCATTAACATACCATTGAGGATCATTTGCACAATGGAGAAAATATCCGATGCTATGGGCGATATGAAAAACGCATTCATTAAGATGGAATGCAAGATAGAGAATATCGAAGGGAAAATAGAGAGGATGGGGCAAAATGGTTAGACCTGAGGAAATCATCAAGACTAAACTGCTTAGGGGCGAAATCATAAATAAACTCTATGATATGTACGGATCGGCCACACCTATAAGAGCAATCAATAAATTGCTGCGCTATAATTCTTATTACTCTGATACCGATGTCAGAAAAGCAGTGGAATATCTGCGGGGCGTCAGAAAGGAATTTATTGAGGTCATTCTTGATGAGAACGATTATTGGGCATCATTTGTACTTTTCCCCGGCAGGAGTTAATCTTGCCGAAGGGGATATAACGGATATGGGGGTGTTTCTGAATGAGCAGCCTGACTGATGCTCTAAAGCGTCAAATATTACGGGGATGTACTGGAGATATAAAGCGGCGGACGGGGCGGATACTAAGCTGATAGAAGTCTCGTTAAGAAGATACGGGTATTGTTATTCCGAAGAGGAAATTTCAGACGCTTGCATATATCTTAAAGACAAGGGGTTAATCCAAACCAAAAAAGTTGAAAATACCGCGCTTAAAATTAACCGGGCAATCGCTAGTCTAACTCCCCTTGGAATTGACGTATTGGAAGGGACGACAACTATCGAAGGGATTGTTGTAATGCCTAAGAACCGCAGTCATGGAAAGATTGACGCCTTGCCGATTGATGTTAAAAAAGAAGTAGAGGAAAAACTTTTAACCGGTAGTACATATGAGGAAATATCAAATGATTTAAAGGAGCAAGGTTACGATGTAAGCCTTTCATCCGCTTGGCGGTACGGTCAGGGATTTTTGGAAAAGTTTGAAGCGGTGCGTATCGCCAAGGAGTTTGCCCGGTTGCTTGCGGAGGATAACTCCGAGCGGCCAACAACTGAGCTTCACGAAGCGAACAACGCCTTAATCAGCCAAATAATTATGCAGGCATTGGTTGACGAGGATATGAAAACGGATGAAAAGATTAAAGCGGCGAAGCAGATAGCGTTGTTACAACAGGCGCAGGTAGGCAATGAGAAACTTAAAATAGCGGCCAGAAAAGCATCAGGTGAAATCAATACCGCGTTTAACAAGCTGAAAACAAAAATATATGAACGGTTAGGGAATGACTACCCCGATATAGCCGAAACGATTATGCTGATTGCGGAAGAGGTTAAGCGGGAAAATGAAATTATGTAAAAAGCGATATAACGCGTTTTAAGGCTCTTAAAAAACTAGACCGTATAAAACCTCATCCGCAAATAGTTAAAGGAAAATGAAGCGAGTTAAAGGGGAGTTTAAGGCATATGCGACAGCCACCACTCAAATAATTTAATAGGGTTAAAGAATCTTTAGTTTAAGCTATTTGTTTTCTTGCATTATTTGGGAGTTGCGTAGTGCTTTGTAATAGATTTAACCGCTTTTCATTCTGTTAGGTATATGGATAGGTATAATATGGGCTAAATCCCAAATGTAAAATGTAAAGTGTAAAATGTTTTTTATTACGTTTTTTATCCGTAAGGTATAAATACCTTTGTGCGCCCATCGGCCACCCGACAAAAATGTAAAGGTGATTGAATATGAGTTGGAAACAAGAAGCCATAAGGCTTTTTTTTGAATCAGGTCAATCTATCGTCAGTATCTCCTCTGACTTGGGGAAAAGCCGCCAGACCGTTGGTGATTACCTAAAGCAGTGCGTAGGCTTTCATGAAGAAAAAGAGCGGCGTAAAGCTGAAAACACTATAGCCAGAAAGGTTTATAAGCGTGAGTGGGATAGCAATAACCGCCTAAGCCGAATACGAAACGACAGAGATAATCAGAATACGGCATATGAAGTAACGAGAAAGCATAAAGAGAGAGCATATTATCGCGGCCGGCATTTTAAGTTCTGAGAGATTTTAAAGTAGGGAGAATTTCCTTTGAGTGACTTTATAACCGGCTTTAAAGAATATATGAACAGGGATACTGCGGCACCGGAGCGGCACCGGAAAATTAAACGAGGACAGGAATCCTTCAGGGAATATGCCGTTTTGATTAACCCGTCTTTTTTTAAAAAAGAAAGAGAATATCAAGATGCCCTATGCAACACATTTCAGGAATTTTATGAGGGTAAACTCATTAATCCCGAAACGCTCGAGCCATACGATATACTGATTATTAACCTTCCTCCGGGTTTTGGTAAGTCATACACAATCGGTATTTATCACTTGGGCATATGGTAAGAATAATAAGAATCAAGCCATTACGGTCTCTTACAATCAAACCCTGTCTATCCAGTACAAAGATTGTCAGGGATTTAATAAACGATGAGGAAATACCGGGGGATGATGATTACTTTACAGTCCGCTCCTTTTTCCCGGATATAAAAATCAAGTTCGGCGATGGTGCCATGGAACGGTGGAGCCTTGAAGGTTATTACAACTCTTATCTTGCTACCTCGTTTGAAGGCTCCATTACCGGAATGAGGGGTTCCATCGGAGCCATTGACGATGCAATTAAGAGTGCAAGCGAGGCAGTGAACGAACGCATTAAAGAAAATCACTGGAATTTTTATAAAAACACTTTCAGTTCGCGTATTCTTGGCGGCGGTAAGCAGATAATCATACAGACCCGCTGGGCTTCGGACGACTTAACCGGCAGATTGCTTAATGAATTCCCAGACAGATGTTACCTGCTGAGTATGAAAGCCCTTGATGAAAACGGATTAAGTATATGCGAAGATTTATATTCTACAAAAGATTTATTATTAAAAAGAGCGACACTAGACGAAAGTTTCTGGCTTGCCAATTATATGCAAACCCCCATTGATATTCAAGGAGCGTTATACGGCGTATTTAAAACCTATGATGCGATAGATTCCGACAGATTCGAGCGCATTATAAACTACACCGACACCGCCGATGAGGGGCGCGACTATTTAGCGTCATTTTCAGGGGGCGTCATTGACGACTACATATACATTACGGATATTTACTACACCGATGAGCCAATGGAAGTCACCGAACCGGAACTTGCAAGACGGTTAAAATTAAACGGGGTTAAGGAATGTATAATTGAGTCGAACAATGGCGGCAGGGATTGCGCGTAATATAATCCGCAAGTTAAAAGAGATTAAAGCAAAGAAATGTAATGTTACATGGTTCAATCAATCCAAAAATAAACGGACACGCATACTGGTAAACGCTTCGAGTGTCAGCGATAAAATAATCATGCCCAAGAAATGGGAGATAGTATCCCGCTGTATATAAGGCGTTGACGATGTATCAGCGCAAGGGAAAAAACGAGCATGACGATGCGCCGGACGCTATAACAGGTCTTTACGAGTTTGCCATAGGAGAGGTTAAAGGCAGGAAGAAAGCCAGGGTTGGCAAGAGAAGTGACATACCCGGGATTTAAAGGAGATTCTATGTTTAAATACAGCAAAGACACAGTATTAAATAAAAAAAACCTAACGAAAATAATACAATCTTTCAAGCAAACCGAGGTATTACGGTTTGAAAAACTCGTAGTATTATATGTCTAAAAACTCCATTTTAACCCGGGTTATCGGCAACAACAAGCCTAACAATAAACTTGTTCACGGTTTTGCCCGGTATATCACAAATATGGCTGTGGGCTATTTCATGGGCAGGGGCGTTAGATACGAAACCGAGGACGCAGATTTTAAGGTTGAACTTGACAGAATATTAGACAGGAATTACACCAGAAAAACAAACTTTGAAGTATCAAAGGAAGCCGGCAAAAAAGGCATAGCCTTTGAGCTTCTGTACATAGATGAAGATGGCGGGTTACGTACCAGAAAGTTTTCAGCCGAAGATATTATTCCTATTTATTCACAAAGCGTCGGGGAATTTCTTGAATGCGCCATAAGGATATGGACGGTGAAAGATATTGACGGCAATTCGGTGGAATACGCCGATGTTTATACAGACAAAGAAATATGGAGTTATAAGAGAGAGCAGGGGGAATATACATATAATTTAATCGGGAACGTACTCCATAAGTTAGGCGATATACCAATCATTGTATATTGGAACAATGAAGAACAATCCGGCGATTATGAAAATGTAATCTCCCTGATAGACGCATACGATAAAGCCCAGTCGGACACCGCCAATGACTTTGAATACTTTACCGATGCTTACCTTGTTATTTCAGGGATTAGGCGGTCTTGACGATGAAGACGATGAAATTTCTCCGGTGCAGAAACTGAAACGGGAGCGGATACTGTATTTTGATGAAAAAGGGCAAGCCGAATGGTTGATTAAAACAATAAACGATGCGGCTCAGGAAAATTTCAAGAACAGGCTCTATGATAACATTTTCTTTCTGTCGCAGGTTCCGGCTCTTTCGGATAAGAGCTTTTCATCAAACTTAACGGGGGTATCAATAAAGTACAAGCTATTAGGGCTTGACGAACTTTTCGTTATGAAAGAAAATGGGTTTGTATCGGCTCAGAAGAAGAAAATCAGGATAATAACAGAGTATTTAAACACCATGCTAAATAAGAAATATGATGCCGATACCGTAACAATTAAACTTGAACGTAATTTTATTGAAAATCTCACCGAAAACATTCAGAACGCCGCATCATTGGAAGGAGTGACCAGCAAGGAAACTCAATTAGGACTCCTGCCGTTTATACCTGATGTAAAAGAGGAACTGAAAAAAATAGAAGACGAAGAGTTTCAAAGGGAAAGGTTACCTAAAATCCCTGACGACTTGAATACAGACGGTGACGGGTAAAATATGGCAAGATATACAAAGGCGGCAAGGTACTGGCGCAATGCGGGAGTAAATGATGCAAGACGCCGCATCAACCTCACGGAAGATTTTATAAACAGAAAATTATCCGGATATTATAAAGACGCAAAAGCGGAAATGCTTGGTGAGATAGAGGATTTACGGGAAATACGCCAAGGAGACGGGGTTATCACTTGCCGGGGCGAGACGCAAGATTAAAGCGACCAAGTTTAAAAATATTGATTTTGAGACACTGTCAAAACAAGCTGCCGCAAGCGGCGACACCCATCTGCTTGACTTAATCAGCAGACTGTCGAAAAAGGGACAAATAACAAGAGGAGATGCTTAATCTTCAAATAGACGCAGCCCTGTCAAGGATGTATGACAAAGAGCAGATGAGTATTTATGAGTATTTGCTTTACCGATGATTATTACCGCAGCGTTTACAATGTTAATAAATATCTGGGAGTTAAAACAAACTTTGCGGTTATCAACGAGCCGGTTATAACCGGAGCCGTTACGGAAAAATGGGCTAAGAGAACATTCAATAGAGCCATTTGGGGACATAGGGAAACCCTCTCTAAAGATATCGAAAGCACTTTAACAAAGGGGTTAATCAAAGGGTCTGGTATTGATAAAGTATCCGCTGAGTTATCCAAACGCTGCGATGTGGGGTTTAGTAACGCCAAGAGGCTTGTGCGAACCGAAACAAGCCGGATACATAACCAAGCAACGCTTGACGCTTACGAAAATGAGGCGGGTATAGAAAAATATAAATTCTTGGCGGCTCTTGATTTTATCGTCTCCCGTATGCCAGGGACTTGACGGCCAGGTGTTTCCGGTGAAAACCAGGCATATCGGTATTAACGCCCCACCCATACCCCAATTGCCGTTCAACGGTAATCCCTGACGACACTGACGATGATTATATCGACCAGAGGATTGCAAAAGACGCTGACGGCAAGACATATTATGTACCCGGAAATATGTCATACTATGAGTGGTATGCCTCTTTACCGGAAGAACAGCGGTTTAAGATGGAAGGAACGCAAGAAGGCATAGCCTGTGCGCAGATAAGAAGCAGTATAAGAGTTATAATGACGCTTTTAAAAACAGTGTAGATACGGTTAATAATGAAAAGCTGAAAATGCCAAGGTCATTTGAGGAATTTCAGAAGCTGAAATATGAAAACCCTGATTGGGATAAGTATAAATCTGAATTTAGGGCGATAAACGCCGATGCGAACCAGTTTGAGGATTATAAACGGATTCTGGGGGATAGCAGACTTCCAAAATCTATTGATAAGTTTAGAGATTTAAAGTATAATGGTTTCGGCGATTATAAACTCCTAGAACGTGATTATACCAACGAAGTTAGGGCAGTAGCGTTTAGGAATCGCATTTCCGGCGATGACATTAACCTCGCTGTAAGACGTCAGAAGCAGCAGGATCATATTTTAGGAAGTTCGGAGTGGCATAGACGGGTAAGGCAATCCGCTGAGATAGGAGCGCCCCTTGAAGGGGCGTTCTATAGAGATGTTGACGTTCAAAAACTAATTACGGACAATGCGGGAAAGGGATTAATAAAATTTAGAGGAAATGATTATTATCCCAGAGAGTATTTTAATACCGATGGCATAGTAGGCATTGCATATGATAATAAAGCCAAGAGATACATAAAATCAAATAGAGTGGCAATTCATTATGGCGCAAAAGGAACCCACGCCTATCCTGTTATAGACTTGCAAGGGAGATGATAAAAATGGGAGGAAAACTGGAAAAAATTTATGACTTAACAAGCGAAGGTAAATATGCACATGTTAAGCACATAGACGGCTACGAGATTATATGCCGAGCAGATTGCAACGGCTGGGAAGAGGATAATACCCCTAACTTGCTGGTAAACTGCTTTAACTCCGATTTGGTTCAAATGAAACATGGCGAGATTCTGATAGATGCCGACATAATTTCAGTAGAAGAATACAAACAATAAAAGACAGGGTAATCTCCTAGTCTTTTTTTGATGCAAAAATAAGGAGGTTGTTATGAAATTTAAGCTAAGAAGATTCATGTCCGCTGCGGCTGATGGGGGTACCGGTGCAGCCGGAGCCGAATCAATAAACAATCCGGCGGCAAAGGAACCCGATGCCGGAGGTGGAGCCAATCCGGTACCTAAGGAGTCCGGTACTGACGGTGAAGCCAATCCGGTGCCTAAGGAGTCCGGTGCTGACGTTGAAGCCGATCCCCCCGATAAACCGGAAGCGGTAAGTATGGACGACATAAAGAAGCAGGTAAGCGACACATTCGCCGAAGAACTGAAAAAATCCAAGATGAGCGAAGTGGAGCTTAAGGAATTCGAACTCGAACAGAAACAGAAACAACTTGATACCAAGGAAAAGGAAATAGCGGCATGGGAGCATAAGGTAAACGCCAAGAAACTCCTGACAAAGATGGGGTTGTCGCCGGATGTAGCGGATGCGGTTCTTGGCAAGGACATGGAAGCCACCAAGCGGAACATCGACATATTCAAAGCCTGTCTTGACGGCGAGGTGCAAAGACAGGTAGCGGAAAGAATGAAGGGGAAAACGCCGGCGAGCGGCAGTGAAGGCACGGCAAGTGCAGTTGAAGAGGAGTTTAAAAGGATTAAACGGCGTAAATTGAACAGGAGGCGTAAATGAATTTTTTAGATTATGTAACCAACTTTCAGAACGAGCTTGACAAACAAGTCGTTCAAGGATGCACCAGCGGTTGGATGGAGCAAAACAGCGGTCAGGTTAAATATAATGGCGGCAATGAAATAAAAATTCCGAGTATGACCATGGACGGTCTTGGGGATTACGACCGGGACGAGGGTAGTGAAAGGTGCTGTTACCCTGAAATTTGAAACCCTGAAAATGACTCAAGACAGAGGGAGGACATTCTGGCTTGACAGCATGGATGTTGACGAAACCAACTTTATCGCTTCGGCGGGTGCGGTAATGGGAGAGTTTCAAAGGACGCAGGTAGTCCCTGAAATAGACGCCTATAGGTATTCAAAACTGGCGGCCGAATGTACGACTGAGAATACTTCGGAGGGATATACCCCTGTGGCAAGTACGATATTGGCGAAGCTAAAGGAAGATATATTCAAGATTCAAGATGTTGCCGGCGATGTTGCCCTTGTTATTTCAATGAGTATGTTTGCGGCTAAAATACTTTCGGACACCCCGGATATTCAAGAAACTTGATGTCACCGACTTCAAAAAAGGCGATATAACAACTAAGGTGAAATCAATTGACGAAATACCTATCCTTACGGTGCCGTCTAAACGGATGCAGACGGAGTTTATGTTTAAGACCGGAAAAGACGGACAGAAAGAGGGCGGTTTTGAGAAAACAGCGGCGGCGAAACAGATAAACTGGATTATTTGCGCAAGGAATGTCCCCATAGCTGTATCAAAGACCGATAAGCTGAGGATATTTGACCCGGATACACATCAGAAAGCGGACGCTTGGAAGATTGACTATCGAAAGTATCACGAGATTTGGGTAGCAAAATAAAAAAACGCTGCTTTGTGTTAATACGGGATAGGAGGGGCAAGATGGGTTTTACGCTAAAAAGGCTTAATGTTGTAAAAGAGGTTGACAGCGAGGCCGAAAGGGATAAGTTGTTAAGGGATGGTTATACGCTGAGTGAAGAGGATCAAGCCTAAAAATAAAAAGGATTGATTCTATGCAGCCTTATGAGGTTTCTTCTGATAAACTTAAAATTCTAAAGATATACTTAGGGCTTAATCAAGATCGATCAAGATACGGACGAGTTACTTAGATTAATGCTTTCTGATGCCGCTTGCGCAGTCCTTGACTATTGTCATATTAAAGAGCTAAACCATTCCCTTGAGACGGTAGTGGTGCAAATGGTGAAGCGTAGATTTAATGAGGATAACGAGGGCAATCTTTATAATATCAAAATGGGTGAGGTATCAATGTCCTACCATAAACCGATTAATTCCGGTAGCTTTTCGGATATGGAAAAGTCCGTTTTGAATACCCACAGGAGGTTTAGAGCCGGATGAAACAAGGGAAAGTAAAAGCAATTTTAGAAACAAAGCTCCTTCACAAATGCGATATCCTTACGCATCAAGCGGTTAAGAATAGTGCCATAACAAAATATGAGTTTACCGTTGCCCATAAAGATATTAAGTGTCAGTTATCGCAAAAAACATCTTACCCGGCAAGTGACAAAGGCGGCGTTAGCGTTTATCACAGCGAGGGCGTTCTAATTATTTGCGACAACGTTACGGTTACGCCGGGAAGTATGTTTGACGTTTATCTTGAGCTTGATAACGAACCCAAAAGATTTAAATGCGCTTCCGACCCGGTTATATATCCGACACATATGGAAATAGCGGTTATCAGGACAGGGAGGGCGTAATGGGCGGCTCTAAGGAACTGGAAAGGTTCCTGCTACAAATGAAACAGCTTGAAAAAAATGTACCGAAAATTATTAATGTTTGCATCCAGCGAGGGAGAGAAAATTCGGTATGATTAAAAAGCGTACAAATGCGGTTACCGGCAATTTACGCAATAACTTCCATTCTTACAGGGATAAAAATAACTCAGATGCCAAGAAAGTGACAGTAACAGTCGCAAATAACCTAGAATATCTCCTACGTTGAAAAAGGACATTGGCAGAGCGACAGATATGTTCCGGCAATCGGCAAGAAGATAAGAAAACGCTGGGTGCAGGGCAAGTTTATGATGCGGATAAGCGTAAGACTCTACAAGGATAACCTTATGCACGGCAGAATCAGTAAATTTATTGACAGAAAACAGGGAGTCTATTGATGATTAAAAATGAAACATCTGAAATAAGTGTAAAATGCTTTATTAACTCAATCGCCGAAAAACTGGATAACCTTTCCCGATTTTAGTATCCATGATGAAGATATCCCGCAAAACGGATACATACTGTTTTCATATCAGGCTGATTAATGAAAGGCAGAAGCGCGTTATAGGTAGAAGGTACAAGAGGGATTATGACTTTGATATATCATTCTTCCCGGAAAACGACAGTATAGAAAGTTTCTACAGATGGGAAGAAACCATCTTGTCATTTGATATGCTAACGGTCGGCAGCAGCGCATACCACATTAAGGATGTGGAAATATCAAACACAGACGGGATTTGGCACTTCACATTTGCCATCTCTTTTTTTGTGGTGGAGTTAGATGAATCGGTAAATGGGAGATTTAACACAATATTGGCGACTAAAAATATAGGGAGTGTTTAAAATGTCGAGTAACAATGGTAACGCATTGCCCGGGAAAATTTCATTTTCAAAGGAAAAAATACTGGGTATGGAGCGATATAGAAACCGAACAGACCTGCTCACCGTACTGCTGAAAGACGGCGAGTCATACGAGTTTGCAAAAGTGGACAAGATGATACGGGATTTTGAAAGGGGAGGTAAATAATGGCTCTTGGAGGCGGCACATTCCTTGTACAAAATAAAATCCTGCCCGGCGCATACATAAACTTTATAAGTGCGAAAGGCAAGTGCCACCCTGTCAGACAGAGGCTATGCCGCCATGCCGATAGAAATGGACTGGGGAGTGGACGGCGAAGTATTCAGGGTGGACGCCGGAGAATTCCAGAAAAATTCATTGAGGATACGGCTATGACTACACCCACGAAGCCATTAAGGGATAGAGACTTATTCAAGAACGCTAAAACGGTTTTCTTCTACAAGCTAAACACCGGGGGAGCAAAGGCAAAGAACGCTTTCGCAGACGCACTTTACACCGGAAGCAGGGGTAACGAACTGAAAACGGTAGTAGAGCCAAACGAGCGTTATACGGATGCATATCCGCTGTTTGATGTAAACTTACTTTGATAACGCCCTTGTAGATATGCAGACAGTCAGCGAGGCATCCGAACTAATTCCAAACCATTATGTTACGTTCAAGCCGGATGCCGCGTTAACCCTTACGGCAGGTACGCCTTTAGAGGACGGCTCTTCCGGTACGGTCACTAATCTTAACTATCAGATATTCCTTGATAAGATTGAGAGCCATACCTTCAATACCCTTGAGCCTATCGGATAACAATATTATAAAAGGGTTATTCGCAGCGTTCACAAAGCGGATGAGGGACGCAGTCGGAGCTAAGTTTCAATGTGTTTTGCATAATTACCCCAGAGCCGATTATGAAGGGGTAATATCCGTTAATCAACAAGTCGCCGGAACTTGTTTACTGGATTACCGGAGCGCATCGGGTGTAATGTAAACAGATCGCTGACCAACAAGGTATATAGCGGAGAATTTGATGTTGATGCGCACTATACGCAGCCGGAGCTTGATTGCGATAAAAGCCGGCGAGTTTGTATTCCATAATGTTGGCGGCAAAGTCAGGGTATACTGATATAAATACCTTTATCAGCATTACCGATACAAAGAGCAGCGACTTTGGGAGCAATCAGACAATCAGGGTAGGATCAGATCGGAAACGATATCGCCATACTGTTTAACAATAAATATCTTGGTGAAGTCCCGAATGATAATGCGGGGCGAATCAGCTTCTGGAACGATATTGTTAAACATCATAAAGAGCTTGAAAAAATACGCGCAATAGAAGATTTTGACCCTGATGCCGTAATTGTTGAACGCGGCGATACTAAGAAATCTGTTGCGGTAACTGACCTGGTAACCCCAACAAACGCAATGGAGCAACTATATGACAGTAATTGTATTTTAGTCTACTGAAAGGAGTCAAATGTGAACGGTAAAAATATAATGCACGCTAAAGACGCAATCAGTGCGACTCTGGCGGAATGCTTCGTAACCATACAAGGAAACCGCTATAACTTTATGCATCATAGACCTTGAGGCGCGCTTTAAGAAAAAGAAAACAAAGGTTCCCATCTTGGGCAAGACAGGCGGGGGTAACAAGGCGTCCGGCTGGGAAGGTACTGGCAAAACGATTCCACTTTAACACCAGTGTTTTCAGGGAATTATTGCTGCGCTATAAAAACACCGGACAAGATGTTTACTTTGATATCCAGATAACCAATGAAGACCCTACGTCAGAAGTGGGCAGACAGACTATAATCTTAAAAGACTGCAACATGGATGAGGGTCTATTGAAAGTTTGACGCAGACGGCGAAATCTTGGACGAGGACATGGACTTTACCTTCGAGGATTTTGAGATGCCGGAAAAATTCAAAATGCTTATCGGTATGAGATAAGAAAATAAGGAGGGTCTTATGAGTGATTTATCCGCCTTCTTTGCGGAAAATACAGAGTGGGCTAAGAATCAGGATATTATTGTTTCAAAAAGATTTAAAGACGAACACGGAGAGCCTATAAAATGGATTGTGCGCTGTATTACATCCGAGGAGGACGAAGCGTTAAGGAAATCCTGCCTAGCGAATACCGATACCCGGTAAACGGGGGCAATTTACCATGGAAACGGATTACACTGTTTACGTTGGTAAGTTAGCGGCAATGTACAGTATATCCTAATTTAAAAGACGCAGAATTACAGAACAAATGGGGTAATGGGGGAAGAGGCGTTAATAAAGAAAATGCTTCTACCAGGGGAATATGCCGATTACCTGGGTAAAATTCAGGAAATAAACGGTTTCGATATTTCTTTTGAAGATAAGAAGGATGAAGCAAAAAACTAATAACCGAAGGTGATACAGAGGCAAATATAGTCTATTATTGCCTTCATAATTTTAACTGGGAGCCGGATAAGTTCCTGAACCTGCCGATTAATCAGCGGGCATTTGTAGTCGCCGCTATTGAGGTTAAGGTGGAAGCTGAAAAGAAAAAGGAAAAAGAGCTTGAAAATCTGAGGAAAAGAAGCGGGAGGAGATAAATGGCTACTATACAAACATCCCTGCAATTAACAGACGGGATGAGTCCTTCCCTCAAAAGGATTAACCAGTCTTTAAACACCGTTTCAGACAATTAACGCAGTTGAAACCGCCTCATCACATCCGATTAATGTTTCGGATGTTTATGCGGCGACAGATGGATATGAGCAATTATCTTTGACGCTTAATTCCGTAGAGAGCGGCATAATAACAGCAGAGCAAGCTCAGAAACGGTTCAACGCTGACGCAAGAAATAATGATGCGGCAAACGCCTTTGAACAGATTTATCAAAAAATCAAAAAAGCCGGTGAACAGCAGCAGCACTTTAATGATGAAATGAATAACGGCTCCTTTCGCCGATATTCTGGGGCAGAATTAAAAAAGGCATTGGAGCATTTGTCGGGATAACAGCGGTTAAAAAAGGTGCCGGAATAATAGGCGACTGGCTTGGCATAGCCGATGCCGGGGATTTAGCCGAAAGACAACTTAGAGTTGTTATGCAGAACATGGGAGCGGCAGCGTCCGAGTTTGAAGCTGTAAAAAAAGAAGCTGAACAATTACAGTCTAAAACAACCTACGGTGCGGATATTTTAATCGCAGGAGCCGGAGAGCTTGCGTCATATCTGGAATCGGGTGATGCGATTAAATCCTTTATGGGAACCTTAACCGATTACGCGGCCGGCATGGGCGGCATTGATATCAGCCAAAATCAGATGGTAGAGTATGCAACTCAGCTGGGCAAGGCTCTGGACGGCCAGTTTGACGGGCTTGCCAAAAAGGGATGCTGTGTCCGATGCCCAAAAGGAGATAATCAAAAACGGTACTGAAATGGAGCGTGTGGCGGTTATTTCCGATATAATTGCCCAGTCATGGGACGGGTTAAGTCAATCCCTTACAAATACGCCCAGAGGACAAATAATCCAGATGGCTAACGACTTTGACGATATAAAGCAAAGGGTGGCTAAAGAACTTTATCCGGCTGTAATGACTTTCTTCGGAGGATTAAGGGCAAATCTTCCAAACATAGAGCAAATGCTCATGGGTATGGCGTTGGCTCTGTCTCCCTTAATAGCCTGGCTTGGCGCAGAAGGTATACCGATGGTGACAAATGCGGCCTCTGTTTTATTTAATACAGTAAGTGCCATCGGGACGTTTATAGCGGATAACTGGGGTATTATCGAGCCTATTATATGGGGAATAGTCGGTGCGCTGGTTGTTTATAACGCTACCATGGGTGTGAAGTGGGTACTCACTCTCAAAAGTGCGGCAGTAACAGCGGGGGAAACCATCTGCAAATGGAAACGCAGCGGCGACATTCGCCCAAACAGTAGCCCAGAAGGGAAAACGCCGCGCTTTACGCCTGCCCATTGGTCTGGATAATCATTCTCATAATAGCTTTTGTCGCAGCTATATATGTAGCTGTGGGTGTGATAAACCGCTTTGCCGGGACGTCTTTAAGCGCGACTGGTCTGATTGCCGGAGCTTTTGCGGCACTTGGAGCGCACATATATAATCAAATTGTGGTCATTCAAAATATAATTGCGGTCTTTGTTAACTTTTTCGCAAACGTATTTAATGACCCTGTAGCGGCCGTTAAAGCTCTTTTTTATGATTTAGCGCATACAGTTATTGGATATATCACAAATATGGCAAAGGCTATTGAAAGTGTAATCAACAAAATACCGGGAGTTAAGGTTAATATTACATCGGGATGACAACGCTTACAATTGGCTGGAAAATGCATCGAGAAGGGTGAAGGACGATCGGCTTGGTAGAAGTCGTCAGAAGATGGGAGTACCTTGACTATGGCGATGCAGCCGCAGTGGGTTATAATTTTGGTTCCGGCCTTGCGGACAGATTTAACGGCATAGTAGAAGGGTTTGAAATGGAGGGATTGCTTAACGGCGGTTTAGTCCCGGATTATTCTTTTGATTATAGCGCAGAACCCGTAAATAATACGGGAATTCGATACTGCCGAAAATACAGCCGCAATCCGCGATGCAATGGAAATAACAAATGAAGACTTAAAATATATAAGAGACCTTGCCGAGCGGGAAGCTATTAACAAATTTACAACCGCCGAGATAAAGGTCGTTTACAAACCATAATAACATAGATTCTGATTTTGACGTAAGGAATTTAGGAAGATACTTACGCACAATCCTTGAAGAAGAAATGATGGCGGCAGCGGAAGGGGTACATTTTTAATGGCATATCTTTTTTATATGAAAGGAGTTCCCCTTCCGGTTACTCCCGGAAAAATAAGTAAGATGCGCCGGGCAGAACAGAGCCGTAAACTTAATTAACGGCGGTGAGATAAATCTGTTAAAAGACAGCAGACTAAAAATAATCAGTTTTGAACTTGCTGCCCGTACTCACAAAATATCCTTTTGCATTTTATGAAAATGGCGTTTTTAAAGAGGCTGTTTTTTTTATTAACCATTTTGAGGAGCTAATGACCGAAAAGAAACCCTTTTCCTTTAAAATCCTGCGGGATAAACCAGGGGTAAGGCAAGGGGAACGCGAAAGACTTGGAGGAGAACTGTTTGACAGACTTTATAGCTCCACAGCCTCTGTCAAGCCCTGGGTAGCATAATGATGATATCAACGTAAGCCTTGAGAATTTCACAATTAAAGAGGATTCTTTAAACGGATTTGATATAGTCGTTTCAATAGAGCTTAAGGAATACAGGAAATACGGGCTAATACGCCTTTTGCCCCCTGAAAAATCCGAAGAGATTGTTGTAGTTGAAGAAACGCCGCGTGAAGAGACAAAAGAACCCGCAAAGACTTACACAGTAAAGCCCGGAGATAACCTTTCCGCCATTGCCGCAAAAGAACTTGGAGACAGCAGTAAATGGAAAACGATTTATGAGCTTAACAAAGATGTTATTGAGCAAACTGCCAAGAAATACGGTTATTTATCATCCTCTAACGGGTGGTGGATTTTTCCGGGATGTGAACTTAGGTTGAATTAAAGTCGGGGGAGTAATAAGTGGACATTATTGATATCGCCGCAAGTCAGGTGGGGATTACCCAAGCGAGCGGAGCGCATCATATACAATGATTATGTGGGTTTCGGATTCTACAGTCCCTGGTGTCACGCTTTTGTTTCCTGGTGCGCCAATCAGGCCGGATACGGAACTGATGTGTTCCCGAAAACAATCTTGCTACATGGGGATTGAATGGTTCAGAAGCAGGGGACGTTACAAGCTCAGTGGCAGTTACACCCCGAAAAGGGGCGATGTAATCTATTGGGGTTCCAATCATGTGGATTGTTGAAAATTGCTCCGGGGGGACGGTGCGTACTATCGAGGGTAATACCGGAGCCAGCGTAGTGGCAAGAAATACCTTCTCGCTGACAGGCGGTGGTATTACGGGATACGGAGTACCCGATTACGGTTCTGCACCCAGTGCGGGTGGTGGTGGTTTGGGCGGTCAAAGGCAAGAATATGATCCCGCTAATGAATTGGCGGCCTTAAATAATTTCCTTGAAAGGATTAGTGAAAACACGGATAAACCGCCTGAAATAATAGACAGAGACTTTGAAACCGATACGGATATACCTGATCAACCTGAAAGTAATTATTAACGGCCATAGCTCAAACGCAACTCAAATACCGGTAGGACGACTTGCAAGTTATTTATGAAAGGGTTGGCGTTCCGGGAAAGCTGACCCTTATCCTTCTATGACCCCGAAAATCCCATTGAGGAAGGCGATAGAATATCCGTCCGTATTGATGATGAAATACTGTTTGTTGGTTATGTATTCACAAGGCAGATGGATAAGGACGAGATATTTTCGGTAACGGCATATAATCAGATACGTTATCTGAAAAATAAGGACACCCGTATTTACAAGAATTTGACAGCGGCAGAGGTTATAAAGTCGATAGCGTCAGATTTCAACCTTGTAACCGGTGACATAGACGATACCGGCTTTAAACTAAGCCGCATTGAATCGAACTACCCTTCTTGATATCATCCTTAATGCCCTTGATGAAACCTTTGATTCAACTGGGGAGATTTATACTTTCTTTGATAAAGAGGGAAGACTTTCTTTAAAAAATGTAAAGGATATGCGTGTTGAAACAGGACTTATAAGCGGAAATACAATGCAGAATTATTCATATAAGACCACAATTGATTCCGATGTTTACAACCAGGTTAAACTTGTTTACGGCAATGAGGAAACGGGCAGTTATGATGTCTACATCCAAAAGGATTCCGACAGCATACGCAAATGGGGGGTATTGCAATATTCAGACGCAATCCGGCATCCGGATTTAGGGAAGGTGAAATCTGAGGTTTTACTTCGCACATCCAACAGGCTGAAGCGAACACTCACCGTTGAGAAGGTTATCGGAAATACTGACATAATTGCGGGATGCCTTGCTCCGGTTATTCTTGAGTTGCAGGATTTTAAAATAACTAACTTTATGATGGTAGAAAAAGTTACTCATTATATTAAAAATAAGGAATACTTTATGGATTTGATAGTGTCGGGAGGGGATTTTGTTGTCTAGCATTTGTCAGATTATAAAACTGATAGCTGCAGAGGCCAACGATGCACACGCCCCCGCAGATATTGTACTTGGTACCGCAATAAGTGTAAATCCTCTTAAAATTCAAATAGACCAAAAGATAATACTGGAGGAAGAATTTATAACAGTACCTGAGAAACTTACCGATTACGAGATGGAGATTAGTTTTACTGATGGTTCAATCATCCAAGGGATTGATATCAGGCCGGAATGCGGTGAGTCATGCGAACCTTGCGAATCTTGTGAGCCTTGGGAGAGGCAGGAAATACGTCTTGACCCTCCCGTTAAACATAAAGTTATTATTCACAACGCTATTAAGCAAGGTAGTTTTAATACTGATAAGACAGGCGGGTGGGCAGCATTACTATGTCATGGACAGAAAGAGGGTGGTCGGATGATACCTCAGAGCGATTTTAGTTACATAGCACCCAAGATTAAATATAAAGAAATGCCCGGGCTTACTTACCGGCTAGATATTGACAACAAAAGATTTTCCGGCGATTGCGATGGTATCGAAGCGGTTAAACAGGCGGTTTATAAAGCTCTTGCCACTGAAAGATATAAATATCCTATATATTCATGGAATTATGGGGCGGAACTGGAAAACCTGTTCGGCAAGCCCATTAGTTACGCTGTTTCAGAGATTCCAAAGCGGATAAAAGACGCTCTTATCCGGGACGACAGAATAGAAAATTAAGGATTTTGACTTTGAGAGAAACACCAATACAATTACAGGGCTTAGAAATGTTCTGAGCGTGACCTTTACTGTCGTGTCTATATTCGGAGATTTTAAGGGGGTAGTGGATATAAATGTTTGAAAAGTTTAAATTTAAATATTTGATGGAAATTATGCTTAACGATATCCCGAAAAAATTCGATAAGCGGGAAGGTTCCGTTATATATGACCCCTTGGCTGCAGTGGCGTTGGAGTTTGAAAGATTCTACATATATCTTGATATGATACTGAATGAATCTTTTGCTGATACGGCGACTTATCATTATTTGGCTAAACGTCGCTGAAAGGGGTCTTGCCCCAAGGTTGGCAACGAATGCCGTTCTAAAAAGAGTTTAAACCTGCAAGTTTAATTATCCCAAGAGGGACAAGGTTTAGCCTTGGCATTTTAAATTATGCGATAGAAGAGCAAATCTGACGGTATTTACAGGATTATTTGTGAAACGGCAGGAACCGCAGGGAATAAACATTTTGGGAAAATAATGCCCGTTAACTACGTTGATGGTTTACAGTATGGTGAAATTACGGAACTATATTCCGGCTGAAGATGACGAGGGGGTGGATGCTTTCAGGCTGAGATATTTTATGTCTTTTGGCAATGATCTATGGCGGTAACATTGCCGACTATCAAGAGAGAAGCAGGGCGATTCATTGTGGGAGACGTAAAAGTTTATCCCGTGTGGAACGGGGGCGGTACCGTTAAACTTGTGATAATAGACAGCGAGTACAATGTACCATCCGAGGTAGATAGAAAATGCTAAACACAAGACCCCCAAGAAGATGGCGAGGGCTACGGGCTTGCGCCGGTCGGTCATATAGTAACGGTTGAGGGTGTAAGTACCATTAAGATAAATAGAGTTTGAGCTTGTATTGATGGAAGGTTTAGTTTGGGATGATTTACGAGCAAGCCGAAGAAGTGATTGACGAATTTCAAGGAATGCAAAGAGTTGGGCGCAAAGCTCTTTTCTTGTGGTCAGATTGAGTCAGGTGGAATCAAGAGGTACAGATTCCCGGCGTTGTAGGTAATGAGGATTAAACTTAATTCACTCTCCGAGAATCTGATTCTTGATCCTGACAGTATTGCGGTTAGGGGGCAAATATATGCCCTTAATTGATTACCTCCCCTCTGTAGTAGAGGATACGGAAATAAAGATGGTTCTCGAAGCCATTGTCGATACTAACAGCCGTTTTTAAGACCAGAGAGGGTTTTGGATAACCAGTTTATCCTTGATATGGACGAATACGGAGCCGGACGCTGGGAGCGGAATCTTAAGATAACTACAAAATCCGACTCTACAAGCAAGGCAAATGAGGATCCTTGAAAGGATTAATGAGAGCAGACCGTATACTATGAGGATGCTGAGAAAACTGTTGTCATTGATGACAAATTATTACAGCATTACACTACTAAATGATATATACCATTTGGACGTAAAGTTTGAATCAGGGGAAACAGGGTATTGGAGCGTAAAAGATATAGCGCAGGATAGTACCGGCGAACTTGACTATAAGTTTGACAGTCGAATATCCGCTGCCCCCGATATGCCTATGCGTCAGGCAGTAAAAGCGGTATGGTTAGAAAAATCCCCGTCAGGTGGGATTTGTTCTTTGATAAAAAGATAGACGGTGGGGGTTATCCTGTCGGTGTTAAGAGTGGTATGGTTAGAAAAATTCCCGTCAGGTGGGATTTGTTCTTTGATAAAAAGATAGACGGTGGGGGTTATCCTGTCGGTGTTAAGAGTGGTATGGTTAGAAAAATTCCCGTTGAATGGGATTCATTCTTTGATAAAGGAAACAGGCGAAAGTCATTCAGGAGGAAACACAAGTGTTTATCTGAAAATTCAATTATGTTAGGGCAATCAAACAGCCCACAAGGTAAGGAGGGATTACTTGAACTGGAAAACTACATTTACAGACCGGGGTTTGGCAATACTTGCGGGTGCGCCGGGCGGCAGAGCCTTTTTTTCCGCTTGGGCGGGGACAGGTGTTATACCTGATGAGCATTTGGGGGAACAAACAGCCTTGATGAACCCTAAACAACAATTAGCAATAATTGAGGACGGGACTAATGACAACAAAAGATTTTTAAGGCTGCAGGTTATAAATGATAATATTATGGAAGCTTATTCAATTAATCAGATTGGTATTTTTGTAAGTATTGACGGCAAAGAGCCGGTGCTTTATTTTATCGCCCAGAGCGAGAGCGGGAATGATATTCCGTCTAATGTTGAGAAAGGTTTTATTGCTGAGTATTTAATCACTCTGGTGTTTTCTTCCAATATGGATGTTGTATACGATACATCTGTTCAAGGATTCATAACCGCCGATGCTCTTGAGGCAAGATTCAAATTTCAGGGTGAGTTTAGATTATGAGCGTCCTAACGTTACCCGCAGGTATCACAGGAAATGGGGAAAATTCATGGACGGCAAAAGGCTCAGGTCATTTTGAAATAATTATTCCGCCGTCACAGCATAATTGCGGGGTAGACTTTAAAGTAACGATAATTCCGAAAAATGTTATTACCGTCAGCGATGAAGATTACGAGCTGGAGGTTACAAGTTATTCAATAGCTGATAACGGTCAAATAATAATTACATCAAACACAAGTTCCGCATTTAGTTTATATGTGGAAAGAGAGGGATGTATTCAGTTTTTGAATAATTGCCTTTAATGAGGGGGGGTTTATGGGTAAGCAATTAAAAGAGGGATTGAGGTTGAATTCCTATCAAAAAACAGAAATACTTTTGCGTAATTACTTATCGTACAAGGAAGCTATTAAGGAAAAAGAGCTTGCGATTGAAGAAATACAAAGAGACGGCACTTTGTTTAATGGTAAGAGCTTGCTGTTAATTAGTAATCAGGGCGAGAGCATAATCGAGAGAGTTAGTAGAGCGTACTTTAGCTCATCTTAAGAGCAATATAGCAATAACTAAACTTTACGTCACTCTCATTGAAAAGGCAATGGATAGTATTGCGGATGATCAATATTATAAGATGATAACCCTCTATTACTTTGATGATAAGAACCACGCTGAAATCGCAAATATTCATTATGTTGATTCATCAACGGTATCGCGGCAAATAAGGCGGCTCGTTGAGAAACTTGCAATGAGACTGTTTTGTAATGAAACAATAATGGAGTTAATATCAGAAAGGGGTTAGAAAATGGATGCTGATCGCATTATAACGGAAGTAATACAAAATACACATAACGAATTTCTTTTATTTTTCGTGCTTATCATTGTCGCCATGGTAATTTGTATATTACCTCTTTACGCAATGGTAGTAAAAGAGCGGAAAGCCAAGCATAAGCAGGATACAGAGAGGGAAAGACAAATCCTTGCGGTAATCAAGGAGAACAGCACGGTTATAGCAGGGTTAAAAGTTACCCTTGATCAAAGCGGTGCCTCTGTTAACTCGACAGTAGAGCGCATACATAAACGTATAGACGACCTGAACACAAAGACGGCTACTGGCAACAGCGAATTAGCGCAAATGAAAACGCTGTTGGATATGTCTATAGGCAATCAAAAGGATATTCTTAATAAAATTCAAAAAACATTGCTTATAGTGGATAGTATGCCCAATACCAGTACCTTTTCAACACAGAACAGCGGAGGCTCATCATGAAAGCGGCTCAACAGTTGCTTTTAAACCTTGCGAACCTGTTCAAAGTAAAAACAATTGTTACATTGGCGGTGGTTTTCGTTTTCTGCTTCAAGACTTTACATGACTTGGAGTTAAGTAACGAGTTTGTAATGATTGCTACGGCAGTAATTACTTATTATTTTACAAAAAATGATAATGATAAACCTTTAATAAACAGAGAGGATGATTTAAGTGAGTAAAAAAGTGATATGTCTTGATGCAGGGCATGGCGGCAGTGACCCGGGGGCGGTTGCCAACGGTTTAAAGGAGTCAGTCGTAGCCTTTGAGGTTGTAAATTTCTTAAAAAAACGGTTGGAGAGAGCGGGTGTAGAAGTTGTTTTATCACGTCCTAACGCAGAGAATAACCCCGGAATTAACGAGCGTTGGCAGTTTGCCAATGGAAGCCGTGCGGACTATTTCTTATCAATCCATGTAAACGCCGGAGGCGGCACGGGCGCAGAAACCTTCTTTTACAGGGCAAGTACAGACCGTAGTCGCCGTTCAGAAGCGTTTTCCCGTGCTGTTAATGATAACTATGCCCACAAAATGGGTTTGCGTAACAGAGGTGTAAAGCCGGATACGCAAACACATATAGGGAATTGGCGATACGGCATACGCAGATGCCCGCCGCATTAATAGAACTTGCGTTTATAGATAGTCCGCCTGATAATCCTGATGTATTTATCCTTCAAAATAGGCGTATCGAAATAGCGGAGGCATTAGCGACAGGTATTTTATGTTATTTTAAGATTGATGAAGAACCAGCGCAATTGCCGGATATACCAGCTGCACCAAAAGTTACCCTTGATATTTTGGGCAATGTAACTGAAATAAGCGGCTATATTGAAAACGGCGCAACTTGGGTTAGACTGACAGAGTTTAGCCGGGAGTTAGGTTTTTTAGCATCATGGGAAGGACAGACGTATCCCTGTAATTAGCGGGGAAACGGGGACTTCGCACACCCTTGACGACATAGATGAAGCGCAATTAATGGAGGGTGCGGAAGATGTTGCGATGCTAAAGCAAATCGTACACTTTGAGGCGCGAGGCGAGGATGAGAAGGGGCAAATATTAGTAGTTAATGTAATCCGAAACCGCTTAAATAGTCCGCGCTTCCCTGATATATTAAAGGATGTTATTTACGCACCTGGTGCGTTTGCGCCGACTACTCGCCCTGATTTTGGTACAGCCATACCGACTGCTTTGACCGCTGAGGCTGTTAACAAAGCCCTGAATGGCGTAGATTATTCTCAGGGAGCTACATATTTTCATAGCTTATCAGGGATAACGCCGGAAGTATGGCATGAAAGGGCGGTAAGTGACGGTAGGTTGAAACAACTTTTTGATCATGGAAATCATCGATTTTATATTGATGCATAGGATAAAATCCGTTCGTTTTTTGAACGATTTTATATATTAGGCAACTTCTAAAAATTTAAAAAATTCCTTACTTATCAGGGATGTCGGGTTTTTAGAAGTTGCCGTAGGAAATAGGGCAAAAAATAAAAAAAATAAAAAATAATCATTATTAAGGAGGGATTACTTGGAGAGTTTTATTGCATGGATTGGGGGGAAACGGTTGCTAAGAAAAGAAATTTGCAGTCGTTTCCCCGAAGGGTTTAAGAAGTACATAGAAGTATGGCGGTGCGGCGTGGGTGCTGTTTCATAAAGATAAACACGCTGAAATGGAGATATACAATGATATAAACGGTAATCTTGTGAATCTGTTTAAATGCGCTAAGTATCATCCTAACGCTATTTCAGAGGAACTGGAACTTGTGATTAACTCGCGGGAGTATTTCTTAGATTTTATAAGTCTATATAATAACTCCGCTTTGACTGAGATACAACGGGCATCTATGTATTTTTATTTGATAAAGGCAAGTTATGGCTCAAAAGTTACGCATTTTGGAGCAAACTTCAAGGATACAACAAATGCTCAATATTTAAAGAAAGTTAAAGAACGATTAAAGTCAGTTGTAATTGAAAACAAAAGCTTTGATAAAGATTCTGCAACATGACGCACAGGACAGTCTTTTTTATTGCGATCCACCCTACTACGGAGCGGAGTCGTTCTATGCTGCCGGTGGAGCATCTTTTGATGAGGAACAGCATCTGAAACTAAATTCTATACTGAAAGAGATTAAAGGTAAGGCTATTATTTCATATAATGATTCTGATTTTATCAGAGAATTATACAGGGATTTTTCAATTGAAGAAACCGAAAGGAGTAATAATCTTGCATTAAGATATGGAAAAAATAAGCAGTATAAAGAATTAATAATTAGGAATTATTAAAATTTTTTATCTAACACATTACCCATTCAGTAAATATCTAACTGTTTAGGTGATAATACACCCAATAATGTTATCATTATCCCATTAGACTATGGGGTGAATAACATGATTAAAATACGTCTATCGGGTATTTTGGGGGAGTTGCGAATGACGCAGTCTGAGCTGGCAAAAAAGACCGGTATCAGACCGGCAACTATTAATGAGATGTATCATGAGTTGATAGAACGGGTAAATCTTGATTATTTGAGCAGAATATGTGAAGTCTTGAATTGTGAAATTGAGGATTTACTTGTATATGTTCCTAATAGAAGCCAAAGGAACTGGGAGAAGGATTCAGAGCATCCAATCTAAATCTTTAACCAACATTTAACCACGCTTAAACTCATTTGAAATTGTGGCGCAATGTTGTTAGATTATGCGAAAAAAGAAGCGGGGTAATAACTATTATCTGCGTTTCTTTTTGAATTTCTGTGATATTTTCGTTGGAGTTTTCATTGCAATGTGATTTGACATTCTTTAGTGAGGAATTTGCCTATCTTCAAGGCGGCTTACAGAGGGCGTAGAGCAGGATTATGAAAAGGCTGTATACTGGTACACGAAAGCGGCAGAGCAGGGGGACGCTACGGCACAAGGCAACTTAGGAAGACGTTATTATAACGGTGAGGGCGTAGAGCAGGATTATGAAAAGGCTGTATACTGGTACACGAAAGCGGCAGAGCAGGGGGACGCTACGGCACAAAACAACTTAGGAATACGTTATCTTAATGGTGAGGGCGTAGAGCAGGATTATGAAAAGGCTGTATACTGGTACGC
>Ga0099364_10001837_pt1 | contig 34374 bp, 11 predicted proteins | sample TergutTh196P3_FD_73070 | JGI IMG/M metagenome (GOLD analysis project Ga0099364, IMG submission 73070) | Microcerotermes parvus P3 segment gut microbial communities from Pointe-Noire, Republic of the Congo - Th196 P3 | ecosystem: Host-associated > Arthropoda: Insects > Digestive system > Gut ... | reverse complement strand
ACCGGTATGGTTTCGAATTTCTCCATATGCTATTTCATTTCCCGTAGAACCATTTGTTATAAGCACATAAAGTCCGTCTAATCGCTTTTTTTCCATTACAATCATTACTCCTAAAGTAAGAATATATGGTCGTGTTGAAAAAATTGCTCTTGATTTTTTACAATCTTTGTTTTTCAACACTCCCTATATTTAATTTCCTATTTTATCATAATTTTAATATAAATGCAACCCCTATTTTTGTATTTTTTTTGTATTTTTTTAAAGTTTTGTATAAAACCAAAACAAACGTCCAATATTGTAATTACATTGGAAATTAATGTAATTTTAGTAAAGGACGGTTTTTTATGAAAAATAATATTAATGAGCAAAACAATTTAGAGGGAAGTGTAAGTCAATTTGTTAAAACAAAGTTTAACCTGCTAAAAATAAAAAACATAGAATGGGCGTTTTTAATTGGAATTGTAGTAACTATTGTTATTAGTAGTATTATACAATTCGGAAAATCATGCGATAATATACGCAACGAAATATTGCGGTTTCATATTATGGCAAATTCTAATGATATTGTTGACCAAAATTTAAAATTAGCGGTACGCGACCGAATTTTGAGTGAAACAGCTGATATTTTTAATGATGCGGATAATAAAAATGATGCGGAAAATAATATTTTAAATACACTTAAAACTGTTGAAAATATAGCCGCTGATGAAATTAAATCGCAAGGATATAAATATTCGGTAAACGCAGAATTGACAAAAATGTATTTTACCACACGAACATATGAAAACATCACTCTCCCCGCGGGAAATTATAATGCAATGCGTATAACAATAGGCGACGGTGTCGGTGATAATTGGTGGTGTGTGTTGTATCCGCCTTTATGCGTACCTGCCGCCGTTCCTAAAAAAGAATTGGAAGATGTCCTATCACCTTCCGAAGAAATAATAGTAAATAGCAATCCGCAATATGAAACACGTTTTTTTATTATAGAATGGTTTGAATGGATAAAATCAAAATTTTAATATTGTGTGAAAAAGTTGTTCTTGATTTTTGTAAATCTTTGTTTTTGGGTATCCCCTTAATATAAATATTTTCCGCGTATACAGCCCCGCTTTTAGGCGGGGCTGTATCTTATCCTATCTTACTCCCTCTATATGCAATAAGCGGTTTTTTACGTAATAATATGTATCTAATGGACGTCGATCGGAATCATCTGTGTGTGTTGATACAAGTATTTCCGGTTCTGTGTTCACAACAAAAAGCGAGTGACCAAATTTTTCACTGTCAAAGCTCAATTGTATTATATCCCCTGCTTGTGCATATTCGATAGGTAAAACCGCACAATATGGGCCTGCTTTTTTATTGGTTGTTAAAAATCTGTATAAATATTCTACTCCCGACCATGCCGCCGCTCTGTCGTTTGGTGAAGTATAATACCAACCTATATCACGGGTGTAATTCATCACACCGCACCCTGCATAAAGACATTGCGAAATGAAATTTGTGCAATCTCCTCCTATTTCATCAAAATTATAATAAGCCGGATTGCGTTTTAATGCCCATTCATGCGCATATTGTAGCGATTTATTGCGATTGTATTCCAAAAAAATCATCTCCTTATAATATAATTTAATACATTATATGCTAATTTTTCCATACATATAAAATTTTTTAATTAGCTTGACATATTATTAGTAATATGTTATCCTTTAAAGGCAATCTAAAATAATATCGAGGCGTGGCGAAGTTTGGTATCGCGCTTGGTTTGGGACCAAGATGCCGCAGGTTCGAATCCTGTCGCCTCGACCAAAAAATGCCCTTGCGGGCAATGAAAAATGAAAAATGAAAAGTGAAGAATGAAAAATAGATGCCACTAAAGTATATAACAGGCATTTTTTGTATTTTTCACTCTTAATTTTTCATTCTTCATTTTTCATTTTTTTATTAACTCAAATTTTTTTATTGGATATTTATATTAATTATTAAATATTATTAATGAGGAGATGTAACATGAATATTAAGTTAAAACGCACAACGTCAATTTTTTTGGTGATTTTGTTAATGCTGTCGTGGTTGATTCCACCGGTTACAGCAGAATTGGACAATTCGGTAACGCTTACCGTAATCCATGTTAATGACCGCCATGGCAGAACGGCCGCAGACCCTTACATATCACAAATGGCGAAAGAACTTGACAATGTACTGATTTTGGATGCAGGTGACAGTCTTCATGGACAAGTTGCGGCAAACCTCTCAAAAGGCGAAACAATGGTCGATTTAATGAACGCAGTCGGCTATAGTGCGATGGTTCCGGGGAATCATGATTTTAATTATGGTTCTGACCGCTTATTGGAATTGTCCGAACTTATGGACTTTCCGTTATTAGCGGCAAATGTTCATAAAGAATACGACATAAGCTTCTTCAAGCCATATGAAATTTATGAAATTGATGATATTTCTGTCGGTATTTTTGGACTTGCTACTCCCGAAACAATTTTAAAATCAGACCCTCGCAATTTGACAGGATTGACTTTTGACGACCCTGTTGAAACAGCGGAATTAATGGTTGAAGAATTGGAAGATTGTGACGTAATAATCGCACTTACTCATTTAGGGTTAGATGATTCTTCTTTGGAAGAAAACCGCAGTACCGCGTTGGCGGCTGTTCCCGGTATTGACTTGATTATTGACGGACACAGCCACACTAAATTAGACGACGGACTTGAAATCAATGATACATTAATAGCTCAAACAGGGCAACATGGAGAAAATATCGGTGTTGTGGAGCTTAAAATTGATGATAATGAAGTTATTTCAAAATCCGCAAGTTTGGTTGAAGTAACAGATGAACTTATTGCCGATGAATCAATAAACGCGATAATTCAAGCGGAAAATGAAAAAATAGCACCGTTTGTAAATACTGTCGTCGGCAACACTCCTTTTGTTTTGCAAGGTGAAAGAACAGATGTAAGAACATCTGAAACTAATCTTTCAAACTTAATTACAAATTCCATGTTACATACAACAGGAGCGGACATTGCTTTACTCAATGGCGGCGGAATCCGTGCGTCTATTGCGGCAGGAGATATAACAATAAGGAATGTAATTTCCACATTGCCTTTTTCAAACATTATAACTACTGTAGACCTTAAAGGTTCTGATATAATCGCAGCATTAGAACACGGTGTAAGCGCATATCCGGAAGAAGCAGGAGCTTTTATTCATACAGCAGGTATTCGTTTTTCGGTTGACCCTTTGGCACAAGTGGGAAACAGAGTGAAAACAATCACCATGGCGGACAGAAGTGCATTCGACCGCAACAAAACTTACACTGTGGCGACGATTGATTTTCTTGCGGTAGGCGGCGACGGTTACAGCATGATTGCAAACGGCGCTAATATAAAATATTACAGCAGTGATGCAGAATCTTTTATAGAATATTTGGCGACTGAGCCTGTAGTAAATGAAATACCCGAAGGCAGATTGACCATGCTTTCAGAAGGAAATCAACCGGTTGCACCGTCAACATCATTTCCGTCAATCACTGATGTTAACGATAAAATATGGGCAAAATGGGTAATGGGTCCTGATGGATATAATGACGGCATTACAATGGAAGGAAATTTTTCAAGAAGAGTTGCAAACGGCGAAAGAACTACCGCCGCTGATGTAAATATCTTCAGAGGCGTAACGGCTTCATTGCCTGTCGGTTCTTATAATTTTAAATTTACCGCAAAAATCAAACGGGGAACTAACCCAAATGAAGAAGGCACACCTTTTACTGTGTCAATCCCCGGTAATAACGACAATGCTACTCGGCAAGGACCTCCTTTAAAAGTTTTTCCAAACGATGAATGGATGACAGTACGTATTCCTTTTGTTGTCGGTAATTCTTTGGCATATAGAGAACTTGAATATTTTATAAGAGGAACTGCCGCGGCTATAGCAGGCAACGGCGGAGAGGTAAGAATCGGTCGTGAAGTAGTAGTTTCTACCACAAATAAAGATATGGGCAATCAAGGCGTTATCGCCTCATTCCCTGTGCAAGGCGGTATTCCAAGTGTTGTTTTATCAAGAGGAACACATAATGCCGACCGTTCATTAACCGCTACAGAAGATTCGAATATGTTTAGTTTTAACGCAAGATTGCCGCAAGGGCAATATTATGCGAAATTTATCACAAAAACTTCGGGCAAAACAGCAACCGCTGATTTATCAAGAGAAATCTCACGATTCACCAATGATAAAGGTATGCTTGCGAATTTCCCGAACATAAGTGAATATACCGACGGTGAATGGAAAAATGTTATTATTCCGTTTACCGTAACCGAACAAAACAACAATCAAGATGTTTTATATACCGTGACAGGGCCGCAAAACGGAGCTGTTGATTTCACTTTAGAAGAATATGTGTTAATATGCGACAATGACCGTCCGCTTGCGAATCCACAACAAACATGGGAAGAACGATATATTTCTGCGGCACATCTTGCATCCGGAGTTGGTTTAACACACAATACCTGGGCAAATATAAGACCTGCTTTTAATGCAAATAACAGCTATCTTGAATTGCCCTCAACTTTGTTAGAAGATTATTCCAAACATCTTGAATTGCCCTCAACTTTGTCAGAAGATTATTTCGCAAGAAATATTAATATGAAATTGTCACGCAAACAATTTACAAACAGCGGTTCTGTGCCTTATGGCAAGCTTTTTGTAAAACTCGAAGCTAAAATTCCGCAAATTATTGCCGCACAGGCAACCAGTCCTATATTACAAATAGAAATGCGTAACGGTAACAATGTTATCAAAACAACTCCAATTAATTTAGGAGAATTCACACAAGCCGACACATTCCAAACTATTATAAAAGAATTTGATATAACACCCGAAGATTTTGGATTTAGGGCAAATAATGCGGCTGATAACATTACTTTTGATGTGAAATTTTTCGGCAATGTTTCAGATATTTACATTAAAAGTATTGCAATAAGTCCAAACGATAACTTGAGAGATGAAATTGTCGAAAATGAATTTGAATATGTCGCAGGAGTAGACAAAGACGGCAACGAAGTTAAATACAACATAAACTGGCCCGAAGGTCAACCTATGCCATCTTTCGGCACACCCGCAGAAACGCTTGAAATTATAAGAATAAACGGCGGAGATCGCGAATACAAAGCCGCAATGATACATATGCAAGGTCTGATTAACAGGAAAAAACCTCGTTTGCTTTCAATCGAATCTACCGAAGCATCTCAAGGTAATGGTTACCGCGAAGATGAAAGAGATTTTTGGCCTGCTACTATGGGATTAAATTATTCTTTTGTCGCAGGAAGCAATGCAAATGACCGTATTATAAACACTATTTATAAATATCGTGATGAAATAGACGGATTTGTTTTTTATGCAGGGGAAACAAGCAGCGGCGATAACAGTCAAAGAAACACCGCAACAACTCTCGGCGGAATTTACAATTCATTACCTGTCAATCAAACAATCCTCACAAGATTACGCGACGCAGGCATGGATGCAACACGCTGGCCTGTTGTAAAAGATTTAGCAAACTGCGAAAATGTTTGGACATCGACAGGACGTCAAGCAAGAATAGACGCGGCAAAATATTTATATGAATATTACCGCCCGGATAACGGCATAAACAAACTTAATTCAAAAGGAAATATGCCGTACAATGACCGCTCGATAACAATGATAAACCCCGGAAACAACAATAACGAACACGGTCATTTCGCAATCAGAGATTTGGCGATTGCGATTAATTCTCCCACAATGTGGCTTGACAGAGAATTTGACTGGGATGGTTGGAGAGATTCCGGTTATCATGATTTAAAACCTCTTGAAACTGTCGAATCTGACACAGCAAGATTATTTTATCAAGATATGCAAGATAACCACAACGGCGGTCTTGATTCCGTCGGATTGGGATTTTGGCCGACAGAAGAAGGCGGCGTTAGACTTGCATCAGAATATGGTGTAAATACCCCTCCTTGTGATAATTTTGATAATTATACCGTATATTCCGGATTACCTCGAGTTACCGACCCGCCTACCGTTCCGAAAAAGCCCGACCTCAAAGGCGGCATGAACTATGTTTCAATCGCAGTAACCGACGGAGATAATATCGCATATACAGCAGGCGGTATGCGTTGGCATCATCGTTTTTCAGAACGCTCACGCGGATATTATCCGATAAACTGGACATTTACCCCTGCATTATTAGATGCCGCACCGGGGATTATGCAATATTATTATAATACAGCTACTGATGCAGATGTGTATATAGTCGGCCCGAGCGGTTACGGCTACACAAGGGCGGAAAATTGGCCCACACATGAAGTAACCTTACGTGACGGCGTTACCAAAGCAAACTGGATACAAGGTTATGCAGAATTATCCAATAAATATACAGAAATGACTGTACAAAACTATCCCACAATTTGGGGTAATGTGTTAAGCAACGGAGCAGGAGCGACATTGACAGAGCAAAAATTTGATTATTTTTCTGATTTCAGATATTATCCGTCATTAGGCGGTCTTTACCACACAAATCCCATGGATGAAAAAGACGGAATCGACGGATATACCTACAGAAAAGGTGCAAACAATTCTGTTTTTGCTAACTGGTTTAACTTTGGGTATTATGTAAATCCTACCAATCCAGCTTTTATGGGAACACAAAACTCTCCTGCGGGTGAAAAAAGAGATAACGGCGAATATACTGTTTACGGCGGTATTAAATCATTAACAGGAACTCCTGCCAGTGAAAATAAATTCGGCTCTGTACAAATGGACACATGGCAGCAAGACCAAGTGCGAGTATCCGTTGAATTGATGGATTACTTCAAAAAACGAGCTCCTAACAAAGATGAAGTAGAATTTTTACGTTCCGACCATTACTTTATGTTAATGAGTGAAGCCCACGGTCAACCCATCAACAACGCATTACAAATGGAAGCGTTTGCAAATGGTTACGACACAGACTACGAGCCGAGCAAAGTCACCGACGGCTCTTTCGGAAAAACCCACGGATGGAGTCATACTAAAAAATCAGAATCAGAACAACAATGGATAGCAATAGACTTCGGCAAACGTCAGCCCATCAGCCGTTATGTAGTGAAAAATGCGGAATTAGCAGGATATTCTGCGAACTTGAATACAAAAGCATGGCAACTACAAGGCAGTAATGATGCGAAAGAATGGAAAACAATTCACACCGTCACAAACAACACAGAGGCAACATATTACGGCGGCAACCACGAATCAAACCTATCGAACGGTGAAACATACCGCTATGCACGTATTTTAGTGACAGATTCAGGAGCAGACGACACCGCGAGAATCCAGGACGTGGAAATTTACGGCGTAAACAACTGGGACAAAACAACAATGACCTACACAACATATAAAGACAACATAGAAACCGCCTTAGAAAGCACAGAAAGCTTAGTTCAAGCAGATTATTCAGCTGCAAGCTGGAACAATCTCACCGCCGCAATCGAAACAGCAGAAGAATATCTTGAATCAGAAGCAGACTCAAAAACATTATCACAAAAAATGCTCGATGATTCTGCTGAAAACATACTTTCTGCGGTGAACAACCTCAGAAGTGTTACTGATGAAGTTAGCGTTACTTTTATGAACGAAACTGAAGTCGTAGAAGTGAAAACCACAACATACGGCGGAACAGTGACACCGCCCGCAACAAATCCTGTAAGAAACGGTTTCACATTCGACAAATGGGACAGAGAAGATTTGACTAATATTACAGATGATATTATCGTAAAAGCATTGTGGAATCCATCAAATTACACAATAACATACAACGGATTAAACGGCGAAACACACACTAATCCCGCAACATACACAGCAGGAACAGACACAGTACTAAGCAATCCGACCGACCGACGCGGTCACTCATTCGCAGGCTGGTTCGATGCCGAAACAGGCGGAAACAGAGTGCTTGACATTGCCGACACAGACTTTGGAAATAAAGTTTTATATGCACGTTTCACCCCTCTTGTTTATACCATACAATACACATTGTTAGACAACACACACACCAATCCTTTGGAATACACTTTCGGAAATGGATTTACATTGCAATCCCCGAGCACACCGCGTCTCGGATATGATTTTATAGGCTGGTTTGATGCAATTTCCAGCGGAAACAGAGTTTCGGCAATTTCCAACACAGATGTAGGCGACAGACAATTATTTGCACGGTATGCTTTTAGTGAATATAAGATAACATACAGCAACTTAAACGGAGCCCGTGCGAATAACGACACAACATACAGTTACGGCAGCGGTTTTGCTTTAAATAATCCAAGCAATCGGACAGGATATACTTTCACAGGTTGGTTTGACAGACAAACAGGCGGCACAAGAGTGACCGCAATCAGAAATACAGATTCGGGCGACAAGACATTGTTCGCAAGATGGCAGATAAGAAGTTTTAAAGTCACTTTCATGGACGGAAACAAAACACTGTCAACGCCAAAAGCAGTGACAGTAAATCACAATGGAACAGTGAGAAAACCGTCAGACCCGAAAAAGAAAAACCATATATTCGTTGGTTGGTTTACAACGAGAACAGGAAAAACCGCATTCAGATTCGGCACAAGCGGAAATAAAATAATAAAAGCCACAAAAATCTATGCACGTTTTGAGGCGAACCCTGTGAAACCTGCAAACTTCAAAGCTACCGCACGAGGTAAAAGGGCAACTCTTTCATGGAGAGGCATAGCGGGCACACGGTATGAAATACATCAAAGGGTAGGTTCAAGATGGAGAAAAGTTGCGACAACAGGAGTGAGGGCAAGCAGATGGAGTTCAAGAAATTTAAGCAGAGGCACACATTCATTCAGAGTGAGAGCTATAAAAACGGTCAATAAAAAACTTCATCCAAGTGCATATACTGCAATTAAGAGAGTTAATATTAGATAAAAACAACCCCCTCGCCGAAACGTTACGGCGAGGGGGTTGTTAAAGTTGGTATAAATTGGAATTTCAATAAAAAATAAAAAACTTGCACAAGTATAAATTTTATGTTATACTAAAATTTGATATTAAAAGCCCCTATACTTTTAAATATAAATTCAAAACATTTTTATTTATTATTTGTTATCCGTTAATGGGAACATGAAGGTTTTGTGCAACGGGACGCCCAGTGTGCGTCCCCTACAATATAAATATCTGTTATCTGTTTTTTAATATGGCGGGCGGCAGATTGCCGCCCCTACAAATCCATACTTATCCTTATAATCGTTCATCGTTCATTGTTCATCATTAATTGTTATCTGTTATCTGTCATCTGTTATCTGTTAAAGGAGCATGGGTATAAATGAAAAAAGCATTTGCCTCTATTGCTTTTTATATAAAAAAAACTGATAGAATGATACTTATTCCTTGTATATTATTATCGGTTTGCAGTTTGATTTTACTTTTTGGTATTTTGCAAACCGATTATATTGTAAGGTTAAGGTTTGACAGCCGTTCTTTGGTTGTGCAATTTTCTGCGGTTATGCTCGGTTTTGTTGCTGCTGTTATTTTATCTAATATAGATTATGAAGCTTATACCAAAAGTTGGAAAATCCATGTGCCGCTTTGTTATTTGGCGATGATTGCTACATTCATTTGGGGCAGAGGCGCGGTAGGGCGTCTTGAAGATAAAAGATGGCTCGAAATACCGTTTGTCGGAATTTCAGTTCAACCGTCGGAATTTTTGAAAATATCATTTATTCTCGTTTTTGCGTATCATATTTATTTAGCGCATAAAGAAATAAATCACCCGAAACACGTTTTTTTATTGTGTTTGCATGGGGCAATACCTGTGGTTTTGACGCATTTTCAAGGAGACGACGGCACGGCATTATCTTTGCTTGTTATTTTCTTTTGTATGATGCTTTTATCCGGAATTAATTGGAAATATATCGCATCATTGTTGACAGGGGTTGGAATCGCTGTTCCGTTAGTGTGGCTTTTTATTTTAAAACCATGGCAAAAACTAAGGATAACCGCACTTTGGAATCCGCCCGACCAAGCAACAATTTCTGATGCGCTTGCCGCAGAATTGGAAAAATATTTACACCAACAAGAACAGGCAAAAATGGCAATCGGAACAGGTGAAATATTTGGAAAAGGACTTTTTGCGGACAATCATGTATATGTTCCTGAAATACATTCAGATTTTATTTTCAGTTTTTATGCTGAATCGTTTGGGCTTGCAGGAGCGTTGATTTTTATTGTTGTTATGTTGATATTGTGCCTAAGACTTTTATACAATTCTTCAAAATGTGAAGATATTCAAGGAAAAGCAATTTGTGTGGGGATATTTGCAATGATAACTTTCCCTGCATTATATAATATGGGAATGAATTTGTCGATGCTGCCTGTTATGGGGAATCCCATGCCGTTTTTTTCATACGGCGGTTCTTCGATGCTGACAAATTTTATCGCAATAGGAATAGCATTATCAGTTTATATGAACAAAAGAAAGTTTACGATTTTTGATTAGGTAAAAAAAAGAAAGGATTAAATAAAATAATGCGTGGATTTGCGGGAATATATAAAAATAATATTAATGATAACGATATTACAACAGTTAAGAATATGTCTGAAATAATTGCAAATAGGGGGAAAGAACATAAAACCGAGGTTTACAATAATAAATTAGCAATTACTTCCCGTTTTGTTTCAACAAACGACGAAAACATACAACCTTTTGCAACACCCGACGGTAAATATGTTGTTGTAATAAACGGTACGATTTATAATTATCCGGAACTTACAAAAGAATTTTTAAAAGAAAACCATGTTTTCAAAACAAACAACGAAATTGAAATATTATCAGCATTGTATGATAATATTGGCACAGATGTTTTTGCAAAATTAAGAGGTATGTTTGCGTTGCTTGTTTATGATATAAAAAACGATGTTATTGTATTCGCACGCGATTGTTTTGGGACAAAACCTTTTTATTACACAAAAATTGAAGGTGGAATTGCTTTCGCATCCGAAATGAAAGCCCTTGTTTTGACGGTATTAAAAGATAAAAAAATAAAACCCGATAACAAACAATTCCAACATTATCTCACATTCCAATATGTCCCCGAACCGAATACTATTTTAAACGAAGTGAAAATTCTCTGTACAGGAAGTTATATGAAATTAACAGTTAGCAATACACTTTCTGAAAACAAAAAATCCGAAAACATAACAAAACTTTCTTCTGTCGGTAATGAAAATACGGAGTTTATCCCTTGCGTTGAGTTTACCGCACTTATGTTTGCACCCGATAAAACTTTGTCATACAATCAAAAAAAGGCAGATATTCGCTCTGCGGTAGAAGAATCAATAGAAAAACATATGATAAGCGACATGAGAGTTGGGTCATTTTTATCAAGCGGCATTGATTCCGCTATTATAACAGCATTGGCTTCTAAAATTAACCCGGGGATTAAAGCATTTACCATAGCTTTTAATGAAAAAGATTATTCAGAACTCGATAATGCTATACAAATAGCAGAACGTTTAGATGTTGAACATATAAAACTTAATTTTACTTTTGAAGATTTTATTTCTGAATATGAAAAAGTGATTTATCATCTTGATTCCCCCGTCGCCGACCCGTCCACAGTTGCAATATATATATTATGCCGCGAAGTTTCCAAGCACGTTGATATTGTATTATCAGGGGAAGGGTCAGATGAATTTTTTGGCGGATATAAAGTATATAACGACGCGCCGATAACTGAAAAAATATACAACACACCTTTTGTTTTGCGTAAGTTTTTGGCATTTCTCGGAGCGATTCTTCCCGATTTTGTAAAAGGAAAATCGCGTTTAATTCGCGGAACAACACCAATAGAAAAACGCTATATAGGCAATGCTTTTATATTTGATGAAAAACAAAAGAAAGATATTATGACACAATATGATCCGACAATACATTTTTCACAAGTCACGCAAGATATATACAAAAAAGTTGAAAACGAAAATCATCTTATAAAAATGCAATATTGCGATATAAACACATGGGTAAAAGGCGATATTTTAGTAAAAGGCGACAGATTAAGCATGGCTCACGGATTGGAAATCAGAATGCCGTTCCTCGACACAAAAGTATGGGAAACCGCAAAAGTTTTATGTCAGCAGGACAAGCTCTCTCACGGCACAACAAAATATATATTGCGGGATACTTTTAAAGATATATTAAACGCAGAAACACATATGCGGCCGAAATGGGGTTTTCCTGTTCCTGTACGAAAATGGTTGAAAAACGAAATGTACGATTGGGCAAGAAACATAATAACAAATTCAAACACCGATGAATATATAATAAAATCCGCCGCATTAAAATTATTAGAAGACCACCGCAAAGGCAAAGCAGACAACTACCGCACATTATGGACAATACTCGCATTTTCATCATGGAAAGATAGATTTTAGATGGCGAAAAAAGGAGAAAAACCTTCATGGAAGATACATCACTAATATACGGAAGAAATGCTGTTATTGAAGCAATCAAATCCGGACGCGGTCTTGACAGTGTTCTTATTACAGAAAATGAGTTAAAAGGCTCTCTTGTGCAAATAGCGGCATTATGCCGCGATAATAAAATTGTCTTAAAACGCATTAACCCAAAAAAGCTTGATGTTTTATGTGATAACGGTGTCCACCAAGGAGTAGCGGCGTATATTTCTATAGTTACATATAAAGAACTTGATGATGTGCTTGACTTTGCAAAAAGCAAAGGGGAATCTCCGTTTATTATTGTTTGTGACGGAATTTGTGACCCTCATAATTTAGGAGCGATAATCCGCACATCTGAAGCCGCAGGAGCACATGGTGTTGTTATTCCAAAACGCGGCGGTGTACAAATAACTTCTGCAACCGAAAAAGCGGCGGCGGGAGCATTGTCGTATCAAAATATAATTCGTGTGACAAATATTTCAAACACACTTGATGAATTAAAAACCAAAAGATTATGGATATATGGAGCAGATATGAACGGTGAAGATTACAAAACAGTAGATTTTACAGGGTCCGCTGTTTTGGTATTAGGGTCAGAAGGCAAAGGATTATCTCGCTTAGTAAAAGAAAAATGCGATTTTCTGATGAAAATACCAATGAGAGGAAAAATTAACTCATTAAATGTATCAGTAGCAAGCGGAATACTAATGTATGCGTACGCATACATAGGAGTTAGGAATTAGGAATTAGGAGTTAGGAATAGCATCGACGCAAAAATTAGGGAATCAATGTTAGAAATTTAAAAAATTGGATTTGTAGGGGCGGCAATCTGCCGCCCGCAGATCATAAGGAATTAAGATTATGAAAAAGAATGATTATTCTATTGAGGATATATTATCTGAAATTGAATCTAATAAAAAGAATAAGAAATTTAATAAAAATAATCACAACTCATCTCCGTTGTGGGATATGCCTCTTGGGGACGGTTTGTTCGATTTCAACAGCAAAAAAGATGATGCAAAATTTGATTTAAATTCGCCGCCGTTAGAAAGAACTGATGAGAACCCGCTTTTAAAACTTGCAAAAGATTTATCAAATGTTGACACAGCATTGAAAAAAAACCCTGCTAATGAATTCAAACAAAAAACTTTAGAAATTGTAAATGCTGAAAATAAACAAGCGGAAAATTTAAAAACAAAAAACAACATTTTTAATTCAAATGATAATGTTGGAAATGAAAATTTATTAAATATAAATCAAGATGACAATAATGAAAATGTAAACTCCGAAAATGTAAATGAAAGCAATCATGAAGATGAAGAAAATCTTCCGCCGTTATGGACAAAAATAAAAAACAAAGAGCTTGTAAAAACAACGGTAGACACCCCAAAGGCAACGATCGATACCCCGAAGGCAATGAGCGACACTTCAAAAACAATTGTCGATACCCCGAAAACAACGGTTGTTACTCCGAAAACAACTGCGGATTTTAATGATAATCTTCCGCCCTTGTGGGCGCGTTCAAAAAATCGTTCTGAACAAAATCATAAAAAATTCAACGCACATTCTTCTATTAATAACGCTTCTTCCTCTTCTCCGCTTTCTTCTATTAATAAAGATGAAATGAAACCGATTTTTTCTGAATCTGATGAAAAATATCAAGAAAATCACGAAAAACACAGTAAACATACTACTATATTTAAAACTCAACAACCTTTGATTGATGTTCATATTGATTATCACAATACATTAACAAAACATAAAAACACAGATAATGAAATTACACAACCCGATGATGTAAATGATAATGAAAAATCTGCAAACAAAAATAATGGAACACAAAAAGAAAAAAAGGCGGGACGTCTTGACCCTGTATATAGAGAAACATATGTGAAATTTAAAAAAGACCGCAAAAATAAAGCGGACGGATTTAATTTACAAAAAGATGATGAAAATGACGATGATGTAAATGACGAAAAAGCAATCAATGAAAACAAAACTTCTGATGAAAAACAATCCGCTCCCAAAGAAAACCGTATTGCAAGAATTTTTAACGCACACAAAAAATATAAAGATGAATACACAGACGAATCACAATATAAAAGTGTAATTAAAAGTTTACGAAGAACAAGAAGAATTATAAGACGCAGAATATTCTTAATGTCTTTATTGACATTGTGTTCTGTATTTCTTACAGTATGTAACGGTTTGAATATCGCACCCGGATTTTTAAACATATATACAAATCCCGAAATATTTTTATGGACATCATTTTCTGTTTTGGCACTGGGTGCATTAATTTCTTTGGGTACGATAACAGGCGGTGTCGGTTCGTTTTGTATTTTTCGAGCCGACCGTGACAGTTTGTTTTCGTTTTTAACGGTAAGCGGACTGGTTCAAATGTTTTATCTTGCCGCTTTTGCTCCGTATTCTATCGCAAATCCGAAATCGAATGTTCATATTTATGTGTTAATAATAATGTTAATGTTGTTATTTAATGCAATCGGAAAACGTATAATAATTTCAAGAGTAATTACAAATTTTCTTGTGATAACAGAACAGGGCGAGGAAAGATATTCATCGAATATTGTATATGATGAAAAAAGCATTTTTGATTTAACCAAAGGTTTAACAGAATATAAAGGTTCTTTAGCGGTCAACAGAAAAACTGATTTTTTATCAAATTTCATGCATATATCATATAGCGAAGATTTATCAGATAAAATAAGCCGTATTCTATCGCCTATTGCTTTTGTTTTATCTATAGCATTTTTAGTGCTGTCAATAGTCCAGGGACATTCAATTGAAATGGCGTTAACTATACAAACGGCAGTTTTTATATTTTCGTGCCCATTGGCATTTTTGTTCCCTGTAAATTATCCACTATGGCAAGGCAGTAAAAAAATAAGCCCTTATAGAGCAGTTGTGGCAGGATATGATGCGGCGCATGAAATGTCCGAAGTAAATACTTTGGCTATAAACAGCACAAATATATTCCCTGCGGGTTATGTTGTAATAAAAGGAATGAAATCATTTTCAAATTATCGCATTGATGAGGCAATTTTGAACACCGCAAGTATTTTATATCATTCCGATAGCATATTATCCGATGCTTTTATGAAAATAATTATGGGGCGCAAGGATTTATTAAAAGAAGTAGATACCGTATTATATGAAGATTTAATGGGTATTTCCGCATGGATTAAAGATAAAAAAGTTTTAATAGGAAACCGAGATTTAATGATACATCATAATATCGAAGTTCCAAGTGAAAATTTTGAAAAACGCAACGCAAAAGACGGCTGCGAATTTGTATATTTAGCCACCGACGGCTCTCTTTCTGCACTTTTTATTGTCGAATTACTTCCAAGCCCATATATTGAAAAAACTTTACGCGAAGTTTATAAAAACTCATTCAGACTTACTATAAAATCAGTGGATTCAATTCTTACCCGTGAAAAAATAGGTGAAATTTTTGATATTGACAATAAAATGTTTAAAATCCTGCCGTCCCAACACCATGTTGTTTTAGAAGAAGAAACAAAATATACAGAAAAACTTTCAAGCGCGGTATGCAACAACGGCTCATTTACAGGATTCGTAAAATCTGTTATTACAGCGAAAAAACTTAAAGACACTGTGTTTTTCGGAATGTCGATAATGCTCGCCTCTGTAATATTTGGACTTGTAATATTATCAGGATATGTGCTTACAAATTCTATCCCACAACTTGATATACAAACAATGTTGATATATCAAGGGATTTTCACTTTCGCATTAATGGTATTTTTGTGGTTTAGGAATAAGCAGGGGTAATTAATATACCCCCCGCCGAAGGCGGGGGGGTATATGCGAAAAATATTGAATATGATTTTGTGCGTATCCAGTGCATAGGCATAAATTTGGATAACAATATATCCACCCATCTTCGGCGGAATGTGCCGCCACGGCACGGATAAATGTGCCGCCACGGCACGGATAGTGGGTATATGCGATAAATATAAATAATAAGGGGGTTTTTATTATAAAAACTAATCTACCGAAAAAAATCTTGACTACAGGGTTGGCGGCAAGTTTTGCATTGTCTTCGCTCGGAAGTGTTTTACCTTCAAGCATACCTGAATTTAAAGTGCAAGCACAGGCAACACAACCTAATATTATATTTATGTTGTTAGACGACACTTCTCCAAACGCTTTTAGTTTTGCAGGAAACACTTTTAACGAAACACCGAATATAGACAAAATAGCGGAAGAAGGTTTGCAATTCGCTGACTTTTACGTTCAGCCCGTTTGTTCTCCCACAAGAGGTCAATTATTAACAGGCTACAATCCGCTGCGGAACAATGTTTCAAATTATTTAGATGATGTAAGTCAATATTTATGTCCCGATGAATTTGAAACATTACCGCAAATGTTAAACAGAGCAGGTTATCATACAGGGTTGCTTGGAAAATGGCATTTAAGCGCAGGCAACCGTTATGAAACTACCCCCGGGAAAGCAGAAAATCACAAATGGAATGAGGTTATTTTAAGCGACCGCCGCCCGATATTAGACGGATATTACTTTGCCCCATATGCTCATCTTCCGCATATTCCCATTAATGAAACCAGACCGCAAGGTAAATTTCTTATTGACGACATGAACGAGCGTGCTGTTGAATTTATTGAGAAAAACGGCAACGAAGACAAGCCGTTTATGTTGTATTATTCACATTATGCCACTCATACTGTTTTAAATGCACCGCAAAGTACATTAAGCAAATATCAAGCAAAACGCGGAAGTTCCGGTGACAGACACACAAGCGACCGAAATCCATATTTAGCCGCAATGATGGAACATATAGATGACGGTGTAAAAATGATAGACGACAAACTCGAAGAAATGGGAATAAAAGACAACACACTTCTTGTCATAGCATCTGACAATGGCGGAGATAACAGTGTTTTAGCAAATTGGGGGTTACGCGGCGGAAAACGGCAGATTTATGAAGGCGGAATAAAAAGCCCGTTGATTTTGCGTTGGCCTGATGTTATACAAACAGAAGAACCTTTTGAAACTTCATCATTCCCGGCAAGCATGACAGATTTTTATTTGACATTCGCTGAAGCGGCGGGACTGGACATAGAAAACGATGAAGTATTTAAAGAAAAAAGACCGTGGGCGAACAGCGGCGTAAGCCTTATGCCGATTATAAACAAAACAGGAGTTCCCGACCGTGATGTAATTTACACTTGTTATCCGCGAATGACAGAATTTTCACCGGGATATACACTAAATAACAATACTGAACTTATTGAAGGCGGAGCTATACGCAAAGGCGATTATAAATACTTGCAATCTTTTGCTTTTGACCGACGTGAATTATACAATCTTGCAGACGACCCCGAAGAGCGAAATAATATCATAGAACAAAACCCCGAAAAGCACAAAGAATTAGTGCGTTTGCTGCATGAATATATCGAAAAAGATACTATTGATAAAGTATTTAATGCAACATTCGCATCTTCAGAAAATTACCGCTGGCAAAAAAGAGGCTCATTCGCACATAACAACAACGGTGTTTGCACAACAAGCGGAAGAACATTAAAAGTAATGACAGTAGGCGATTTTCTTTATCATAACGCAGTTGCCGAAACAAAATTAAGCGCCGATTCGGCAGGAAGTGCAGGGATTGTTTTCCGTTCGAATTTAGCAACTCCCAATAATCCAATATTCAAAGCATATGCCGCAGTTTTGAATATAAATAATAATTCAGTGGATTTGCTAAAATTAAAAGGAAACGACAAGTCTGTTATTGCTTCTGTAAACAAGACATTAACTCCCAACACCGAATATGATTTTAAAGTTAGTTATGACAGTGATGAGATAAAAATTGAAGTGAACGGTGAATTAGTTTTAACTCACTATGATGAAAGTATTATAACAGGGAATTTTGGATTGATTTCAGATAATGGGTTTGCAACTTATCATAATCTTACTGTCAAAGGAATTGAAAGAACCCGTCCGATTACAGCACAACAACTTAATGTAAAACCCGATAATGACATATTAATAAAAGCAGACGAGCAATGGGTACATTTCGACGAAGCTCCTGTAAAAATCGGAGATGAAACATTTGTACAAGCAAACAAGCTTTTATCAACATTGAATATTAACTTTTCATACGATAACGAATTAAAAGAATTAACCGCAAGCCGTTTCGGTAATTCATTAAAATGCAAAGTGGGAAGCACGGCGGCGGAGTTAAACGGAAATAATGTTACACTTCCCAACGCTCCAATCGAAACTAATGACCAGATTATGGTGCCTTTGAATTTTATTGCAAATTCGTTGATGTTACAAGTGGTCGAAGATGATGATATAGTTAATATTTCAACAGATATAGCACAATCTTTCCCTTGCAACCATTCCGCAATAAGATATTCAGGCACATGGACAAATGTAGCAAACACAAGACGTTCCACCAATGCAGGAGCGGCGGCGGAATTGACTTTTGAAGGAGTCGGCATCGAGTTATATTTAGACAGAGGAAATGCCGCAGGGATATTTGATGTATATATCGACGGGAATTTAGTCGGCAGTAAAATAGACGCTTATAATGCTGACGGACCTCTCGAACGCTCATTAATGTTCAGAGAAACCAGCTTATCCCCGGGGACACATACAATAAGAGTAGTCAATACAGGAACAAATAACGGCACAGCAGTAGGAACTAATCTTAATATTCATGAATTTAGAGCACTTAAAGTTGATGTTAACAACAATGATGAATTTGCGCTTGAAAACACTGTTATTAATTTCACTCAATCACCGCCGATACAATATACAGGCTCATGGGAACAACTTGAAACAACAAAAAGGTCTACAACAGGCGATGAATATTGCGAACTTGATTTTTATGGATATGGAATAAAATTACAAGTTGGCAGAGGCCCAGGTGCATCCATTATGGAAGTGTTTATAAACGGCGAATCCATGGGTGAAATTGATAACTACCGCGAAAATCCAGGTGCTGAAACAGGATATGAAAATTATAATTTACCGTTGGGAAATCATACAATCAAAGTTGTAAACACAGGACGTCATAATACATCAGGAAACGGTGCGACTAATCTTAACATAAATCATTTTGAAGTATTTTCAAGAACATTGCTCGGTAATAACATAATAAATTTCACAATCCCCGAACAAGTCGGCGATACAATAATTTACAAAGACAACAAAATGATACACCTTAAAGTTCCGTTCGGAACAGAACTTTCGAATGTTATTCCCACAATCGGATTATCACCGAATACAACAGTAAGTCCTTTATCGGGTGCAGAAGTCGATTTATCTTCACCGCAAAAATATACCGTCACAACACAAGACGGCACAACAAGTGACTTTACTGTTATAGCATCTTTCACATCAGACGTGCCGAGCAACGCAAAAGATATAACAAGTTTTGCAATCCCCGAACAAGTCGGCGAAACTGTTATAAATCAAGCAGATGGAACAATTGCAATAAATATGCCGTTTTCTACTGATATAACAGCACTAACCCCTGTCGTTGTTGTTTCTAACAGAGCAACAATAAGCCCTGTATCTGGAGTAGTGCAAAATTTCACAACACCGCAAACTTATACTGTAACCGCAGAAAACGGCACAACAAAAGAATACACCGTTACCGTTAATGTTCTCCCACAAGATGAAGTGCTTATTCAAGGGGTTACATTAAACAGAACATCTTTAACGTTAAACAGAGGTGTAAATTCAACCCTTACCGCCACTGTTAACCCCACAACCGCAACAAACGTAACACGTTCATGGTCAAGTTCAAGACCAAGTGTAGCGACAATAGATTCAAACGGCAGAGTAACCGCAGTCGCAAGAGGCACAGCAGTAATCACCTTCACCGCCACAGGAGCAAATAATTCAAGCTTTACCGCAACTTGTAATGTAACAGTAAACCAACCCGCAACAGGAGTATCTGTACGAAATTCCACAACAAACCTCAACGTCGGCAAACAAACCTCTGTAAACGCTTCTGTTACCCCCTCAAATGCGAATGTTAACACCAAAATAACCTACCGTTCAGAAAACACAAAAATCGCAACCGTTAGTTCATCAGGGAGAATAACAGGCAAAAGTGCAGGAAGAACAAACATTGTAGTAACAGGCGGCGGAAAAACCGTCAGAGTGAGAGTTAACGTAAAATCAAATGTTACAAGAATAACTTTCAAAAAAAGCACAATAAGCAGCAGAAGCAGGACGGTAAATCTTGCAAAACAAATAAGAACGATAACCCCTGCGACATCATTCCGCTTGTCAACAAAATACACATGGGTTTCAAGTAATCGTAAAAACGCAAGAGTTTCATCAAAAGGTGTAGTTACGAGGGTTAGGAGAAATAGAACAACCACAATAACAGTACGCCATGGCAAAAAATTACTGGGCAGAGTAAAAGTTGTATTTAGATAAAGGGTGGTTGTTTTGCTAATGAGAATTAGCCATTATGAAGATGATGATATTTATTTTCATCATGCTAAAAATGAAGAATCTGCATCGGTTTCTGTTCCGATAAAAATATCCAACACATATAGTTTGTGGGGATTTATTAACGGATCATGCCGTTATATAATCGAAGGAAACGAATATATTCTTGAACCGGGGTGTATACTTCTTATCAGACCTTCCGAAACACATCGAGTGCATATAGACAATGATTGTATGTATGAAAGAGTAATTGTGAATTTTACAGCAGATATTATAAAATCAATCGACCCGAATTTGCTTTTATTACAAGCATATGATGAGCGTTCGTTGGGTAATCTTAATATGTACCGTCCCGGCGAATTTTCTATTAATCCCATTAAATATATAAAATCAATGTGTTCTTTGGATATTTCAAATGACGAAAGACGTTTGGTTGTAATTGCAAATCTTATTACACTCTTGAATGAAACAAGAGCAATTTTTGGCAAAAGAAGTAATAAATATTATATTGCAAATAATGACATAGATTATAATATAATACAGTATATAAATTCCAATTTGTTCAACCCTTTATCTCTTGATATAATAAGCGAACGCTTTTTTATAAGCAAAACTCATTTAGAAAGAAAATTTAAGTTGTTAACAGGAACATCAGTGTTCGAATATATAACATTAAAACGTTTAGCAGAAGCACAACAATTATTGTTAAAGGGCGAAAAAGCGACCCATGTATCAAAAATATGCGGATACAACGAATATTCTACTTTTTACAGAGCATATAAAAAGAATTTCGGTGTACCGCCGTCGGATAAAGTCAAATTAAACAATGAATAATATTAATAAAAAAGTCACGATACTACCCCCGCCTTTGGCGAGGGTAGTATCGTGACTTTATAAAATGGTTCTAAACGCAATATGAATAGCGTTTATTTGCAATGGATATATTGCACATATCATGTTAAAATTTATAATAAATATAACCGATTAAAATCGGAGTGACCGGTGACCAGAATCTATAAAAACAAATTTGCAAAAACATTATGGATTTTGGAATCTGATCACTGACCACTGATCACTGACCACTGTAATTGCTTGCAATTACTTAATAAATATTATTGGTTTTGGAATCTGACCACTGACCACTATACAGGAGTGTGTTGTTTTGAAAAAAATTATTAGTTTATTGTTGACATTAACCTTTTTGGTTTCCTCATTTCCGATGTTTGGGTTAAATATTGTTTCTGCAAATGAAATAGATTTACCCGATTATCCCGAAATTATTCTCCCTGATTTCTTGCAAGGGCAAGAACTTGAAAATACCGTGCAAACATGGTATACCATGGACAACCCTGTCGGCACAACTGAAATTGACAGTGCTGTTGACCCACGCAGGATAACAATCGGTTTAAACGGCACATCGTTTGTGCCGAACGGCGGCATAATCGGCGGTGCGGCTCAATTTAACGGCACAAGTAACTGGATGCAAATAAACCGTGATGATATAAACAATCCGAATACAGGATTTTTGCATGGAAATGTTCCTGTTATGACATTATCGTTATGGATAAAACCCGAAACATTAACAGGCAAACAATCAATTTTTGTTTATGGACATAAAAATAACGGCGGTATGTTTTTAAGATTAAACGATGCAAATCTTGAAGCAGGTATTGCTACAGGAACAGCAGGCGGAGCTGTCGGTAACAACGATTTTACGGCAGTAGACATAACAGGTAATATTGACAAATGGATGCACGTTGCGGTTGTTTTTAATAGCGGTGACGCGAAATTATATTTAAACGGCAGATTGCAGCAACAAATGCAAACAACAGGAACACAAATCCCTGCGGTACTAAGAGGTTCATCGCTGGGAAATTGTGAATATGAAGCAATAAACGGATATAATGACGGAAAGCAATTTTTCAAAGGCATGATTGATGATTTTCGTTTATACAACATATCAGCAGACCCAAAAATAGCAATCCAAAAATTAGATATACCCACCAATAAAGAAGTTACACTCGGCACAGAACAAAACGCCTTAGAGTTGCCTGCAACGATAAAAGCAGATTTGACCAAAACAGAAAATGTCGATTTAACAGTAAGTGAATGGAACTCAATTCCTGTTTATAATCCGAATGTTGCGGATACATATGTGTTTACCCCCGAATTAACTATTCCGGATTATTTGCATTTAAAAACACCTGTTTCAATTAATGTAACAGTAGGAGAATCTGACGTTGAAATTAATTCAGCGGTTATTGCCGCGAGAAATGCTTTATCATCGCTTATTTTAACCGAAGATACAACAACACAAGATGTTTTACAAAGCGTAATAATCGCTGTCGATAATACTAATATTGACGTTGAATGGGAAGGAACTCCTGTAGTTATATCTTCAACCGAAGAAAATGAAGGTTCGATAAACGGTGTTATAAAACTGACAAAAGGAACTTTTGTGCGTTTTGTTGACGTTGATTTGATTTTACCCAGAATCGGCGATGTTATAGGAATTGTTTCACTACAAAGTGCGTCAAGGAAAAATCATTACATAACAAATTCATCCGGGAACGCAAGAATTGATTACCAAGCAGGAAGAGAATCACGGGAGCTTGAAATAGTAAAAGGGCTTGCAGATTCTGACGGTGTTTCATTTAGATTGCGTCAAACAGAAAATTACTTGAAAGTGTCGGGGGCAAATCTTGTTTTTGGAACAACGGCAACAACTGCCGACAAAGAAGCGGCGACTTTTAATGTTCACCCCGGTGAAAAACCTGTTTGGGCTGATGTTTATGAAGGTGATTTTGAATCTTACAGTACATATAACGATAATACCAAATTCATAAAAGCGAATACTGCGAATAATGTTAATACACTATCTTTGGGAGAATTAGGCACAACAACCGAAGAAAAATTGACAACATCATTTAAAAAAACCGGCGACAATACCGATGTTATCGAAAATTTACGCGGTGCGGTATATTATCCCACATATTCTTATAATTCTCCGCAATTTTTCAAATATTATGATTCTAAAATTGTTGAACGTGACATGAAATATGCGAAAAGCCTTGGTATCAACGCATATCGGCTTTGGTTGAGTTATGAATATTGGCTTGAAGAACCGGAGCATTTTAAAGCGGCATATGACGATTTCCTTGAAAAAGCAGACGAAAACGGTATTTTAATATTACCGTCATTATTTGAAGGGTGCAGTGACGGATATGAATATGATGATATTGCAAGAACGTCAAGATATTATGCGGATTCAGTTGCGATAGCATCACCTTCCAGAGCTATTTTCGATAATAATTCACGTTGGAATGAACCCAAAGAATTTGTAACATGGATGTTTGATAATTACAAAGACGACCACCGCCACATGGCTATTGAAATTTATAACGAACCTTGGGGGTCAAGAGAAAATCTTGCGATGTATCTTTTGGAATACGCCGTCACAATACAAGGCTCTGTTCCTATTTCTTTCGGTACAGCTCCGTCCGGAGGCGGTTTACATTCAATCCGAAAATCAGTACAAGAAGGTGTTGATATAATTCAATACCATGATAATTTCCCGGGCTCTGCCGCCGGATTTAAAAATTTTGCTTTATCTCAAATATCAGATGCAGACAGATATAATTTACCGGTGTACTGCACCGAAGTGCAGTGGATAGGCGGACCCGGTAATCCGAGTACCCCTCATTATGCTAATCTTGCTCCGACTTGTGAAGAACTTATGGAAACAGGAAAATGGGCGCCTTTTTATTGGAATCTTATGATGCACCCCGCGTTTTTGCCAAATAACCGTGTGTTCTCACTCCAAAACGGAATATTCCAAGAAGACGGCAGTGTCTGGGGTGTTGAAAACGCAAAAGCAATAGCTCCCGAAAAAGATTTAGACCATCTTGTTGACAATAAAACCACAACATATCAACAATATTATTACAAGCATACATTCAGTGATGATTGGCTCGATAAAAAAGGACATAAATGGATAACAGAAGGTGAATGGGATGCAACAACAGGCGCATTTGCAGGCAATGGAACAGCTTTCGCCGAGCTTACAAAATTTGCGAATTTGTATGCAGAAATTGAAATTGATGTTGATGATTCTGACACTACCGCAAGTGCAGGATTGTTATTTAAAGCAAAAGATAAAAACAATGCTTATTATGCAGAAATTACCCAAACAGCGCTTAATATAGTCGAAATTAAAAGCGGCACAAGAGAAGTTTTGGCAACAACAGTATTTACCCCATCGGCAAAAAATATTTTAAAAATAGAGGTCAACGGCGTTAAAATCACAGCAACTGTCGGGACAACAACAATAACCGCAAACAGCACGACTTATGCAGAAGGTCTAATTGGACTTAATTCATTCGGCGGAACAAGTACGTTCGATAACTTAATCGTCGATGTGACAATGATAGAAAACCCTGCTCCAAACGCTCCGCAAAATGTAAGATCGGCACGTTTAGAAAACGGTGTGAATATAAGTTGGGAAACAGTAAGAAACGCCGACAGTTACACAGTAAAAAGAGCGGAAACAAAAGACGGAGTTTACACAAATATCGCAACTGATATTACAACTCTAAACACTGTTGACACTACCGCATCACCGAACATAGAATATTTTTATACAGTAACATCGAAAAACGCAAACGGTGAATCAGCTCCGTCAAATCCTGTTTTGAGCATGACAAAATCGAACCCGGGAGTTAATGTAAGACTTCCTGTAATAAATACAACTAACGGTACTTTATGGGTAGAATTCGAAGATGAACTTAATTCAAATTCTGCGGCATATACAATTCCTGCAAACGGAAGAACCACAGATTTATCGGGTGAATTTGTAATTGACGGTAAATTCAGTAACGCATTCATGTTTAATGGAATCGACGACAGTATTAAATTAAACGAAGACGGTACAGCAACAGGACTTTTGCATACGGCATTTTCCCGACAATCCATATCTTTATGGATTTGCCCATATACCTTAGACGGCAAGCAAGTTCTTTATAAACAAGGCGGAGATATAAACGGAATTAGTATCAGAATAAATAACGGTAATTTAGAAGCGGCAATCGTAACCGGAGATCTAAATAACCCCAACACACAATATGTCACAGAAGCCATACCGCTTGACCCCTCTATTATCAACACATGGACACATATTGCTCTAACTTTTGATGAAGGCAAGGTTATTATTTATATAAACGGCGAAAAGAAATTAGAGGGTACAGCAAGAGCGGCAACAATAGCGGCGGCTATAAGAAGTGCCACACTCGGAGCGGCGCTTGATGCAAACGCATTTAGGGAAAACGAAAAACAATGGTATCACGGCATGATAGACGACGTTAGAATTTACAATAACATTATTATCCCGGAATTGGTGGCAGCAGATGCAAGTAATGAATGTGACATAACAGCGTTCACAATTCCAAACCAAGTCGGCGAAACCGTAATAAACCAAGAAACCCGAACAATTGCAATAAATATGCCGTTCGGTACGAATGTAACAGCACTAACTCCGACAATCACAATATCAGAAAAAGCAACAGTAAGTCCTGCATCCGGAGCGGCACAAAATTTCACAGAATCTGTGAAATACACAGTAACCGCAGAAGATACAACTACAACAAAAGAATACACAGTTACTGTTACTGTACTTCCACCGCTCGAAGTGCCCATTCAAGGGGTTACACTAAACAGAACAACTTTAACTTTAAACAGAGGAGCAAATTCAACACTTACCGCCACTGTTAACCCCACAGGCGCAACAAATGTGACACGTTCATGGTCAAGTTCACGTCCAAGTGTCGCGACGGTAGACACAAACGGCAGAATAACCGCAGTCGCAAGAGGCACAGCAGTAATCACCTTCACTGCCGTTGGAGCAAATAATTCAAGCTTTACCGCAACTTGTAATGTAACAGTAAACCAACCCGCAACAGGGGTATCTGTACGAAATTCCACAATAAACCTCAACGTCGGCAAACAAACTTCTGTAAACGCATCAATTGCACCCTCAAATGCGAATGTTAACACCAAAATAACCTACCGTTCAGAAAACACAAAAATCGCAACCGTTAGTTCATCGGGGAGAATATCCGGAAGAAGCGCAGGCAGAACAAATATTGTAATAACAGGCGGCGGAAAAACTGTCAGAGTGAGAGTAAACGTAAAATCGAATGTTACAAGAATAACTTTCAAAAAAAGCACAATAAGCAGCAGAAGCAGGACAATAAATCTTGCAAAACAAATAAGAACGATAACCCCTGCGGCATCATTCCGCTTGTCAACAAAATACACATGGGTATCAAGCAACAGAAAAAACGCAAGAGTTTCATCAAGAGGTGTAGTTACGAGAGTTAGAAGAAACAGAACAACCACAATAACAGTAAGACACGGCAAAAAACTACTGGGCAGGATAAAAATTGTATTTAGATAAAAATTATAACTATATGTAGGGGCGGCAATCTGCCGCCCGTAAAATGCAACAATAATATCTGTAGGGGCGGCAACCTGCCGCCCGCAAAATGCAACAATTATATCCGTAGGGGCGGCAATCTGCTGCCCGTGGTATAATACGATTTTTGATGAACGGCAATCTGCCGCCCACCATAAAAAAATATTTGTTATTTGTTATCTGTTATCTGTTATTTGTAGAAGTGCCGCCCGCAATTCACAACCTAAATACCTCAAAATTGAGGTTAATACCAATATCCAATAAAAAAGTTTATAAAAAATTAGGAGGATTTTGATTATGTACAAATCAAAAAATTTATTGCAAAAATTTTTAGCATGGGGACTTATAACATCTTTGATGTTTTCGTTGCTTATTCCGTTTAGTGGAATAACAGTCAAAGCAGATGACAAAGGTAAATTTTTAGAACAAATTATGTTTGACAATGACAGGATTGAATATGTCGGAACGTGGAATACAGTAGATAATTTGCAAAAGCGTTCAAATGCAATAGATGCTTATGCGGAATTTAATTTTAAAGGAACAGGAATAGAAGTTTGTTTTAATACAGGAACAGGAGCCGGAAAATTTGCTGTATATATTGACGGTGTTTTTATAGAAGAAATAGAATCACAAAGACCAAGTCCTCAACCGGATTTAACCCTTTTCCAAAAATATGACCTTGAAGATGGAAATCATACAATAAAAATAGTAGTAACAGAAGCAAGAAATATTAATTTAAGATGGTTTTCAGTTTTTGGCCCGCCAAATCCTTTGGACGATGAAGAAATTTATTGCGATGATTCAAAAGTTGCTTATGAAGGCGAATGGTTACCGGGGCTTTTTGATAATGCAAAACGTTCAAATATAGCAAATTCTTATGCAGAACTTGAATTTGAAGGCAGAGGAATAGAAGTTTATTTTAATACAGGGCCCGGAGGCGGATTTTTTGATGTATATATTAATGATGAGCTAAAAGCAGAAAATGTTGATGTTTACGATCCTGTCGGAAATGCAAACACATTGCTTTTTTCTGCATATGACCTTGAAAACGGAACTAATAAAATACAAATAGTTGTCAAAGGGCAAGGTAATCCAAGTTCTAACGGCGCTAACAATGTTAATTTAAGAAGATTTGTAGTGCTAAAAAGACGAATGGTTATGTTCAATAGTAATATTATTACATATGGCGGTGAAGCAAATGACGGAGCCGGTTCATGGTTTGAACTTGACGGTGTACAAAAACGGACAAATACCGCAGGCGATTATTTAGAATTTGATTTTACAGGGGTAGGTATCGAAGTTTATTTGAATACCGGGCCCGGGGCAGGATTGGTAGATGTATATTTAAACGAAAAATTAGCAAGCGGCGAAGTTAACGGATATAACCCAACCGGAATTTCCAATATTTTGCTTTTTAAAGAATATGATTTATCTCCCGGGGTTAATACAATAAAATTAGTAGTTCGAGGAGAAGGAAAGCCACCGTCAACTAATGCAAATGTAAATATAAGTAAATTTGTGGTTGTTGAAAATGCAAATGAATATGAAAACAAAGAAGATAACAATAATGATATAACAAATTTTGAAATTGCATCACAAGTTGAATCTATAATTTATAATCAAAATAAAATTATATATGTTGATATGCCGTTTGGAACAGATGTAACAAAATTATCACCAATAATCGAAACATCAGAAAATGCAACAATAACCCCCGAATCAGGGGCGGAAAATAATTTTACCACACCGCAAATATATACAGTTACAAACGAACAAGGTTTATCAAAAGAATACACAGTTATAATAACTATTCTTCCGTATGTGCCGAGTTCAAATTGTGATATACTTACATTCGAAATTTTGAATCAAGTAGGAACATCTGTTATTAATCAAGAAGATAAAACGGTTGCAATAAATATGCCGTTCGGTACAAATGTAACAGAGTTAACTCCGACAATAACAATATCCGACAAGGCAACGGTAAGTCCTGAATCAGAAACAACACAAAATTTCACAAACCCTGTAAAATACACAATAACAGCAGAAGATAATACAACAAAAGAATATATTGTTACAGTTACTGTACTTCCCGATAATTATATCCCAAGTGATGATTGTGATATTACAACGTTCACGATTTTAGAACAAGTCGGCGAAACTGTTATAAACCAAGAAACCCGAACAATTGCAATAAATGTGCCTTTTGGTACGAATGTAACAGCGTTGACCCCAACAATCACAATATCAGAAAAAGCATCGGTAAATCCAGCATCCGGAGTGGCACAAAATTTTACAGAATCTGTAAAATACACAGTAACAGCAGAAGATTCAACTACAACAAAAGAATATATTGTTACAATTACGGTACTTCCGGAAAGTAATATTCCGAGCACAGCTTGTGATATTACAGCGTTCACAATTCCAAACCAAGTCGGTGAAACTGTTATCAATCAAGAAAACAGAACAATTGCAATAAATGTGCCGTTTGGCACGAATGTAACAGCGTTAACTCCAACAATCACAATATCCGACAAGGCAACGGTAAGTCCTGAATCAGAAACAGCACAAAATTTCACAAACCCTGTAAAATACACAGTAACAGCAGAAGATACAACCACAACAAAAGAATATACTGTTACAATTACGGTACTTCCGGAAAGTAATATTCCAAGCACAGCTTGTGATATAACAGCGTTAACAATTCCAAACCAAATCGGCGAAACCGTAATAAACCAAGAAATCCGAACAATTGCAATAAATATGCCGTTCGGCACAAACATAACAGCACTAACTCCGACAATCACAACATCAGAAAAAGCAACAATAAATCCTGCAACAGGAGCGGCACAAAACTTTACAGAATCTGTAAAATACACAGTAACCGCAGAAGATACAACCACAACAAAAGAATACACAGTTACTGTCACTGTACTTCCGTCGGTTGAAGTGCCTATTCAAGGGGTTACATTAAATAGAACAACTTTAACTTTAAACAGAGGAGCAAATTCAACACTTACCGCCACTGTTAACCCCACAGGTGCAACAAATGTGACACGTTCATGGTCAAGTTCAAGACCAAGCGTAGCCACAATAGACACAAACGGCAGAGTAACCGCAATCGCAAGAGGAACAGCAGTAATCACTTTCACCGCTGTTGGAGCAAATAATTCAAGCTTTACCACAACTTGTAATGTAACAGTAAACCAACCTGCAACAGGGGTATCTGTACGAAATTCCACAATAAACTTAAATGTCGGCAAACAAACTTCTGTAAACGCATCAATTGCACCCTCAAATGCGAATGTTAACACCAAAATAACCTACCGTTCAGAAAATACAAAAATCGCAACGGTTAGTTCATCGGGGAGAATAACAGGCAAAAGTGCAGGAAGAACAAACATTGTAATAACAGGCGGCGGAAAAACTGTCAAAGTGAGAGTAAATGTAAAATCAAACGTTACAAAAATAACATTCAAACAAAGCACAATAAGCAGCAGAAGCAGGACAATAAATCTCACAAAACAAATAAGAACGATTACTCCAGCGGCATCGTTCCGCTTGTCAACAAAATACACATGGTCATCAAGCAACAGAAAAAACGCAAGAGTTTCATCAAGAGGTGTAGTTACGAGGGTTAGAAGAAGCAGAACAACCACAATAACAGTACGTCATGGCAAAAAATTACTGGGCAGGGTTAAAATTGTATTCAGATAAAAATTATTATTGTATGTAGGGGCGGCAACCTGCCGCCCGCCGCAATAAAAAATATTTATTATTTATGCAACCAGGGGACAACCTACTGCCCTAAACACGCAATTTTTGCAAGAACGGCAAACACTGTTCTTGCAAAAATTATTAACACATTTTTGTGATTTTCTATAAAAGGAGAATGATTATGTTAAATAAAAAAGTAAGAAAAAGCATTGCTGTTTTAACAATGCTGATTATGGTTTTGCATATTTTAGGTATAATTCCAAATTTTACACCCACAGAAGTTAGTGCATCAACAAATAATCCTGTAATTACTGTAGACACATACACAGAAAGAGGCGAAATTAGTCCTTATATTTTAGGGAGCAATCATCGGCATGGATATAATGGATTCGGTATGTATGACGATATAAATAAAAGAGTTATGCCGGATTTCCTTGAAAAAACGAAAAATGCTAAACTCGGTCATGTTCGTTATCCCGGCGGAACTATGGCGAATTTATTCAAATGGAAAGACACAATAGGAACATATGAACAACGAAGAAATGTAGTTTTAGGGAATAGTTATGAAAGTGTTTTCCCAAGTTACGGAGTTGACGAACATATTCAATATACAAAAGATATTGGAGCAGAAACAATTTATATGCTCGGACCAAGTGAAAGTTTAGAAGATGCCGCCGATTTAATACGCTATTTAAACGGAATACCGGGAGACTCTAAAAGTAAAGATGCAAACGGTTTTGACTGGGCACAACTAAGAGCAGATAACGGTCATCCCGAACCATATGGTGTAGTCCATTTTGAAATTGGTAACGAAATGCAATTAAATAATCAACGTTATTGGATGAGATACCCATCTGTTGACCCAAGTTTGAATAACCCCCAAGGAGGAGCGGCGAATTTTGCGAAAAGATATGCACTTGGAGATACTGTTCAAACTCCGATAGAAAATGTAAGACCTTATGGTGAATGGGCATATGGAATAGGTAACGATTCAAATAACGGCGCTTCAAGAAACAACAATCTAAGTAAAGGATTTGCAAACCAGGAATTTTATTCACTTTATTATCCCGTTGATGAAAACACAGAAACTGTTTATGTGAACGGTGAAGAATGGACAAAAGTATCCGATTTTACTACTTCATCCGAAAATGACAAAGTTTATATGTTTGATTACAAACAAGGCGGAATAACTTTCGGAGACGGTGTAAAAGGTATGATTCCGCCAACAGGAAATGCAATTACTATTAAATATCAACATACACATCCGAGTTTTGCTGATTATTATAATGCAATGAAAGAAGTAGATTCTTCTATTAAAATACACGCTTGTATGCTTGGAGCATTGGATTTTCTTGATTTTGAAAAATGTGACGGTGTTGTGGAACACCCTTACATAGATTCACCGAACAATTTAAACACAGCAGAAAATATTCATGACAGTTATATGTCAATCGCAGACAGACTTTTAATTCAAAATGCAGATTATGATTCTATAGCAAAAGAAAAATCAAAACGCAATGATTTTATTACTGCTTTTACCGAATTCGGAACAATAAATATACCGAGTGCTTATACCGGCAACAGTAGTGTAATCGAAAGAGATGAAGCTCGCAACCTCAGCCGAGGGCTTTCTATCGCGTCTATGTTGATGGGAGCGGCAAATCAAGAAGTAGATGTATACACACACCAAGGATTTACAGCTTACAGTTTTGGCGGAGGCCCTGCTTTACCCAACGCAGGTCAAGTTTATAACGCTTTATATGCACAAGAACTCAACGACCCGACAAAAACTGTAGAAAGTGCAATGGCTATGGCATATAGAATGCTCGGAAACGGGATTGCTGATAAAGTCCGCACTTCATGGGTTGAAAACAATCCTGTAATTAGAAACACAACACATAACACAATCAATGATTATAATGCGATAAGGGTTTTAGCATCGCAAAAAGACAGCAACGGGGATTTATACTTGCTTGTTTTGAATCTTGACAATAAAAATGATTTGACAACTATTATAAATCTGCAAGGATATACAGCAACAGGAATTGCGGATATTAGCGTTATGAACGCAGAAAACATCAAAGCGAACAATACCCCTGCACGCCCTAATGATGTTAATATAACACATCAAGAAAATGTAAAATTAGGAGAAAGTGGGTCAGTATTCGCATATGTATTTCCAAAACATTCATTAACATCAATTAAATTAAGCAAAGCAGAAGAAAACAATCCGTATGTTGATAATTTTGAAAAAAGAAATTTTGAACAAAATACAATTGGTCAATTACCCGACTATATTGCATTTACAGGAGCGGGAACAGGCAGAGTAATTACCGACCCAAATGATGCAAATAATAAAGTTTTGGAAATGTCAAGAACCGACGGCGGTAATTCTAATTTTACATTTGCACTTTCAGGACAAAACATCGCGGCGACTGATTTAACAACATACGACGGCATCGTCAAAATATCATATCGAGTTAAAGCCGCAAGTAATATAGGACGTTTTAATTTAGCATTAATGTGCGGTACAACAAGAATCGCAAATGTCGCCATGGAAGGGCGAACCGGCGGTACTTATTTTAGGAATGACAATAAAAACAGAATGAATTATACAGCAGGCGAATGGAATGATGTTGAAATTATCCTTAACCATAAATCAAGAAATTATCAAATATATATTGACGGAAATTATATGTATTCGAGAAATATATATAATAATCAAGAATCGACACAATTAGACAAAATGTTATTTGAATTAGAAACCGCACCGGAAAATCCAAATAACGGTAATTTTTCTTTCTATATTGACGATTTGTCGATACAATCAATTGACACTTCATTCACTCCGATTGAACTTCCCAAAAGCACAGCTTGCGATATAACAACATTCACAATTCCAAACCAAGTCGGCGAAACTGTAATAAACCAAGAAGATAAAACTATTACAATAAATGTGCCGTTTGGCACGAATGTAACAGCTTTAACACCAACAATCACAACATCAGAAAAAGCAACAGTAAACCCTGCAACAGGAACAGCACAAAATTTCACAAACCCTGTGAAATACACAGTAACCGCAGAAGATACAACCACAACAAAAGAATACACAGTTACTGTCACTGTACTTCCATCAGATGAAGTGCCTATTCAAGGGGTTACACTAAACAGAACAACTTTAACTTTAAACAGAGGAGCAAATTCAACACTCACCGCA
>Ga0099364_10001836_pt1 | contig 34385 bp, 28 predicted proteins | sample TergutTh196P3_FD_73070 | JGI IMG/M metagenome (GOLD analysis project Ga0099364, IMG submission 73070) | Microcerotermes parvus P3 segment gut microbial communities from Pointe-Noire, Republic of the Congo - Th196 P3 | ecosystem: Host-associated > Arthropoda: Insects > Digestive system > Gut ... | reverse complement strand
TCCCTCATTTGATCAGGATTGGTCAACCCCGCCATACTTTTTTCTTATCATTTGCCGCGCCCGGAATTGTCCCGTTGAAACTACGCAAAGATAATATTTTAGCTCTCTCCGTCGAGCAATAACAAAAATATTATTTCCGTAGCGTTGCGCCGCAAATTACAGTTTTTTCTTCTATTCCACTATCCCACTATTTTTCTATTTTTCTATATTGTTGCTTCCGTTGGGCTGTATCCCGCCTCATCTAAAACAGAAATCACTTTCTCAATTTCTTCTTGAGATACATTCGCCATAACTTTCTTCGCTTCCAGATCTATCTCAAAATCAGAAAACCCAGCCTCATTTAGCGCTTCTCCTATTCTTTTAACACAATGCTTACAACTCATATCCGGAACATAAAAAGTTCGCATTTTTTAGCCTCCAATTATAAATTTATGTTGAGGGGCACAAATCCCGCCTTAAATAATTGTATGCTAATCTGAAATAAAATTGCAGATAAGTTTTAAAATTTGTTTTACATTTTAATAGGAAGAATCGTCAGGCTACCGCGAGGAAAAAACCGATAGACAACGGACGACCGAGGGCGGTCGTCCCTACAACACCTTGCCATATTGACGTTAATGCAATGTGCGGTCCCGATTGCCATCGGGACAAAAAACTGTAACAAAGGTTTGACTTTTAGTGACCATTCTTTTTTATATATAAAATAATTCATAAAAACCTCATAAAAATGCTATAAAATTAAAACGTAATAATAAATTATTTAGGAGAGTTGAACAATGAAAAAAATCAGCCGTGTTGTAGCATTGGCGTTCTTATTACTAATTTTTAGTTTTATGGGAGCGAGGGCGGAAAGAACATCTCCTCGTATTGAGTGGGAGAGATACTCAAACGATGTTAATGATTATATTAACTCGATGAAATACGCGAGAGACGACGGTTAGATTACAAGAGGAGCAACAAGGCGCGCGCAGCAACAAGATGGTCATCCTTACGCCGCGCACCGGTTTTACCATACAATAGGCCTCCAAATAAATTTCTGGGAAATTTTCAATCAACGCTACTACTTCAAAAACGCTTGTTAATCTGACGAACTTAAATTTCATCGCGCATTGCGAATCAAACATTGTGCATTGTGAATTGTGCATTGTGCATTGTAAATTGTACATTATTAAAGATCAATTGTTTTCGTCGCGACATTGTCGCAAAATGCTCTGTCGTGTTCAACCATGAGCATAGTTGGCTTAAATTCGAGAATGAGTTCTTCAATTTGAATGCGTGAAATTACGTCGATAAAGTTGAGCGGTTCGTCCCACACATGCAGGTGAGCTTTTTCACAAAGGCTTTTTGCCAACAGGACTTTCTTTTTCTGACCAGCGCTGAAATCGCTCATATCCTTTTCAAATTGTATTCTCGAAAAATCAAGCTTACGCAGAATAGCTTTAAACAAGCTTTCGTCAAGCGAGTTTTCCAAAACGTAACGCGAGAGTATTCCTTTTAAGAACGACGTGTCTTGGGGCACATATGAAACGACAAGCCCCGCGCCTATTTTTAATTCCCCAGAATAACCAATGTCTTCTGCATTCTCGTTGCAAATAAGTTTAAGAACGCTCGATTTCCCGCTTCCATTCCTGCCACGCAACAAAACCCTATCTTCGCGCTCAATTGTAAAACCGATGTTTTGGCATACGGGCGCGCCATCGCCGTAAAAAATCAAAACATCGTCAAGGCAAACCAATGATCTTGCGTGATATCGCTCCTGACATATCTTCAGTTTATCCGCTTTTTCGATATTTTTTAAAAGCGACGATTTTTCATCTATTGCGGAAATTTTTCGCGCCTCTATTGATTTTGAGCGTTTCATCATTTTTGCTGCCTTGTGCCCTATATAACCTCTGTCTAGTTTTCCTACCCCCGCGTTTTTACTTATATTGTTATTACGCATGTATTTTGAATCCTCTACTGTTTGAGACCATTCAGACGCGCGTTTTGCAGCGACCGAAAGACGTTTTATATCGCCCTTCAGCCTTTTGTTTTCGGCTTGTTCATATTCGTCCTGCCTGCGCTTGTTATCCCACCAGGACGAGAAATTCCCTTTTTGCACCTCAATGTTCGCCCTGTTAATCGAAAGTATATGGTCTATGCATTCATCAAGAAATGCCCTGTCGTGGGAAACCAATATAAACCCGCTCTTTGCGCTAAGATACCTTCCTAATGTTTCTCTGCCGGACATATCGAGGTGGTTCGTTGGTTCGTCTATTAAAAGGAAACTATTCTCCCTGAGAAAAAGTCCCGCAAGCAGGACTTTATTCTGTTCGCCGCCGCTTAAAGTTTCAAAAGGGCGAAGAAGCGCGCTTTCGGGGACTTCAAGAAGTGAAAGTTCTCTTTGGATCATCCATTCAGTCGCGAGCGCTTTGTCGTGTAGAATTTCGTTAATGACATTAATTGTGGTTTTGCCTGTTCCATCTACGCTATACGGGAAATATTCAAAGTTAACCCCCTTAGTTATATTTCCACTGTATTCATATTTTCCTAACAGTAAATTCAGAAACGTTGTTTTCCCCCTTCCGTTTCTGCCTGTGAAGCCAAGCTTCCAGCTAGTATCTAACTGGAACGAGACGTTCTCAAATATATTTTCGTATCCGCCTTCATAAGCAAAGGTTAAATTTGAGACATTGATAAGCGACATAACAAAAAAATAACTCCTTTTCTTTCTCCAGAAATCAAACTTGAGTAGATTATGATATCATTTATGGAAAGTTTGAAAGATAAACAGAAATAATCTTACTAAACTTAAGAAAATAATTGCCTTATACAAATACATATCAGGTATTGGATATGAAACTGAAGACGTTTTTTATAAAGTACGCACTGAAAATTATATCTTCTACCAAAGATTATGATATCATTTTTAAATGTGAGAGCGTCAGTATTTGGGTTAGTTATCCACCATTTTTTAGTTTGATATGTGGACAAGTGGATAAGTTTTATTACTAAGCACTAATTCTCGTTGTATAATGTGGATAACTTTTTTAGAGGTGAAAATTTAGTTTGGAAAAAAATGTAAATGAAATCTGGCTTGAAATACTAGACGCGGCTTCAAATGAATTTGATTTATCTGACGCTAAAGAAGAACCGTGGTTAAAGACATGTACTCCAATTCTTATAGAAGATGGACTGCTTGTTCTTGACGTTCCAAATGTATTTGCAAAAGAGCGTATTGCTAATCGCTTTATTGATGTGCTTAATAAGGCTGCTAAATTTGTAGGCAAAGTTCCCGGTGTGCTTTTAAGGGTAAATGGAGATATAAAGCCTGACGAGAAAAGCAAGGATTGGGTAAAAAGGGCTCAGGAGTCGGTTACTTCAAAAACGCGTCCAAACTCAAATTTAAATCCAGCTTACGTTTTTAAAACATTCATCGTTGGAAAATCCAATCGTCTTGCAAACGCTGCGAGTCTGGCCGTAGCCGAAACGCCGGGAGAAGCTTATAATCCGCTCTTTATTTGGGGCGGTCCTGGTCTCGGTAAAACGCACCTCATGCACGCAATATGTCACTATGCGATAGAAAAAAGAAATACTATAACGGTTACCTACGCAAGTTCAGAGCAGTTTATAAATGAATTCATTTCGTCGATACGAAACGGGAAAATCCAAAGTTTTAAAAATAGGTATCGCAGCGCTGATATTCTGCTAATAGATGATATTCAATTTCTTGGAGGCAAAGACGGAAGTCAGGAGGAATTTTTTCACACGTTCAACAGCCTCCGGGAGGCAAACAGGCAAGTCGTTATATGTTCGGATAGACCTCCAAAAGAACTCCGAAACATAGAAGAAAGGCTTATTAGCCGGTTCGAATGGGGTCTTGTAACTGATATTCAACCGCCGGACTTTGAAATGAGGATAGCGATACTTCAACAAAAAGCGCTCATCAGAAATTATATTCTTAATAATGAAGTGTTGGAGTTTCTTGCACAGAATATACCAAGTAATATAAGGGAACTTGAAGGAGCTCTTAATAGATTAATAGCCACATCTGAACTCACGGGCGAACCTATTACGGTGGAAAACGCTTCAATATGGTTGAAAGATATATTACGTTTTGGCACTAAGGCTCCAACAACTATAGAAAAAATACAAAAATCTGTATCGGAGGAATTTCAAATGTCAATCGACGACCTCTCAAGTTCAAAGAGAACTGCGGACGTCGCTTTTGCAAGACAAATAGCAATGTACTTATGCTGCGAATATACAAAAGCAAGTCTACATCAGATAGGAGTTGCTTTTAATAAGAAAGATCATACGACGGTAATGCACTCAAGGAAAAAAATTGAGCGTCTTCTCGGAGACAATGAAAACGTTAAAAGAATTGTGGAAAACATAAGAATAAAAATATGAAACATCAATATTTTATTAAGGGCTTTCCACATGATAAGATAAATAAAATTTATTTTAGTGGTTTTGTGAAAACATTTTCACAGACTTTTCGCATTAAAACAAAATAATTAAAGCCAGTAAATATAATATTTTTATTGGTTATGCACAATTTACACTGACCTATTACTTCTATTACTATTTAATAAATAAAATAATAATAATAAATACCGGGAGGAAAAATTATGAAGCTCCGTATTCAAAAAACAGAATTTAATAGATGGTGGCAATACGCAGAGCGTATCACCAGTACAAAGAATACTATCAGCTCGCTTGGCGGAGTGCTTTGTACTATATCTGAGGAGAATATAACGCTTGAAGCTACCGACTTAAAAACTTCTATACGATGTATACCTGGTGGTGTAAGCGCTGATGAGGCAGGCGCCGTTATTCTACCGGCAAAACTACTTGGCGAGCTTTTTAAAAAGATTCCAGTTGATGAGTTTTCAATTGACATTAAGGATGAAAAAGGGGTACTTTTGGCTGGTAAGAATAAGACAAGATTTACAACTTGGGCTGTCAGCGATTTTCCTAAAATTCCTATGTCAGAATCGGCGTCAGTGTTTTGCGAGATAATAGCGGGAGAGTTTTTAAGATCTATTGAAGAAGGAGTAGTTGCAAGTAGCCAGGGCGATAGTTTTCCAACGTACCTTGGGACATGTTTCTTCCATGTCAGGGAAAATTCTCTAAGCGTAGTATCAACGGACTCGCATAGATTAGCTTTATCTCAAGCGGAATGTGTTTGCGACTCGGATTCTGATATGCTTTTGCCTATTTTATCCGTAAAAGAACTTCAACGTTTGCTTTCAAGCGTAATTTCCGATGTGAAAGTAACTATATTAACTGATGGTTCAGTTTCATGGTTTCGTATGGGAAATATTGAGTTTTCAATACGACGGATTGAAGCAAGTTTTCCGAACTACACTAAGATATTAAATCCAAAAAAGACCACGACTATGGTAGCTGACAGGCTTAGTCTTGTAAACGCGCTTGACCGTATTGACGTTGTTGTTCGCGACTTCACGCGCGTTGTGGTAATGAAACTCTCGCCAAGCGGCTCGCTTAGGCTTTCGGGGAAGTCTCCAAATGTTGGGACAGGTATGGAGTTAGTTGACGCAAATATAACCGGTGAACCGCTTACCGTTGGATTTAATCTTTCATATCTTCAGGATGGTTTAAAAGCATTCAGGGATTCGGATATTCAACTAAGCTTTGATGGAAGCAGCGGACAAGTTACGGTAACGGCGCCAAACCGTGATAACTATCTTTATATGACTATGCCGGTTAAAATATCCGAAGAGGATAAGATTAACGAGTCTGAGGAAATAGAAGATTTTGAGGATAGCAGTAGCCCTGAAGAATTTAATTTGGATTAAAAATAGAATTGTAACTATTACTTTATAAAAGCGAAAAACGACGCGTAAAAGAAACATAAATATTGAACTCATGCAGATTTCCGAGATATATTTAAGTAATTTTAGAAATTTAAAGCCCCGTCGCCTATCCTGGTGTTTGGGGCTTAATCTTTTAACCGGGAAAAACGGATCCGGGAAAACAAACATGCTTGAAGCGCTTAACGTTGCTTGCGGCTGGGGGTCGTTTTATAACGCAAGCGCTTCGGAACTTCATGCGTGGGATAAAAAAGGAACTGCGGGAAAGCCCGAAAATATTGATATCTACTGTAAAGCTATAGGAGAGCAACAAGTTTGTGTCGAAATCTCTATTTCTTCAAGGATATCAGCTAAGGTAAACAAGGAAAGAGTGAGCTTATCTGAACTGAGAACTTATGTACCAGCGTTATGTTTTCTTCCGGGCGATATGAATATTATTAACGGAACTCCCTCAACAAGGAGAGTTTTTATCGACAAGTTATGTACAATGCTTTCAATTCCGTACGCAAAACGTCTTTCGGATTATAAAAGACTTATTAGACATAGGATAAAACTTCTCAGGGCAGGTAAATCTCCTAATATTACGTCGGACTTAATATCGTCTATAGGTTCATGGATTTGGTCAGTAAGATCATCTGTCATAAAAATGCTTAACGAGCATTTACCAATTGAAGGTTCGGCAAATCTGTCCCCTTTTCCGCTTAAGTTAAAGCTCAAACCAGGAGGAGCGGCGGAAAATGACGAAGATGAGCCACGCATAACGAAAAGTGAATTATTTAAAAGATTGGAGTTCTATTCAGAAAAGGAATTAAAAGCTAAGATACCTTTTGCCGGACCTCATAGGGATGATGTATTGATATCGGTAAGCGGGATTAAAGAAAAATATTCCAGCGAATTATCCCCCGCAAGTGTTTTAAGTCGCGGTCAGAAAAAAAGAGCCGTTGTTTCTCTTTTTTTATCCTCAGGGCGGATATTGCAGTTGAGGCTAAAGCGCAAACCTATATTTCTTCTTGACGAGATTTTCTCCGAGTTGGACGAAGAAGCAAGGCATGTAGTAGCTACCTCGCTTTACGAAACCGGGTGGCAAATATTTGCATCTTGCGCGGAGAACAATTTATTAAATTGGCGGGGCAACGTTTATAATCTCAGCGATGGAGTTGTTGTTTAAAAATCAAAATCATATCCAAAACAGAGTTCAACGAAAATGAAAAACATCCGATACAATCAACTGAATAGATAATTAAAGAAAAGTTAGGATAGGCAAGCTATTTGATAAAAAATCAATTAGTTAGAATAATAATGTGTGGATTAGAAGTGTAACAAAGCAAATTTGCAGGCGGTGAAAAAACGTGTCTGATAACAATAAGGTAAGTATTGATAACCAGTATAATGAACTACAAAAAGTAAACGAATATATGAAGCTGATTATAGATAGCACACACAGCATTTACATGCTATTGGACATGGACGCCAATGTTCTCTACTGTAGCGACTATATATTAGCGCTGTTGGGGATTAACGATACTAGCGAAATAATAGGTAAGTCAGTGAAAGACATACCTGGCATCTACGATGACGAGGCTTATTTCAGTCGTAGCCTTGAACGATATAAGCGACTGCTGGCCGGCGAGAGCGATTTCACTGAAGATGATGAAATTGTCTGGCCGGTTGTAGGGAAACGTTTATTTGAGATATCCCATAGGCTTGTGCGGAGTAGGGACGGCGACGCTCAATTTATAGCTCTTGTCATGCAGGATGTCACCGAAGAACGTATTCGGGAAGAAAACCAGCGCATGTCGGAAAGATTGCTCTCAACTCAAATGCCCTGCTTGGTATGGGATATTAATGGCACTATTACCGACTGCAATATGGAAGTTTTATCCCTTTTCGGTCTTCCGGAGGATTTGTCGCCCGATAATTACGACAAGGAAATTCAAGCCATTCAACCTGAATATCAAGCCGATGGAAGAATAACTGAGGATATAAGGAAGGAATTCGTCAGCGAAACACTAAGAAAAGGCTATTCGCATGTTAGCGTTGTTCTGAAAAAAGCGGACGGGACGCCATTACCTTTGGATGTAACCGGCGTACGCGTCTCTTGGCGTTATGGTGATAGATTGTTTACCTATTTTCATGATTTGACTGAGATAAAAGCGAAAGAGAACGAAGCTAAGGAAGCTGAAGAGCGCATAAAGATAATGTTTGACAGCACCCCGCTTATTTGTATCCTAAGAGACGAAAACCACAAAGTCATTGACTGTAATCAGGAAGCCTTGAGCTTATTTGGGGTCTCTACAAAAGAGGATTTTATTGAGAATTTTAGTAAGTTTTATCCTGAATACCAGCCTGACGGACGAAATAGTATTGAAAAATCAATAGAAATCTATAAAGAACTTGAAGAGAAAAAAAATATTAGATTTGAATGGATGTTCCAGACAATTGACGGAAACCTTCTGCCGGTGGAAAACACGCTTTCATACATTTCATGGAAAGGCGTATGTTGTATTATTACATATTCGCGCGATTTGAGGGAAGAAAAGGCAAAAGAGCAGAAAATACAGGAAAGTCTTGAACAATCCCGTTCTTTGGAGATTCAAAAAGAAAAGGCGCGAGCTTCTTCCGAAGCAAAAAGTCAGTTTTTAACCTCAATGAGCCATGAGATACGAACCCCCATGAATACAATAGTAGGTCTTTTGGAACTCATGCACACCGACAATTTAAACGCTGTTCAAAAAAGCTATATAAAAGACATAAAAGATGTGTCCACAGTACTTTTACAGATCATCAACGACATTCTCGATTTTCATAAAATTGAATCCGGGAAGCTTGAACTTTTATACCTGCATTTCAATCTGAATACGTTGTTCAATCAATTGGTCTCCCGGCATAGATTTTTGGCGGAATCTAAAAACTTAACGTTCAAAAGCAGCTTTGCCCCGGACTTACCGCGTACATTGTATGGGGACGAACTGCGAATAACCCAGATAATTACGAACCTTCTCTCAAACGCTATGAAGTATACCCGAAAAGGTTATGTTAGTTTCAGCGTGGATAGCGCCATAGAGGACGGTCAGGAATTCATAACTTTCACTGTTGAGGACAGCGGGATAGGCATTAAAAGTGAAAACTTTACCAGCATATTTGAAGAGTTTGAGCAGTTTGATTCGCTGAAAAACAGAGGCATTACAGGCACAGGTTTGGGATTATCAATTGTAAAACTTTTATCTGATAGAATGGAAGGGAAAATTAAGTTTAAGAGCGAGTATGGCAAAGGTTCGGAGTTTACTTTTTATTTACCTCTTATAAGCGGCGACATTACAAAAGTTCAGCAAGCGAGCTATATGGAGCGGGTTATCGCAAAACCTGACACAAAAGTATTAGTTGTGGACGATAACAGCGGTAATATAACAGTAATAATTGGTTTGCTTGCCAGACACGGAATAATTCCGCAGACAGCCAACACCGGGGTCGAAGCAATTGAAATGATTAAGGCTAATAAATACGATCTTGTGTTTATGGATCATATGATGCCGGAGATGGACGGAGTGGAAGCCACGATAATAATACGCAAGCTGAATGAAGAGTATTATAAAAATCTGCCTATTATCGCGTTGTCAGCTAATGCTGTTTCGGGCGCAAAGGAATTATTCTACAGCAGCGGTATGAATGATTTCGTTTTAAAGCCCATTAACGTTAACGACCTGAACCGCGCTCTTTCACTCTGGCTACCGAAAGAAAAAATCGCGGAACATATATCGGATAAGGAAAATCTTGAGTCGATAGAGGACGAGATTATATCGGACAGGATGTTGGAGGAATTGATAAAAATATCGGATTTGAGCGTTACGGACGGACTTTCACATGTCAACGGCAATAAAAAGTTGTATATTGACGTTTTGTGGCAGTTTTGCATGAACGCTGAAAAAGAAATAAACGCTTTGAGATTATATGCTAAGAAAGGTCATTGGAGGGATTACGCCGTAAAAATACATGGTCTTAAAACAGTTTTTGCTAACATTGGGAACCAGTTTATGTCAGACTGGGCTAGTAGTCTTGAAATAGCCGCCATACGGGGAAATGTGGACAAATGTAAAAATGAAACTAACTACTTTTGTGTTACTATGAAAAAATTCCATATGAGGCTTCTACAAACTGAACTAATGGAATACTTCGTATCACTAGGAGACAAAGAGATAATATCTTCGCAAGACTTAAAAGACAAACTTGAGCAATTGCTTTTGGCGTGTAATAACTTCCAAGCCGAGGTAGCTGAACCGTTAGCTAAGGAATTATTAAATGTAACATATAACAAAAAGATTGACGCAACTCTCGCAAAACTCCACGATTCAGTTCATACATTTGATTACGATGAGACTGCCGAGATTATTGACAAACTGATAAAACTGCTAAAATAGAATCAAAATGTATTAAAGGAGAAATTTGGGTAAGAATGTTCGATGTTATTGTAATAGGCGGTGGACATGCAGGCTGTGAAGCTGCTCTTGCCGCCGCTCGAATTGGCGCCGCGACGCTTCAATTAAATTTATACCTTGATAATACCGCTCTAATGCCTTGTAACCCTTCAATTGGCGGAGCGGCAAAAGGGCACCTTGTACGCGAGATAAGCGCAATGGGCGGAGAACAAGCTCGCGCTGCGGATGCTTCAACTTTGCAAGCGCGCTGGTTAAATACATCAAAAGGAGCTGCGGTCAGGGCTCTTCGCGCTCAGTGCGATCCGTACGTTTACGCAAAGTATTACACGCGCGTTCTTAGAAACACAAAAAACCTATATGTTCATCAGGATGAAGCAATTGAGCTTTTGGTTGAAAAATCGCGCGTTTGTGGAGTTAAAACGCGCATCGGTTCCGTATATTACGCAAAAGCGGTTGTATTATGCGGGGGGACATATCTCAGAGGACGCGCGCGTATAGGAGACGTCACCTGGGAATCGGGGCCAATAGGTCAGAATTGTGCGCGCAAACTTTCCCTTTCACTTGAAGCTTCCGGTCTTAAAATGTCGCGTATGCGGACTGATACAACGCCAAGGCTTAAATTGGATACAATTGATACTAGCGAGCTGACCCCTCAGGTAAACTCAGAAAACGAATTTTTTGACGTTTTTAGCGAATACAGAGACAACGCATTCGCGCCGCTGATTTCGGAGTTCAAAAATGAGCTGAAGTTTGAAAATTATTCATGTTGGTATGGTAAAACTACAAAAGAGACGGCTGATATAATAAAGAACGAACTGCGCTCTTCTCCCTTAAATACAGAGTGGGTGAGGGTAAAGGCGCCGCGTTACTGCCCGTCTATCGAGGACAAAATAATTAGATTTCCCGATAAGGAGTCCCACCCTGTTTTTTTTGAACCAATTTCAATGCATAGCCGCGAGGTTTATTTGCAAAATTTCTCAACAAGCCTTCCATACGATGTTCAAGTCAAAATGGTAAAATCTTTACCTGGATGTAAACATGCGGAAATTATGCGACCGGGTTATGGCATCGAGTACGACGTGATCCCGCCGGAGCAACTGAAATCAACGCTTGAAACTAAAGCAATTGGAGGATTATTTTCAGCCGGTCAGGTAAACTGCACTTCCGGTTATGAGGAAGCTGCGGCGCAAGGGCTTCTTGCCGGAATTAACGCTGCGCTTGCGGCGCTTTCAAGAAGTGATGAAGAAATAGTTCTTGAGCGAAACGAAGCATACCTTGGAGTTCTTGTGGACGATCTCGTTACTAAAGGTACGGATGAGCCGTACAGAATGCTTACAAGCCGTTGCGAACACAGGCTTATACTTCGTCATGACAATGCTGCCCGCCGCCTTTCGGCAAAGGCTTATCAAGTAGGCTTGCTCGAAGATGACCGTTACACATTTTTGCAATCAAAATTTGCGGCTGAGGATTTTGAAATAGAACGCCTCAAGACGACCAGGGTTCGTCCCACTGACGAGCTTAATTCATTCCTTAAGTCATGCGGCGCGCCCGAGGTGCGCGACACCATTGAACTGGCGGACTTGCTCAGGCGTCAGGGGATAACTTACAGCAGAATTTGCGAACTGTTCCCGCCAGAAAGAGGTAAAGAGCTTTCGCGATCATCGGCTTTGTTTGTCGAGACTGAGATACGTTATTCAGGCTATATCGAAAGGCAGGAGCGCATGGCCGCGAAGCTTGCGAATGTAGACAAAATCAATATACCTGACGAATTTTACGCAGAGCTTGAAACTATTCCTTTACTTTCGGAAAGCAGGCAAAAACTCATGCGATTCCGCCCCCAAACGCTTGGACAGGCTTCAAGGATATCAGGAGTAACTCCGACGGATATACAGCTTCTTTCGGTTGCTATCAACGCCCGAAACAGACGTTCTTTAGAATAAGCTGTCGCTTGCGACAGAATAAACTGTCGCTTGCATTCTCAATTATTATGGCATAAACTATTCCTCTATTGTCAATTTGGAGGAAAATTATGAAACTGAATAAAAAAGAAGCGCAAGAACTGCTGCAGATAGTTGATGATTCCTATATGAGGACAGCAAAACTGAAAGCGGCGTATGAAGAGTATCAAAAACTGCTTAAGAAGCAAAACAATTGGAATGCAGGGTCTTCGTATATACCGCCAAATGCGGAGGAGTTGCAAAAAGTTCAGGAATACAAGACATTATTTGCTAATTACGAAACAAATATTATTAATAAAAACTGCTGGTATGAAGGATCGTTTGCGTCATTTGAAACAGAATTGGAAGGTATTTGCGACCCATTCAAAGAAGAACTTGATCCATTAAAAGCGTTTCTCGATAAATGCGAATGGAAAGGCGCTTATTTCAATAAGTCCGATTATTCCGTTGAAGGTAACGTATATTTGAAAGAAGAGACTTATTACCTCTCATTTGATGGTTCTGCCGATATATGGGACGATTTTCTGACAGCGGACTTGGGAATACTTACTAAGAGTTTTGCCTCATTTGTTGAGAAAGCCTATAATTATTACAAAACAGCTATGCGCAATATTCCGGCTTTAAGCCCGGGCAACGTTGTCTTACTTGGGCATTCGCTTGGGGGAGCGCTGGCGGGTACTTTGGCTGCGGCAATATATCTCAACGCTTTTAACGATAGTAATAAATTTACTCCAATTCGTTTTCAAAAAGAATCCCCCGAGCCTTTGGGCGCAAATATACGTACGGTTACTTTTAACGCCCCGCAAATGGGGGGTGTTTTTGATAAAATCAAACTTGATGTCGGAACAAGCGGCAACTCGATAAAGACGACGCGGATATCAGAACCCAGACTTAAACAGGTCAATGTAACTTCCGTTGGGATGGAAGACGATTTTGTATTTAACTTGCATGGACGAAAAAAGGGCGAGAACCAAATTGGCGCCGATATGCTTGTACTCGACCGCGAAGACGGTCAGCTTCAACAAATCGCGACTGATGGCGCAGTTGTAGCGGAATTATTGGAAATAGCAAAACGGATAGATAAATCCAATATTTTTTCTTATCTGAAAGGGCAGATAAAAGATAAAGTCTTTTGGCATTTTGTCAGCACTTTGGCGTTGGCTCTGTACGAAAACCCAGACGATAGTTATCTGGCGTGATTAATAGCTATTCATATGGCTTTCCCAGTACGCTTGCTAGTTGGAGAGACGTTTTTATACACACGTTTAGAACGGTTTCCCAATGGCGCCATTTTTCTTGCAGATTTTTGTACGTGGATAAATCCGTCTCTTCCAAATCATATGGAATCGGTTTAGCAAGTTGTATTTGCAACTGCATCAATGCGGATTCTCCGTTCTTTTGAGGATAGAGTTCGTCGAAGTTGGTCAAAGCAAGACATGTTTTGTTTTCGCCTAACCCGTCAGCCAAAGCGGCAAAATCAAGGTAGTCGCGTGTTGCATTACGTTTGAGAATTAATATCCCTTTAATTCTAAGAATTTCTTCCATTGTTGGGACAACTATTTGTATATCTTGTAACTGCATGATTTCAGTTTCCAGAGGAGTTTTACGAATGAGTTGCCTTACGCCGGTATCAATGCCGTCAAGCTTCCCCAAAATAAGAACGGGAGTCTTAATTCTACCGGTCTCCCAATCGGAAATAGATTCCAATTCGGACAGCACTTCATTAAAATGTTCTCTAAGGTTCGGAACAACATGGTCTGCATCAAAAGACACCCGATGATGCGCGTAAAGCGCGGCAGCCGTTCCTCCTACCAACACTGCTTCAGGAATAATTTTTTGAAGCCTCGCAGCCGATGAAAGCAGTTCTTCCCATGCTAACAATTTATTGTCGTTCATTTTTGTCCGCCTGAAGTTGTTTTCGCGCGTAATGATACCAATAATGATAACGAATTGTATATGGATGTTCTAAGTTATGGTTTGCGACATGCAATACTTTGCGGCATAAATCAAAATTATCGCGCATTGCAATTTGCATCAATGCCCAATCCTTTCTTTGTCCATGCTCAATAACACTGTCGATTGCCGCAAGGCTATATCCTGCATCGTTAATATGCCTGTGTCGCATTTAATTTCCTCCTTTGATCTGTACAAAAATCCTACTGCTTTTAAGGTGTTAAGTCAATGTTTTTGGTGAAAAACTACAGGTTGGATAAATGCAAAGATGAGAGTACAGATATTGGCATGATTACTGAGGGCGGCAAGCATCCTAGTAAACCCCCAATATAGAAATCCAACTCAGCCGGGATCGAATTGTACACATTAACGCCTCCTACGCGAGGCGTTTTTGCGTTAATGTATAATATTTAAACTCTATGTAATGTTTGAAGGACTTATGGCAATATCTAAAGTGAATAGTGTAGACGCGCGGAAAATTTCAAAGCATAGCTGGAATACAAAAGAATGTTGTGCGTCACAAGATTGCGTTTCACATAAAATTATTGATATATAATAACGAGACGAGGAAGAAAGGTAATGCGACGAATACTGTTAATTATTCTTTTTCTTTTAGCTGCCAGCGTAGCTGAGGGCTATCAAATTTATTCATTTGAAATGACGGCGTACGCCCCGCTGGATCCTCGAGCGCAAGAAGGCGTTTGCTACTCGGGAAATAAGTATGTGACAGCGAGCGGGAAGCGAACAACGCCCCATATATCTGTAGCTATGGACAAAAGTATACCGTTTGGAACGTGGGTATATATTTTCGGTATTGGGTTGCGGCGCGTAGACGATCGCGGAGGGGATATCGTAGGTAGAAGGATTGATTTGTGCGTAAATACACAAAAAGAAGCTTTTAGAATTGGTCGACGGAACGCGCTGGTATGGATACTTGATAATCCAAATGATAGAAAGGCTTTTATATCTTTTATGAAAAAGAAACAGAATCATGGCGACACCAAATAAAAACAACGCTGGCGAGCGAGGGAAACTTCGAACAATAACCGAAATACTCAAGAGCGCTATGCCTCACAAGCTTGCGCTTCATATTAAAATTGCTGAAATAAACGAACGTTGGGCCGATGTGGCGGGTAGCGCGCTTGCTGGGCGTTCTCACCCTGTGATGTTTGAATATGAAGCCGACGGCAGTGAAGTTTATCTTTTAGTACACGCGTCGTCGCCAGCAGCAGCGCAACGGGTAAAAATGCTCGGCGGCAAAATAACAACAAAACTTAAAGATTTTTGGCAAATTGAAATAATTGGGGTACGGGTAAGAGTGATATAATCTAACAGCTTGTATAGTTAATAGCTTAAAATTTACATAAGAGCAGTTACGAGTTTTTCCAGTAAACCGAGATATGTAGCTGTAGTTTATAGAATGGGTGTGTGAACTGTAGATGGGTAGCCAAATAGTGGATACATCGGATTTTTATGTGGGATTGAAATTCAAATGGCAGGATGGTATATGGGAAATTGTTGATTATGACCATCACAAAATGGGGCGCGGAGGTGCAGTTGTACGCACAAAGTTGCGTAATGTTGATAGCGGGTCCATAGTTGAGAACTCTTTCAGACCGGGCGAAAAATTTGACCGGGTCATTTATGAAGAAAAACCTGCTCAATTCAGTTACATGGATGGCGAAGACTTCGTATTCATGGATCACGCAACTTATGACCAAATGACTATAACTAAAGAAACGCTCGGAAACGCAAAAGATTACCTCGTTGATGACTTGGAAGTTATGATAGAATTCTATGAAGGTCGCATAATGGGAATAGAGCTTCCCAAAAGCGTTGTTTTGGAGGTTGTTGAGACTTCTCCAAGCTTTAAAGGAGATACGGTAACCGGAGGAGGAAAGCCTGCAACTCTTTCAACCGGCATTGTGGTAACTGTTCCTGTCTTTGTCGAGACGGGAGAAAGAGTTGTTGTTGATACGCGAACAGGATTATATTTAGAAAGGGCGAAGCAGTAAAACATTTTTAAGGATGAAGGGAAAGTTTGGCATGAGCGCAAAAGAGAAAATAGCGTGGTTGAAAGGTCTGCTTTCGGGGCTTGAAATAGAAGGCAAGGATGCAAAGATTTACGGAGCTGTCGCAGAGGCTTTGGATGCGTTGGCCACGCAGATTGAAGAACAGAATGAGCAAATCGAATCTCTTCGAAACCTTTATGATGAGCTGGAAGAAGAATGCGCAGCGCTTGGAGAGGATATATTAGTCCTTGAGGATCTTTTTGACGAGTATGCAAAAGGAGAGAACGAAGAAGGAGAGAAGTATGCAACTAGTTATGTTTCCGTAACTTGCCCTTCATGCGAGTCGGTTTTCTATTATGAACAGGTGAAAAATAAAGAAGAGGACGAAACAATTGAGTGTCCGGACTGCGGAAAGAAGTTTTCCGTAGATTTTGCTTTTATTAACGATGATAATCAAGAGGAGATGGATTCTTGATGGAAAAGGGCGAAGGCACAATTCATATTTCTGAGGATGTGATAGTTGAACTGACTCGTAAGACGGTTGCGACAATCCCTGGAATAATACTTGGCGGAACGAGCATAGCTTCGAAACTTGGAATTGGAAAAAAAATTGGAGACGGGCTTAAAATAACTGTAGATGATGGCATTGTGCCGGCAATATCAATTGATACATACATATCAGTTCAATATGGTTTGCGTATTCCTGACGTTGCATGGGATGTTCAGGAAAAGATAAAAGAAAAACTTGAAGCGTTTACAGGATACAACGTTAAAGCTGTAAATGTGAATGTTCAGGGAATTCACTTCGCTGACAAAGTTGAAAAAGCGGCTGAAAAAATTGAAGAAGCTGAACATAATATAAGCTCGACCGGAACGTTTACAGATTAGTAAAATGTATTTTCTTTTAAAAAAAAGCTCCCTTGGCGTTTTGAATATCCACAGTGAGGGAATATGTAATTTTGTGCGGGAATTCCTTCAACAACAGAACATGAGTTTTGTATCATGTCGTTCGTTCTATATACCGAATAACAAAGAAAAAGGTTTGCTTGTACTTAATAAAAAAGATGACGAATCTGAGCAAGTAATAAGCGAATTAATGAATGTAATAGGTATAAAAACAACTTTCATTTATGCGCATGACGGAGCGCCGGATACCGATTTATCTTATAAAGCGCGCGCTTCAATGCGTTCGCCATGGTTTTGGTGTTCATTGACCGCTTTTGTAGCGCTATTCATTTTTGTGGGACTCCCCGGACTTTTTTGGTTATCGTTTTGGGGATCGGCAGGTTGGTTCGCCTCAAAATTTCTTATGTTTTGGCGAGGATCATCCAGGAGGTCTTCGATTGGCAAAAATTGAAAAGATACAGAAGCGACGACGCGCTAGAGAAATTGTAATGCAAATGTGTTATCTGTTTGATATTAAAAGGGTTGAAGAACCTGAAAAAGCAATGAATCTTTTTGAAGTCATTTTACTTGAACAAAAACTTGAGAGCGACGAATATGTAATTGAATACGCAAGAGAGCTTGTAAACGGCATTGTTAAAAATCGAATTGAAATAGACGGGCTTATTCGCATGAATATGACAGGCTGGCGACCTGAGAGAATTGGAATAATAGATAGGGTTGCTATATTCCTTGCGCTTTACGAGGGAATTGTCGGTTGTAAGGTAGATGTTCCGGTTGCGATATCGGAAGCGGTGAATCTAGCTGGATTGTTTGGCTCTGATGAGTCATCGCGCTTTGTAAACGGCGTTTTGGGAAAAATAGTCCGCGTTATCGAAACTTCTGGCGCTAAATCAAACTTGCCATCAGTGAATGGCGATTCGCACCCGGAAAAAGACTAAATCAGGGAAGCAACCAAGCTATGCCGGTACGTAAAAAGCAGTACACAAGCGAGCTACCTTTGTTTCTTGATGATGACCATAATAACAGAATATCAGAAACCCAAACCGGTTTCCAAGAAGCCGGGATAAAATACGCAAAAACTAATACTAACATTAAATCAAATCAACCAATAGATGTCGACGCATTGACGGAAAGACTTCAGGGTTTATTTGCGCAAGACGAGCTTTTGAAGTCGGTAATAATAACAGGAGAAATAAGAGAGGCAAAATTACACACAAGCGGTCATTATTACTTTGCCTTATTAGGCGAAAAAAGCAGGATAACCTGTGCTCTTTTCAAGCAGCATTCAGGTTCTGTTCCAAGTTGGCCGCGTGATGGCGACAAAGTTATAGCCGAAGGGAAAGTTGAGATATACCCTCCAAGAGGCGCGTATCAGTTTTATGCAAGGCGCCTGATTCCTGTCGGAGAAGGAGCAATTGAGCGAGCTCGTCAGGAAGTTAAGCTTAAACTTGAAGCCGAAGGGCTGTTTTCTACCGAACTAAAACGACCGCTTCCAAGTTTTCCGGAGTGCGTAGCGCTTGTTACATCGCAAACTGGGGCTGCGGTACAGGATGTTATAAAGGTTGCGTCAACGCGATGGAAACTTTGTAAAATTATCATAGTCCCCACGCAGGTGCAGGGCATAACCGCTCCAAGGGAAATAATTCAAGCTCTAAAAAGAGCGGCTTTTGTTCCGCAAGCGGAGTGTATAATGCTTGCGCGAGGCGGCGGCGGTAGGGAAGATCTGCTTCCATTTGACGACGCGGATGTGGTGCGCGCGCTCCGCTCGTGTCCGATTCCTGTGATAACAGGCTTGGGACATCAGCAGGATACGACGCTTTGCGATCTTGCCGCTGATTACGCTGCCCCTACCCCTTCAGCAGCTGCCGAGCGGCTTTTTCCTGATTCTTTTGCTGTAACGAATGGACTTAACTCGTTTCTTTTCAAACTGAAAAAATCATTACTAACCCGTATTGAGCGCGCTTCAAAATCAATTGACGGCTTTGAACGGGAAATGCAATTTCAGGTTGAGTCCAAAATCAAAAGCGTCGGTTCATATCTGAATAGTGCGAAACTTCGCCTGCACAGCGGTATTCAAACGCCTCTTGCAACGGAAAAAGAGGCTATGGCGCGCCGCGCGGCAGCGCTTGACGCTTTATCTCCACTATCCGTGCTAACAAGAGGTTACGTTACCTGTGAATCGGACGGCAAGCGACTATACTCAATAAAGCAAGTATCCACAGGAGATAATGTTGATATAAACTTTATGGATGGTTGCATTAAAGCCAATATCACAGAGACGACACAAAATTTAAAAACAATATAAAAAAATAAATTACCAACTAAAAAATACGTGTTATTATTCTTCCATATATGGGGAATCCAAAATATTTTATTAATCATAGTAATATTTTAATTCGTTGAAGGGAGCGTAAGGGCGTGAAAAAATTATTTACTTTATGTGTTGTTATTCTATTATTTGTATTAAGTGCGGGTACCGACGCCGCAACATTTTATGTTAGACAGAACGGTACAGGCAATGGTTCAACGTGGGGAAACGCGAGCAGTAACCTAGTTGAAATATTGAGGGGAGCGAACTTCGGTGACGAAGTATGGGTAGCAGCCGGTACATACACTCCTGGAAGCGCTCGTGAGAGTTCTTTCGATGTAAAACCGGGGGTTAAGCTCTATGGCGGGTTCAGTGGTACTGAAACGATGCTTTCGCAACGTAATTGGCTAACAAACATCACCACGCTTAGCGGCGCCGATTTTAATTATCATGTTGTTACTGTATCGGGTAATGCTAACAATGTTAACAATGAAAACACAAGACTCGACGGCTTCACGATAACGAGAGGACGCGCCTTTGGCAACGGCGCAAACAGCAATGGCGGCGGTTTATATATTGCAAGAGTTTCGCCGACAATAGCTAATTGCATTTTCCAAGACAACTCATCAGCAAACTTTGGCGGAGGAATGTATAGTACATTATCAGCATCACCCGCGATAACAAACTGTACATTCATAAGAAACGAAGCGGACGGCGGCGGAGGTGTATTTAACGACTTTGGAACATCTTCGACAATAACGAACTGTACGTTTTCGAATAATACAGCAGGAAGCGGCGGCGGTATAGATGAATATGATGAATGTACTTCTACGATAACGAACTGCACATTTTCGAACAATATTTCAACCGCTTACGGTGGCGCGGTAGCTATACGCTATAACTCAAATACAACTATAGATAAGTGTTCATTTTTCGGTAACAGTGCGTTGTATTATGGCGGCGCGGTGTATAATGCCGCAACCCTGAAGATAACAAACTCTTCATTCTCGGGCAATATCGTAACTGCGTACGGCGGAGGCGGCGGCGGAATATCCGGCTCTTCAAGCGCCCCAACGACGATTACCAATTGCACTATTACGCGGAACTCGGCAACCAACGGCGGAGGTATACATGGCATCGACTCCTCTTCTTATGTGATTGCCAATACTATAATCTGGCTCAATTCTGCAACCAGCGGTAATGAGATATATCATAACGGCAGCAGGTTGACGCTAGACTTCGATGTGATTAATAATGAAAATAATGATATACGTATTGTTGGCGCCACAATAACTTCATCTGACATGATCCACGCCGACCCAAAATTGGAAGGCGTCAGTTTGACCGGAGTTTCAACAGACGTCCCAGAGAACGTGTATATCTACAAAATATTTGATGTCAGAAGCCCTACGGTTAATGGCGGACTTGCCGTCGGTAATTATACTATAGGCGGAGTTCCCGTTTCTGTGCCTGACACCGACCAAATAAACGCCAGAAGACCTGGGTACATCTACAATATGTATGTCACGATTGGTTCTTATGAGGCGCCGATTCCAAGAGCGGTAGAAGAAGTAATGCTATCAGATCATGATATATCACTGGAATATGGAAATGCCTATACTTTGTCAGTGGATGTCCTGCCCATAAGAGCGTCGAACAGAAATGTGATATGGAGCAGCAGCAACACTAACATAGCGACAATTGATCAAGCAGGCGTTGTGAGGGCATTCGCGAGCGGCGTAGCGACAATTACAGCGAGAGCGGCTGATGGTTACGGAGCTTTTGATACATGTATCGTTAGAGTAAGCGGCAACTATGTTCCTGTGAGCGGAGTTACATTGAACAGGAATGCCCATATGTTTAACTATCCTAATGTAACTTATCAATTGAAGGAAACAGTTCTGCCAGTCGACGCTACGAATAAAACTGTAACATGGAACAGCAACAGCGCGTTTACAGCCGAGGTTAATGCATCCGGGCTGGTAACTGCGAGGAGCGCCGGTTTCGCGAACATAACAGTGAGGACAAATGAAGGCGCATTCACAGATATATGTAGAGTATTTGTCAGCGCGCCAAATATGGGAGATATGATTCCGAACCGACCTCGACTTCCTGTGGGAACTCCAAATAATACCGGTATTGTCTCGGCTGAACCGGTAATAGTAATTCCTGCCGATCCCGGAGATATTTCACGGGAAACCGAAATGATCGCGTCAATGATGCCAAACTTCATCCCTGAAGATTTTCATTTGAACGAGTATGGAGTAATAACCATTGAGGATTGGATAGCGAAAGAATTAGCCGAAAGGCTGCTAAATGTCGACCATGCTGAAGTTATAACAATTCCGGTATTTGAAGCTGTGTTAAACAATCCGGGAGAAACTGCGGCAGTGTCGTTCCTGGTTAAAGGGAGACACCTTATGGTGGACGGGCTTATTTCCAGACCGGAAAGAGTGAGACTCTTGCAAGTGTTGTCAGCCGACAGTGGTGACTGGTACACCTATAGGGGCAATGCGGGTAGCTTTGGCGATAAAACATTTTCCATTTTGGATACGAATGGGAATATTATTAATAGCGATTTAGAAGCCGATGGAGACTACGTATTGCACTTCATGATTAAGGACGGCGGCGATTTTGACCTTGACAGAAAAGTAGACGGCGCCGTGTGGGGCGTGCTTGCGCTTGTCGGAGTTCCGGTAACTGACGTAAGTTTGACGCCTGAGACCCTGAATCTTCTTTTAGGCAATAACTACAATTTATCAGCTGGAGTCAGTATTATCCCTTCTATAGCGGACAACCCGAGAGTGACATGGATATTAACCGGCGACAGCGCTTTAGCGACGGTCAATCAGAATGGTATCGTGACTGCGAACAACTCCGGCAATACCGGGATAGTGACGGTTACCGTTAATACAGTAAACGGAGGCTACACTGCAAACTGCGTTGTGACTGTCCAACCTATACCTGTGACAAACATAAGGGACGTGCCTTCTGAAGCCACAGTTGGAATACCGCTTACATTAACAGGCGTTGTAGAACCACCCAACGCGACCAATAGGACGATAGTCTGGAGCGTGTTTAACGCGGGGACGACAGGCGCAACAATCAGCGGCAATACTTTAAATACTACTGCGGCTGGTACGGTGATTGTCAGAGCAACTATAGCGAACGGCACAGCTTTAGGCGTAAACTATACGCAGAATTTCAACATCACGGTGGAACCGCCGTTTGTACCTGTAACCAACATCACGGGAGTACCCAACAATGCGACGGCTGGAACGCCATTGACGCTAACGGGTACAGTTGTTCCATCCGACGCGACCAACAGGACGATAGTCTGGAGCGTATTTAACGCGGGGACGACCGGCGCAACCGTCAGTGGTAATACTTTAAACACTACTGCGGCTGGCACGGTGATTGTCAGGGCAACGATAGTGAATGGACTGACGCGAACGACCAACTATACGCAGGATTTCACGATCGCGGTGGCGCCGGCGTTTATACCTGCAACCGGAGTGACGCTGAATAAGTATTCAACTACCATTACTTCAGGAGCAAACGAGACGCTTATAGCGACCGTGCAACCCCCGAACGCCACTATCAAGGATGTGACATGGAGTAGCAGTAACACGTCGCTGGCGACGGTTACTCAATCCGGGGTTGTCACTGCTAACATCTACGGCTATGCGGGAGACGTGAATATCACAGTTACAACGGTAGACGGTGGTCACACGGCAGTATGCGTAGTGACGGTTCCGCGCGTGCCCGTGACCGGAGTGACGCTGAACAGGTATTCAACTACCATTGCTTCAGGAGCAAGCGAGACGCTTATAGCGACCGTCCAGCCTTCGAACGCCACTAACAAAGATGTGACATGGAGTAGTAGTAATAATGCGCTGGCGACGGTTACTCAATCCGGGGTTGTCACCGCTAACAGCCTTGGAAATGCGGGAGACGTGAATATCACAGTTACAACGGTAGACGGCGGTCGTACGGCAGTATGCGTAGTGACGGTTCCACGAGTACCCGTGACCGGAGTGACGCTAAATAAGAATTTAACTACCATTACTTCAGGAGCGAACGAGACGCTTATAGCGACCGTCCAGCCCCCGAACGCCACGAATAAAAATGTATCATGGGTTAGTAGCAACACGTCGTTGGCGACGGTGAATTCTATCGGAACTGTGACTGCCAACAATAGCGGAAATGCCGGCTCCGTAACAATAACCGTTACGACTGACGAAGGAGGTTTCGCCGATAACTGCATAGTGACGATTCCGCCTATACCTGTGACGAACATTACGGGAGTACCTTCTCTTGCGACAGCCGGAACGCCATTGACGCTCACAGGCACGGTTGTTCCATCCAACGCGACCAATCGGACGATAGTCTGGAGCGTATTTAACGCGGGAACTACCGGCGCCTCCATCAGCGGCAATACATTAAACACGACGGCTGCCGGTACGGTAATCGTCAGAGCAACGATAGTGAATGGACTGACGCCGACGAGCAACTTCACGAAAGACTTCACAATCACGGTGGCGCCGGCGTTTGTACCTGTAACCGACATCACGGGAGTCCCAACCACCGCGACGGCCGGAACGCCGTTGACGCTGACCGGAACGGTTGTACCATCGAATGCGACCAACAGGACGATAGTCTGGAGCGTATTTAACGCTGGAACTACCGGAGCGACCATCAGCGGCGCCACATTAAACACGACGGCTGCCGGTACGGTAATCGTCAGAGCAACGATAGTGAATGGACTGACGCCGACGAGCAACTTCACGAAAGACTTCACAATAACAGTTCAAGCGGCGTTCGTACCGGTAACCGACATCACGGGAGTCCCAACCGCCGCGACGGCAGGAACGCCGTTGACGCTGACCGGAACGGTTGTACCATCGAACGCGACCAACAGGACGATAGTCTGGAGCGTAGTTAACGCTGGAACTACCGGAGCGACCATCAGCGGCGCCACATTAAACACGACGGCTGCAGGTACGGTGATCGTCAGGGCAACTATAGTAAATGGACTGACGCCGACGAGCAACTTCACGAAAGACTTCACAATAACAGTTCAAGCGGCGTTTGTGCCGGTAACCGACATCACGGGAGTCCCAACCGCCGCGACGGTCGGAACGCCGTTGACGCTGACCGGAACGGTTGTACCTTCGAACGCGACCAACAGGACGATAGTCTGGAGCGTGTCTAGCGCGGGAACGACAGGAGCAACCATCAGCGGCAATACATTAAATACGACTGCGGCTGGCGAGGTGATCGTCAAAGCAACGATAGTGAATGGACTGACGCCGACGACCGACTTTACGCTAGAGTTCAAGATAGCTGTTGAAGCGGCGTTCGTGCCGGTAACCGACATCACGGGAGTCCCAACCGCCGCGACGGTCGGAACGCCGTTGACGCTGACCGGAACGGTTGTACCATCGAACGCGACCAACAGGACGATAGTCTGGAGCATAGTTAACGCGGGAACTACCGGAGCGACCATCAGCGGCAATACATTAAACACGACGGCTGCCGGCTCGGTGGTCGTCAGGGCGACGATTGTAAATGGACTGACGCCGACGAGCGACTTCACGAAACTCTTCATAATAGATGTTGAAGCGGCGTTCGTGCCGGTAACCGACATCACTGGAGTCCCAACGACCGCGACAGCCGGAACGTCATTGCCGCTGACCGGAACGGTCGTACCGTCCAACGCGACCAACAGGACGATAGTCTGGAGCGTAGTTAACGCTGGAACTACCGGAGCGACCATCAGCGGCAATACATTAAACACGACTGCTGCCGGTACGGTGATCGTCAGGGCAACGATTGTAAATGGACTGACGCCGACGAGCAACTTCACGAAAGACTTCACAATAACAGTTCAAGCGGCGTTTGTACCGGTAACCGACATCACGGGAGTCCCAACCGCCGCGACAGCCGGAACGCCGTTGACGCTGACCGGAACGGTCGTACCGTCCAATGCGACGAATAGGACGATAGTCTGGAGCTTAGTTGACGCGGGAACTACAGGAGCGACCATTAACGGCAATATTTTAAATACGACTGCTGCCGGCTCGGTGGTCATCAGAGCGACTATAGTAAATGGACTGACGCCGACGAGCGACTTCACGAAACTCTTCATAATAGATGTTCAAGCGGCGTTCGTACCTGTAACCGACATCACGGGAGTACCAACCACCGCGACAGCCGGAACGCCGTTGACGCTGACCGGAACGGTCGTACCGTCCAATGCGACCAATAGGACGATAGTCTGGAGCGTAGTAAGCGCGGGAACGACCGGAGCGACCATCAGCGGCGCCACATTAAATACGACTGCTGCCGGCATGGTGATCGTCAGGGCGACGATAGTTAATGGACTGACGCCGACGAGCAACTTCACGAAAGACTTTGCAATAACAGTTGAAGCGGCGTTCGTACCTGTGACCGACATCACGGGTGTACCAACCGCCGCGACGGTCGGAACGCCGTTGACGCTGACCGGAACGGTTGTACCATCCAACGCGACCAATAGGACGATAATCTGGAGCGTAGCAAGCGCGGGAACGACCGGAGCGACCATCAGCGGCAATACATTAAACACGACTGCTCCCGGCGAGGTAATCGTCGGGGCAAGGATAGTGAATGGACTGACGCCAACGACCGACTTTACGCAAGATTACAAGATAGCGGTTGGAGTTGCAGCGTTCGTACCTGTGACCGACATCATACAAGTCCCCAACAGGGCGACAGTTGGAACGCCGTTGACGCTGACCGGAACGGTTGTACCGTCCAACGCGACCAATAGGACGATAGCCTGGAGCTTAGTTGACGCGGGAACTACAGGAGCGACCATCAATGGCAATACTTTAAACACGACTGCGGCTGGCGCGGTGGTCGTCAGAGCGACGATAGTTAATGGACTGACGCCGACGAGCGACTTCACGAAACTCTTCATTATAGATGTTGAAGTTTTGCCGTTCGTACCGGTGACCGACATCGTTGGAGTACCCGACAGGGCGATGGTTGGTGCGCCATTGACGCTGACCGGAACGGTTGTACCATCCAACGCGACCAATAGGGGGATAGTCTGGAGCGTAGTTAGCGCGGGAACTACCGGGGCAACCATCAGCGGCAATATTTTAAACACGACTGCGGATGGAACGGTGATCGTTAGAGCAACGATAGTGAATGGACTGACGCCGACGAGCAACTTCACGAAAAACTTCACAATCACTGTATCAACCGAGGCTTTTCCTGTTTTAGTAATAGGCGTAACTCTAAACACGTCATACCTTGGACTTAACGTTGGGGACAGTGTGGAGTTGATAGCAACGATCCAGCCTGCTAATGCGACCGACAAGAGCCTGACATGGCATTGCGACAGCCCATTTGTGGCGACCGTAAGTCAGACAGGACTGGTAACGGCGATTGGGGCGGGTCCCGCGCTTATAACCGTAACGACAGTTGACGGTCGTTTCTCCGCAGCATGTTATCTATATGTTAGTACCCCTGTGAGCAGGATAACGATTACCCCGTCGGTACTATCATTAGATCTGGGAGAAGTGTATTGGCGGCTGGAAGAAACTGTGGAGCCGTTTAATGTAAGTAACGCCAACGTGGTGTGGAGAAGCGATAACACAAACGTTGCAACGGTAAGCCAGATAGGCGTTGTGTCGGCTGTGGGATACGGAACTGCAACAATCACCGCAACAGCGACTGACGGCAGCGGAGTTTCAGGTTCAAGCACCGTACATGTATCTACTTCTGATATCTATGATGCAATGGAAATACTGACAACGCAGCCTGAACTTCCTGTGGGGACGCCAACCGGTATCGTTTCAGCGGAGCCGATAGTATTTATTCCTGCCGATTTCTCGGATATATCATTGGAAACCGATATGCTCGAGGCGATGATGCCAGGTATCAATTCTACTGATCTGCGTGTGAACGAGCATGGAGTAATAACATTTGATGATCAGATAGCGAAGGAAATAGCCAAAAAACTGCTCAGCGAGGATCAAGTTGGAGTTATAACAATACCAGTATTTGAAGCTGTGTTAAACAATAACGGAGAAATAGCGGCGGTATCGTTCCGGATCAAAGGGAGTTGTCTCATGATGGATGGTCTTATTGACAGGCCGGAAAACGTGTGGTTGCTGAGTATACTTCCCGGATACAGTGGCGATTGGTACACTTATACGGACTCAGCAGACGGTTTGGGCGATAAGACATTTACAATTTTGGATATGAACAATAATATATTCACCGGTGATTTTGTACCGGACGACGATTACATTCTGGTCTTGCTGATAAAGGACGGTGGAGATTTCGACCTTGACGGTCAAACGGACGGGTCGGTTTGGGGTGTATCAGCGCTTATCAGTGTCTGGTAATTTACGTCACTAAAAACATCATTTGAGTACAAGGGGCGTTGCGCGCAACGCCCCTGTATTTGTCGAAGGTCAGCCTTTCGCCCCGCTGAGTACATTATCCATAACTTTCGTTTTACAAGATCAATCCCACCCTGCCCCCTACTTGACGAAGTAGTCTTATTTGGGACATAATAAGACATAAATATGACTATTATATGAGGAGGCGAAACCTAATGGCAACGATTATTAAATCTTCAAGCGAGTTGAGAAAGAACTATAATAGCATTGCGGAGATATGCAGATCGACAAAAACCCCTGTATTCCTCACGCGAAATGGCTCGGGCGATACAGTGCTAATGGATGTTGAAACTTACAACAAGCGCGAAGACAATTTAGCGACAGCCGAAAGGTTGTTGTCAGCCGAACGCGAAAGACTGAATGGGGTAAAAGGGTACACAATAGAAGAGTTTGAACAGAATTTACAATCGGTTATTAAAAAGGGATCCGTGAATGGATAATTCTCTAAAGGAGTATTTTGTTATTATAGCCCCCGCTGTAAATGACCGCGTTGCGGAGCATATCGAATTTTTAGCGCGCGTTAGCGAAAAAACGGCAAAACGTTTACTTAATGAAATGATAGCAGGCGTCCGTTCACTAAAAACACTGCCATATCGTAATCCATTATATAATCGCCCCTATCTGCCTTTAGATAAATACCGCTACTTGATCGTTTTTAATCGTTTCAGGATTGTTTATCAGATAGATGGCGATTATGTTTTTGTTGATGATATACAGGATTGTCGGCAGGATGATGATAAAAGTATTTTAATAACTTAGCTGAAATAACTAGGTTAATATAACTAAAATCAGGAGGGGTTTTGTTTATGTCGTGCGAAAATACTAATAAGAATAATTGTCCATGCACTTATAGCTGTTCTAAACATGGAAAATGTTGTGAATGCGTGGCGCAACACCGGGCGAGCAGAGAGTTTCCAGCTTGTTTTTTTTCCACAAAAGCTGAAGCCGCATATGACAGAAGTTTTGCAGCCTTAGTAATGGACAGAAAAAAATAATAATTTCCGATGAGTAACGAAAAATATCTGTTATATGGAGAAAAAGAGATAAAATATCTGAAACGCCGCGATAAAAAGCTGGGGTTGGTCATAGATAATTTGGGAATTATTCGGCGCGAGGTTCGCGAAGACCATTTTGAAGCTTTGGTAAAAAGCATTGTAAGCCAGCAGATATCAAGAAAGGCGGCGGATTCGATATGGAACAGGCTTGTGGACAAGTACTCTGCGGTGTCTGCTGCGGTATTTGCCGACGCGGATTTGATTGAATTGCATAAATGCGGGTTATCGCAGCGTAAATCAGGTTACATTAAAGGAGTTGCTGAAGCGGTAGTTAAAAAAGTCATAGATTTTGACGGATTTACATTGATGAGCGACGACGAAGTAATAAGCAAACTGTCATCCCTTCCGGGGATTGGAATCTGGACAGCCGAGATGTTCTTAATCTTTTCAATGTGTCGTATGGACGTAGTTAGCTGGGGAGATCTGGCAATACGTCGCGGAATGATGAAAATATACGGACTAAATGAGTTGACGAAAGAACAATTTGAAGAATACCGTAAAGGGTATTCTCCATACGGTTCAGTAGCCTCGCTTTATATTTGGGCTTCATCGTAAACATTGGACAGTGGACATGCCCATGGATGGGCGCCGCGCCAGGAAGGACATGGATGTCAGGGAGCTGGTCAGTTAAAAAGACAAAGACAAAAAAATAAACGACAGCTATTCTGCTTTGAAGAATGTAATCGAAAGGATGAAAAGTAAGTGCAAATAAACAAGCTTTACGAGCAAGGACGACCGGTTGTGTCATTCGAGGTATTTCCGCCGAAAAAGGATGCTGACGCAGCGGATATCTTTACGGCGTTGGATCAGATGTCAGCTTTATCGCCTGACTTTATCAGCGTCACATATGGCGCGGGCGGTGGTAAAAACAATAGCCTGACAGCGGAGATAGCCTCATTCATTCAGCAAAAATACGGTATTTGCTCAATAGCGCACCTCACATGCGTCGGGGCAAGCCGGGAAGAAATTCGCGGCATGCTTGAACAAATAAAAAATAAGAAAATACATAATGTGCTTGCCCTTCGCGGAGACTTGCCGGAAGGAGAGCAACGAGAGAGCGATTACGCATATGCGGAGGATTTGATTAAAGATATTCGGAATAGCGGAGATCTATGTATTGGCGCGGCATGTTATCCGGAGGGGCATATCGACTGTGAAGACCTGGATTTTGATACTGCCTGCCTACGCCGCAAACAGGAAGCGGGAGCGGATTTTTTTATTACGCAGCTTTTTTTTGATAACGATTATTTTTACCGGTTCCTTGAACGCGCGCGGGGCGGAGGCGTGACGCTTCCCATATCTGCGGGCGTCATGCCGATACTCAGTCGCAAACAAATTGAGCGTATGATCTTTTTGTGCGGCGCGTCGCTTCCCTCGGGTATAATAAAGCTTCTTCATAAACACGTTGGCAATCCCGATGATTTATACCGCGCAGGCGTGGAATACGCGGCAAAACAGATAGAAGACCTGCTAAGCCATGGCGCTGACGGAGTTCATATTTATACCATGAACAAGCTGTTTATTGCTGAGTTTTGTATGAAACATATAGGAAGAGCGAAGTAAACGTGGATAATACTAAGACCGAGGTCCTGCGGTATCTTGGGCGGCGCGGGCAAGAGGCGCCTAAGGAATTGGACAGCTTGATTGACGAGTGTATCGCGCTTATGAAAGAAACCGCCTCTTTTCGTCAAGCGCATTTAGTGTTTTCTATAACTTCTTGCGAAAATGGCGTTAATCTCGCCGGAGCGGAACTTCTCCTTAGAGGAAAAGACATTACGCGTCATCTGTCGGGCTGCGGGAAGGCCGTTATATTGGCAGCGACGCTGGGAGCGGAAGTGGACGCGCTAATTCATAAATGGAAACATGCCGATATTACGCGTTCTTTTGTGTTAGACGCCTGCGCTACACAATTAATTGAGGAATACAGTGAAAAAGTACAACGGCAAATATGGGAGGAAGCCGCTGCTTCAGGTCTTGCGGCGACATGGCGCTTTAGCCCCGGATATGGCGACTTTTCGTTGGATATTCAACCCCGGATTCTCGAAGCTCTTAACGCAGGCAGAAAAATAGGGCTGACTTGTACCGAACATTTTATTCTGTTGCCGCGAAAGTCGATCACCGCAATTATAGGATTGGGTGAAAAAACAAACTTACGCGAACGCGGATGTAATAGCTGTAATCTGCGCGATACATGTAGTTTTTGCAAAAAGGATGGTGTCTTAAATGGATATTAGGGAATGGATAAAGAACGACATTTTGCTTTTTGACGGCGCAATGGGAACTATGCTTCAGGAGCGGGGAATGAAGTCCGGCGCATTACCGGAGGAGTTAAACCTCACTTCGCCCGAAATCGTCACAGAGATTCATAAAGAGTATGTACGGGCAGGAGCTGACGTCGTCACCACCAACACTTTTCAGGCTCACGAACTAAAACTTCTAGGCAAAAGTACCGTTGAGGAAATTGTGAGCGCGGGAGTAAACTGCGCCCGAATGGCGGGAGCGCGGTTTGTCGCGTTGGATATCGGTCCGCTTGGACAATTGTTAGCGCCGTTAGGCGCCATCAGTTTCGAAAGAGCGTATGAAATATTCCGGCGCCAAATGATCGTGGGAGAAGAATCCGGAGCGGATTTGATTCTCATAGAAACCATTTCCGACCTCTATGAAGCGAAGGCGGCGATTCTCGCCGCTAAAGAGAACACTAATCTGCCGGTATTCTGTACGATGAGCTTTCAGGAAAATGGGCGCGCGTTCCTTGGCTGCAATCCGCTTACTGCGGTTTTAACTCTGCAGGGGTTGGGCGTGGACGCGCTTGGCGTCAATTGTTCTTTGGGCCCTGAACTGCTTAAGCCGGTGGTTGAAATAATGCTCAAATACTCGCGTTTGCCCGTTATAATACAGCCCAACGCGGGACTTCCAATACTTCAAAACGGCGCGCCCGTATATAAGTCGTTACCCATGCAATATGCCGCTCATGTTTTGGAGATGGTTCGTCGCGGCGCGCGAATTATTGGCGGTTGCTGCGGAACTACGCCGGAATATATACGCATTATGAGAAATCAGCTTGCCGGGATTAAACCTGCAAATATAGAACCGCTTCGCGTGAGCGCATGCACTTCGGGAAACAGGACGGTCGTTCTGGATGGCGTAATAACGGAAATAGGCGAACGCCTGAACCCCACGGGAAAAAAGAAGTTGAAGGAAGCTCTACGCTCAGGCGATATCAACTATCTGACAACTGAGGCGATTTATCAAGAACAGGCGGGCGCGCAAATATTGGATGTCAACGTTGGTTTGCCTGAAATTAACGAACTTGAAGTTATGGCAAAAGTTATACGTGAAGTACAGGGAGTAACTTCAGCGCCGCTGCAAATAGACAGCGCCGACCCTGCTGTTATCGAAGCGGGACTCCGCGTCTACAACGGTAAACCAATAATAAACTCGGTCAACGGCAAACGCGAGATAATGGAAAAAATATTTCCATTGGCAAAAAAATACGGAGCATTGGTAGTGGGACTCACATTGGACGATGACGGCATTCCGTCAACAGCGCAAGGGCGGCTTGAAATTGCCCGTCGTATACGCGACGTCGCTGTCAGCCATGGCGTTCCTGAAGATGACCTGCTCATAGACTGTCTGGTTCTAACAGCGTCAGCAGAGCAGTCTCAGATTAAGGAAACGCTATTAGCTATTAAATTGGTTAAATCGGAACTTGGGCTAAAAACGGTGCTCGGGGTCAGCAATGTTTCATTTGGACTGCCAAACAGGGAGCTTTTAAACGCGGCTTTTCTCGCGCTTGCCATAGGCGCCGGATTGGACGTTGCTATTTTGAATCCCATCTCAGGTCGCTATCGGGAAATGCTTGACGCCTGCCGCGTTTTAAACAACGAAGATAAAGGCGCTGCCGGTTACATAGCAAAATACACGAATGAAACGCAAGTGCAAAGCGTTTCCGCCTCGCTTGAATTTACGCTTGCCGAAATCATAGAGCATGGACGCAAGGACGAGGCGGCGGCAGCGGTGAAAAAAAAGTTGGATTCCGTCGCGCCGCTTGAAATAATCAATACTGAATTCATCCCCGCATTGAACAGAATTGGGAAACGTTTTGAGACTGGTCTTATATTCCTGCCGCAACTCATGCAGTCGGCAAAAGCGGTTCAAAATGGCTTTGCGGTTATAAAAGACCGCATGAAAACTTCCGGCGAGAAGTACGAATCAAAGGGTAGAATACTAATGGCAACCGTTTTTGGGGATATTCATGACATCGGTAAAAATATAGTGAGCATGATTTTGGAAAGTTATGGCTATGAAATAATCGACTTGGGCAAAGATGTGCCGATACAAACGGTTGTGGACGTAATTCGCGACAATGATATTCGTTTAGTGGGGCTCAGCGCGCTTATGACCACTACCATAAAAAACATGAAGGAAACAATAAAAACGGTTCGTGAAGAGGGACTCGCTTGTTCGTTTATTGTTGGAGGAGCGGTGCTTAACAATGAATACGCTTCTTTAGTCGGCGCGGATTATTACGCCAAAGACGCAATGGAAAGCGTTATGATCGCAAATCAGTTTTTCTCATAACGGTTGAAATATAAAATTCTGGTTTATCAATATTGAATAACTTTATAAAGAAGGTATAGATATCGAAAGGAATGATGCTCTTTGCAAATACTATCGGGATCAAATATTGAAATACATCCGATCACACAGAAGACGTTGGACTTATTTGTTGAGAGGGTCAAGGAAAATCAAGGAGATAATTTATTGAAAATTATTCTTTTCGGCTCAGTCGCAAGAGGAGAAGCAAATGAAGATTCTGATATTGATGTGCTTGTTATTTTAAAAAATCGTAACTCCAAGGAAAGTTGTGATATAAGAAGTATCATTATAAATGTTGAAGATTATATGAAACATGACAATAATGCTTATCTTCAATCATTAACTTTATCAGAAGAAGAATCCAATGGGTTGGGATTTTACAGTTTAATGTGTAATGTTAACATGGAAGGAGTAATTATATATGACGCAACTAGATAAGCAGAACTCCTTATTTTATCAATAGAGGCGAGAGAGGGCACAGAGAGAGAGAAAGTCTTTTCTATCCGTTTCAATCAACCTGATGCGTCCTGAAAGGACGCGACGTCTATAACCTCCGGCGTCAGCCGGAGGTCTGAAAATCTCATAATCAATGAAGCCCCAACGGGGCGTTACCATATGCTAAGTGAAAAATCTCTCGCCTGTAGCTCTGTAACGCCCCGTTGGGGCTTAAGCACTATGGATGATGTTGCTGCCTCCGGTTGACGCCGGAGGTTATAGATATAACGTCCCTTCGGGACTATTGCTTTCTCCCTGTTATGTGAATGGTAAGGTAATTTTACCGATGTTCGGAAAGCAGTTTTTTCTGGTGTTTTGAAAGCAGTTTTTTCTGAGGTTTGGAAGGGAGTTTTTTCCGTTTTAAGGGGGGTGATTTTTTCGTAACTCG
>Ga0099364_10001835_pt1 | contig 34392 bp, 21 predicted proteins | sample TergutTh196P3_FD_73070 | JGI IMG/M metagenome (GOLD analysis project Ga0099364, IMG submission 73070) | Microcerotermes parvus P3 segment gut microbial communities from Pointe-Noire, Republic of the Congo - Th196 P3 | ecosystem: Host-associated > Arthropoda: Insects > Digestive system > Gut ... | reverse complement strand
GGGGTTTGGTAGCCCCCGCCGGCGACCTCCTTTTTGCAATTCCCCTCCTTGGAGGGGTGGCGCGAACGCGCCGGGGCGGGGGACCAAAACGCCGCCCCCGGTCGGGGCGGCGCGTCGCGGGCGCAAAACTCTATGCTACTATTATAGCACATTTCAACTATAAAAAACTATACTCTTTTTTTCGCGATTTGACACACGCAAACCCGCAACAAAACACCCGTTCGCCGCACCCGGCCCCAATTCCCGAACAAACCGCCCCAAAACCACGTTTTTTTGTTATGTTCGTATTTTTATTTTTGTGAAAACTGCACAATCCCCTGTAGAGGCGATCGTCCCCAATTCCCCTCCTTGGAGGGGTGGCGCGCAGCGCCGGGGTGGTTCCGTCCCCCCGTCCCTACCCTATCGTCCCCGTCGTCCTTGGGAACGGGATGACGTCGCGGATGTTTTGCATTCCGGTGACGACCATCAGCAGGCGTTCAAAGCCGATGCCGAAGCCGGAGTGGGTGGTGGAGCCGTATTTGCGTAAATCTAGGTACCATTCGTAGTCCTCGCGGCTCAGGCCGCACTCCGCGATGCGGGCCAGCAGCACGTCGTAGCGCTCCTCGCGCTGGCTGCCGCCAATCAGCTCGCCCACGGCGGGAAGGAGGAGATCTGTCGCGGCGACGGTTTTGCCGTCGTCGTTCAGGCGCATGTAAAACGCCTTGATTTCCTTGGGATAATTGTAGATGAACACCGGGCCGCCGACGACCTGCTCGGTAAGGTAGCGCTCAAACTCGGTGGCGATGTCGCAGCCCCACTGCACGGGCGTGGTAAACTTGTCTCGCGCCTTTTCGAGGTGGGCGATGGCGTCGCTGTAGGTCATGCGGGCAAACTCGGCGGAAACGAGCAAATTCAGGCGTTCCAGCAGGGTCTTGTCAATCCAGTTGTTGAAAAAGGCGATGTCGTCGGCGCAATGCCTCAGCAAATGCCCGATGACGTACTTAATCATATCCTCCGCCACCTGCATGTCCTCAAACAAATCGCAGAAGGCCATTTCCGGCTCAATCATCCAAAACTCGGCGGCGTGGCGGGTGGTGTTGGAGTGTTCGGCGCGGAAGGTCGGGCCGAAGGTATAGGTTTTGGAGAAGGTCTGGGCGAACGTCTCGGCTTCCAACTGCCCGGTCACCGTCAGCCCGGTGTACCGGCCGAAGAAATCCTTGGAGAAGTCCGCCTCGCCCGGCGGCAGCGTGGTCACGCGGAACATCTCTCCCGCGCCCTCGCCGTCGCTGGCGGTGATGATGGGCGTGTGGGCGCAGACAAAGCCGCGCTCGCGGAAAAAGGCGTGAATGGCAAAGGCGCATTCGCTCCGCACGCGAAAGACCGCCCCGAGGGTGTTGGTGCGCCCGCGCAGATGGGAGATGGTGCGCAGGTATTCAAAGCTGTGGCGTTTCTTTTGCAGGGGGTAGTCCGGCGGGCAGTCCCCCTCCACCGTCAGCCCGGTCAGCACGATTTCAAACGGCTGCTTGGCCTCCGGCGTAAGCCTGACCCGCCCCTTGACGCGCACCGCCGTCCCCACGCCGAGCGCCGCCGCCTCCGCGTAATTGGGCAAGCTCTCATCCGCGACAAGCTGCGCGTTTTTAATGCCGCTGCCGTCGCTCAGCTCAAGGAACGCAATGTTTTTCATGTCGCGCACGGTGCGCAGCCAGCCGTTGAGGGAGACGTCGCCGTATCTCTCCGGCGCTTGGTACAGCTCTTTGACTGATGGCATGAAGGTCACTCCTTACTATTCAGGTAATATTCCAGCGAATCACTCAGCGCCATCCAAGACGCGAGGACGATGTTTTCCGAAACGCCCACCGTAGACCAGACGGCCGCCCCGTCGGTGGAGTTAATCAGCACGCGCACCCGCGCCGCCGTCGCCCCGTCCGGGTTGAGGACGCGCACCTTGTAATCGGTCAGGCGCACCGCTTTGATTTGCGGGTAAACGTCCTCAAGGGCGCGCGTAAGGGCTTGGTCGAGGGCGTGGACGGGGCCGTCGCCCTGCCCCGCCGAAAGCGTCTCGCGCTCCCCCGCGCGGATGTTCAGCACGGCGGTAGACCCCTCAAGGTCTGTCACCACGCGCATCTGCGTGAGGGTAAACCTCGGCGGGCTGTTGGTAAAGTGCCTTTGTATCCGTAAGTGCAGCCCCGCCTCCGCCGCCTCGTATGACAAGCCCAGCCTCGCGTCATTTTTAAGCGCGTCCATCAGCGAGAGCAATTCCGGGTCGGCCTTGTCCGGTGATTTCCCGGGAAATGCCCGCCGTATTCGCTCAAGGAGGTATGACCGCCCCGCAAGCTCCGACGCGGCAAATCCGCCCCGGTTGCCCACCGCCTCCGGCGGTATATGCTCAAACGACGCGGGCGTCTTCATCACGCCGTCAATGTGCATCCCCGCCTTATGCACAAAGGCGTTGCCGCCTACATAGGGCGCGTTCGGCGGGATGGTGAGGTTGGCGATGTCGGCAATGGCGCGCGCGGCGCGCGTCAGCTCCGGCACCGACGCCTCGGGGACGCAGGCAATCCCCCGTTTGAGCTGTAAGCCGGCGATGACCGTCACAAGGTCGGCGTTGCCGCAGCGCTCGCCCACGCCGCCCACCGTACCCTGCACATGGCTCGCCCCCGCCAGAACGGCGAGTATGCTGTTGGCGGCGGCCATGCCCGCGTCGTTGTGCGTGTGGATGCCGACCGGGACGCTGAATCGGGCGCAGACGTCCCTGACCGCCCGTTCGGCCTCGTCGGGCAGCGCGCCCCCGGCCGTGTCGCACAGCGCCAGCACATCCGCGCCGCCCCTGAGGGCCGCCGACAGCGTTTCCAGCGCGTAGGCCGAATCCTCCCTGTAGCCGTCGAAGAAATGCTCCGCGTCATAGATGACTTCCCGCCCCCGGCTCTTTAAGAAGGCGGCCGAGCCTTCAATCATGGCAAGGTTCTCCTCCGGCCCGCAGCGCAGAACCTGATTGACATGAAGCCGCGAGGCTTTGCCGAAGATGGTGACAGCCTCCGTCTCCGCCGCCAAAAGCGCCCTCAGCCCCGCGTCGTCTTCGGGCGCGGTATCTTTCCGCGCCGTCGCGCCGAACGCCGTCAGCTTGGCGTTTTTCAGACGCGGCTTTTTGGCGAAAAAGTCGGCGTCTGCGGGGGACGCGGAAGGCTGGCCCGCCTCGATGTAGGCGACGCCCAGCTCGTCGAGGATGCGCGCCACAGCCAGCCGGTCGTCGGCGGAAAACTGCACGCCCACGCCCTGCGCCCCGTCCCGCAGCGTCGTATCAAGGATTTTTACGTTTTTAAGCAAGATTATCACTTTCCTGTTGAAAACTGGATAGATGTAGTATATACTAAATCAGATATATAATCAAGAGGTGTTCTATGCTGAAACAAGAGTTAGAAACGCTGCGCGAAAGGGCGCTGGCCGCTGTGAACGGCGCGCCGGACACGGCGTCGCTGGAAAACGCGCGGATTTCCCTGCTGGGCAAGAAGGGCGAGCTGACCGCCATCCTCAAGCAGATGGGGACGCTCTCCCCCGAGGAGCGGCCTGTGATGGGCGCGCTTGCCAACGAGGTGCGCGCGGACATCGAAAGCGCTTTGGAAAAGGCGTCCGCCGTGATGTCCGAAAGAGAGCTTGCCAAGCGGCTGGAGGACGAAGCCATCGACGTCACCCTGCCCGGAACCCCGTTCCGCGCGGGACGCCGCCACCCGATGCAGCTTGTCCTGGACGACGTCGTCAAGATATTTCTGGGCATGGGCTTTTCCGTGGCGGAAGGCCCGGAGGTGGAGACAACCTATTACTGCTTCGACGCGCTGAACACCGGGCCCGACCACCCCGCCCGCGACCCGCAGGACACGTTTTACTTCGACGCCGACACCATCCTGCGCACGCAGACCTCCTCGGTGCAAATCCGCGTGATGGAGCAGTCCAAGCCGCCCATCCGCATCATATCCCCGGGAAAATGCTACCGCAAGGACGAGGTGGACGCCACCCATTCGGCCCACTTCCACCAAATCGAGGGGCTTGCGGTGGACAAGGGCCTGACAATGGCCGACCTCAAGGGCGCGCTGCAAACCATGATGACCGGGCTGTACGGCGAAGGGGTCAAGCTCCGCTTCCGCCCCCACCACTTCCCCTATACCGAGCCGTCGGCCGAGGTTGACCTGCAATGCTTTGAGTGCAAAGGGGCGGGCTGCCGGATGTGCAAGGGAGAGGGCTGGATTGAAATGCTGGGCAGCGGCATGGTTCACCCGGCGGTACTGGAGCGCTGCGGCATAGACTCCGAGGTCTACAGCGGCTTCGCGTTCGGCGTGGGCATCGAGCGGCTTACGCTGATGCGCTACAAAATCAACGATTTACGCCTGCTGTTTGAAAACGACGCGCGGTTCCTAAAGCAATTTTAACCCCTCCCGCCCTCGGCGGCAAACGATTCAAACGCTCCCGCCGGAAACGGGAGAAGAGGAGAAAGGATTTCACAGATGAAATGTTCCTATAATTGGCTGATGGAGCTTGTCAACCTCGGCGGCGTGACGCCGAAGGAGCTTGCCCGTGCCCTGACCATGAGCGGCTCGAAGGTTGAGACCGTCACCGAGCTGGGCGCGGAGATTCAAAACGTGGCCGTCGGCAGGGCGCTGACGGTGGAAAAGCACCCGGACGCCGACCGGCTCTTCGTCTGCTCGGTGGACGTCGGCGACGGGACGCCGCGGCAAATCATCACCGCCGCGACCAATGTCTTCCCCGGGGCCGTCATCCCCGTCGCCTTGGACGGCGCCGTGCTGCACGGCGGGCAGAAAATCAAGACCGGCAAAATGCGCGGCTTGGAGTCGCAGGGAATGCTCTGCTCCCTCGGTGAGCTGGGCTTGGACGAACACGACCAGCCCGGCGCGGACGCGGACGGCATTTTAATCCTTGACGAGACTTTCCCCGTCGGCGCGGACGCCGCAGAAGCGCTGATGCTGCGGGACGTGACGATTGAGTTTGAAATCACCAACAACCGCCCCGACTGCCTGTCGGTCGTCGGGCTGGCGCGGGAAACGGCCGCCACATTGGGGGCCTTGGGGCGCGGCGGCGACCATCCGGCCCGGCTCCCGGCGACCCACGAAGCGGTCTCCCGTCCCCAAGACGGCGATATTGCGCAATACCTCACCGTCGCCGTCGAAGACCAAGCCCTTTGCCCGCGTTATTCGGCGCGGGTCGCAAAGGACATTCAAATCGGCCCGTCGCCCATGTGGATGCGGCGCCGGCTCCGCGCCTGCGGGGTGCGGCCGATCAACAACATCGTGGATATCACCAACTATGTCATGCTTGAGACAGGCCAGCCGATGCACGCGTTTGACCATGCCCGCGTCAGGGACAAAACGCTGACCGTGCGCCCGGCGCGCCCCGGCGAAACGCTGGAAACGCTGGACGGGAAACCGCGAATCTTGGAGCCTTCGATGCCGGTCATCGCCGACGGGCGCGGCCCGACGGCGGTCGCCGGGGTGATGGGCGGCGCCGGAAGCGAAATCACGGAACAAACCGCCGTCATCGTCTTCGAGTCCGCCAACTTCCACGGCCCCGCCGTGCGGAAGACGGCGCTCTCGCTCGCCATGCGAACCGATTCCTCCTCCCGCTTTGAAAAGGGCCTTGACCCAAGCTCCACCCTGCCCGCGCTGGAACGGGCCTGCTATCTTGTGGAGGAATTGGGCGCGGGAACGGTCGTCAGCGGCGTGATTGACATTTGCGCGTCGTTCAGCCCTCCTGTAAAGGTTCCTTTCACACAGGATAAAATAGAACGGCATCTGGGCGTGACCATCCCAAACCTGAACGCCCTGCTGGAATCGCTCGGCTTTGCCGTCGAGGGGGATTCCGCCGTTGTGCCTCCGTGGCGGCGGGACGTAACGATATGGCAGGACGTCGCCGAGGAGGCGGCGCGGCTGTTCGGCTACGACAACATCCCCGTCACGCTGCCGCCCTCAAGAAATCAGGGCTGGCTGACCGGGCCGCAAAGGCTCCGCGCCAGACTGAACGAGCTGTGCGTCTCGCTGGGCTTTGATGAAATGCTCACCTATTCCTTCATCGGCCCCGCCGATTTTGAGGCGGCGCACCTGCCCGCGCAAAACGCGAAAAAAATCCATAACCCGCTCGGCGAGGAGCAGAGCATGATGCGCACCTCCCTCCTCCCCTCTTTTTTGAAAGCGCTGTCCGTCAATCTCTCCGCGAGAAACCCGGAAGCCCGCCTGTACGAAGTGAGCAAGGTGTATACAGACGCGGGCGGCCAGCTTCCGCTTGAAACGTACCGCCTTGTGCTGGGCGGCTACGGCGGCGGATTCGACTATTTCGCCCTCAAGGGCGCGGCGGAGACCCTTCTGGGCCGTTTCTGCCGGAACGAAGCCGTTTTTGCCAAGACGGCCAGTTATCCGGTGTGCCATCCCGGCCGATGCGCTTCCGTCAGCCTGCATGGGCGTGATATAGGCTTTATCGGCGAACTGCACCCGTCGCTGGGATTCCCGGCGGGCGCGGCGGCCGGCGAGCTGGACGTTGAGGCGCTGCTTGAAGCCGCGCGGCCCGACGCCGTCTTCTCCCCCATCCCCCGTTTCCCCGCCATTTCCCGCGACCTCGCGCTGGTTTGCCCCAAGGGCGCGGCGGCGGCGGACGTGCTGGGCGTGATTCGCAAGGCGGGCGGCGCGATGCTGGAGGACTGCGCCCTGTTTGACGTTTACGCCGCGAAAAACAGCCTTGCTTACCGCCTGACCTTCCGCGCGCCTGACCGTACGCTGACCGACGAGGAAGCGGACGGCGCTATCGCCAGAATTCTCAAAAAGCTGAAGGAAAGTCTGGACGTCAGCTTGCGCTCATAGAGTAAAGGAGGAAGGCTTGTGAACGATAACCGCGACGCTTGGGGTAACCCGCTTCCCCCGCCGCCCCCGCCGTATCAGCCTCCGCCGCCCTCAAAGGGCCGGCTGATATGGCGCGCCGCGCTGCCGCCCCTGCTGCATCTCGTCATCCAGATTGCCGTTATGTTCGTCGGGCTTATCGCGGCGCTTGTCCCGCATATGGTTGACGCTTTCTGGGCCGGCGTCAACGAGGGGGCGACGGAGTTTGTCCCGGATGAGGATTTCATCGAGTCGATTTTGCCTCAGGTCACCATGACCACGCTGATTTTCAGCGCGTCTATCAGCATTTTGCTCTTCTATTTCATGTATAAACGCGGCAAAAGCCAGTTTGACCTTAAACCGCTCCACGCCCCGGGCATCATGCCGCTGGCGGCGTTCATCGGCCTCGCCGGCAATTTTGCCGTTTTATCTGTCATCACGGCGGGTCAGGACATTCTGGGTACGGATTTGCCGACAAGCACCCTCGACGACATTATCGAGCATATCAACCCGGTTCTGCTCATCCTCACCGTCTGCGTCATCGTGCCGATTGCCGAGGAGCTGTGTTTCCGCGGCCTCGCGTTCAACCGCCTGAAACGCGTTTTCCCCTTTTGGACGGCCAATGTCCTGCAAGCCTTGGTGTTCGGCCTTATTCACGGCACGCCCATCCAAATCGGCTACGCGTTTATCTTCGGGCTTCTTCTGGGCTGGGCGACGCACCGCACGGGGCGCTTGAGCGTCGCCGTGCTGATGCACATTACCTTCAACTCCGCCTTTATCCCGCTCGGCTTCGTCCCCGGCATCGAGGAGCTGATGCAAAACCCCGGCGGACTGCTCCTGATGATCTTTCTCCCATCCATTGCCGTTACGCTGTTTTTGGTCCGGCGTCTTGACGCCGTCACCTCTAGGGAGAAAATTGAATTGTGAATTATTATGGTTGCATTACGCCCCGGTATGTGGTATGATATTCTAAACGTTCACCGGATGCGCTTGTTAAGGGAGGGAGACGATTGATAAACGCAGAGTATATACTCTTGCATTTGCCGCTAACCATCGTCTTTGCTGTCTTCTTCTTCACATCCTTACCGCACGGCGGCGGTAAGGGCCGCCATGACCGCAGCTTCTTTTTCCTTGCCTGTATGTTCGTTTGGCAGGGCTTGGAGCTGTTGTTTTTCTTCATGGAAAGCCCCTCGGCCATCACTTTCTTCTATTCCCTGAAGCACCTCCCGCTCCTCTTTCTGCCGGTGGCGTTTTTTCACCATACCACCAGCTTTTACCGCATCAAGCGCTACATCCCGCGCTGGGCGCTCGTCGCCCTGCTGGGCGTCCCCGTCGTGGTTTCCATCCTCAGCCTGATTCCCTTCACCGCCTCCTATTTCGCGGTATACAACGGCGAGGGCCACGGATACGGGCCGCTGTACATCATAGCGCTTGCCAACGCCTATGTCGCCGCGGCCGCCGCCGGGATTACCGTTGTCTATATGTACATACGCCTGCCCGGCGCGTACCATCGCGGCTCCATTTTCCATCTCGCCCTGCTGTTTATTCTGGTCGTCTCGCAAGCGATTTACCAATCCGCCGACATCTGGTTTGACATGCAGTATTACGGCCTCAGCCTTTGCGGCGTCCTCTTCTATTGCGCCCATCTCATTAACAGCGACACCTCCAGCCTCAGCATCGACAAAAGCAGCGTATTCGACTTCCTCGACCAAGCCATCTTCATCCTCAACGAGGACGGCGTCATCGTTGAGGTCAACCAGCCGGCGTTCAAATGGCTCCGCTCCATGAAACGGTCTGTCGAACACGTCGCGTTTGACGGGCTGTTGTCCGTCCTGAGCAACAACAACCGCATCGTCATCAAAGAGCTGGAGGACAGCGACGACTCCGACATCCATGTCGTCGGCTCGGCCATCCCGCTTATTTACCGTATGGAGCGCCGTCAGTTTGTGATGAGCGACGGCATCGGCAAGGGCGAGTTCATCACCCTGTCCGACGTGACGCGCAACCGCCTGATTATAGACCGTCTGCGCGATATGGCCGGTATCGACGGGCTGACCGGCACCGCCAACCGCTACCGCTACCAAGATTTGCTCCGCAAGCTCGACCGCGCGGACAATTATCCGCTGGCGGTCGTCATCGGCGACGTCAACGGCCTAAAAACCATCAACGATACGCTCGGCCACGCGGAGGGCGATCAATACCTCTTGGAGATTGCCTCGGCGCTGATGCAGTGCTGTCCCCGCGGCGGCCATGTCGCCCGTTACGGCGGCGACGAATTTGCCACCCTTCTGGTCAACGCCTCCGCCGACGCCGTGGAATCGTACATCAAGGCTGTGGACAAATCCCTGAGCGCGGAACGCAAAGACGGCTCGCCCCAGCCCTCCATCGCGCTGGGCTATGCCATCAAGCACCACGGAAACGAAAACCTCAACACCCTTATCGGCCAAGCCGACAAGAAGATGTATGACGATAAAATGGCCCGCAAGGCCGCCGAAAGGGAGGCGCTGAGTCATGCATGAATTTCCCCAAGTATTCACCAACGGCATGATGCTGACCGTCAATATCGGCATCCTCGCCTACTGCATACTCTCCCTCATCAAAATCGTGGCCCATTGGAAAAATGTCCGCCTTCCCGTACAGCTCGCGTTCATCCTCATCAGCGTTTTTCTTTGGAGCGCGGTCAATGTACTGCGTTTCACGCTGGACAGCCGGCCGCTTACATACATTCTTTCGCTCCTGCCGCTGGTTCTCCTGTCGCTTACCTTGATATCCGTCTTTTATTTCATCATACGGTTCCACAACCAGCGGGCGTTCCTCCGCCCCGTCATCTTCGTCTATCTCTTCGTCTACCCGGCCATGACCATCGCCAACATCATCATCGGCCGCGCGCACCTGTCCTCCCCGGACAGCTCGTTGCACCTGCTCCGCCAAAACCCTGTCGTTTCGACCGACCCCCTCAATTATGTGTACGGAGACTTCGGGCTGTGGCAGTACGCCGTGTCCTTCAGCAGCTATTTCCTCATTTTCGCGCTGGTCGTCGTGGCCGTCGTGCTGCACCTCAAAATCCCGAGGATTTACCGCACCCCGTCCGAAAAGCTGATGACGGCGACCATCGTGGTTTCGTCCGGCTTTGCCTCCGCCATGCTCAACGGCTTGGGCGGCAGAGAAGCGTTTCCCATTGACTTCGCTCTGATCGGCGCGGTTTTCTCCATCCGGTTTTTCTACGCGTCCACGCTGGGGACGCAGGGCTTGGTCTTCCTCTCCCAAGCGCGGAACGACGTTATTCAGCATCTCCACCAGAGCATCCTGTTTTTAGACGAGGAAAACAACATCATCTTCAAAAACAGCCACGCCTCTGATTGGCTGTCCGATATCGGCTTTGAGGAAACCTCCTTCCCGCTTCTGCTCGACTGTCTCTCCGGCCGCGCCGTTTCCTGCGAGCGGTTGTCGGACGAGGAGGGCGGCGTTGACTATCACTACGATACGGGCGGCAAGAAGTCGATTTTCAATTTGCGCCAGAAGCCGATTTTAGACAAAAGGGGCCGTCAAATCGGTATGTACGCGGTTTATTCCGATGTGACGGAAAACCGCGAGCTGATACGCAGGCTGGAGGTCGGCGCCGGGCGCGACGTTCTGACCGGCCTGAGCAACCGCGCCATGATGGAATCTCTGAAACGGGAATTGGACACCATCGACAACCTGCCGCTGTCCATCATCATCGCCGATGTCAACGACCTCAAGGTAACCAACGATGTCCACGGCCATCAGGCGGGCGACATCATGCTCCGCGTATGCGGCGAGGCTCTGAGTGAGAAATGCCCGCCCACCGCGCAGGTCGGGCGCATCGGCGGCGACGAGTTTTTGATTCTTTTGCCCAAGACCGCCAAGCTGGAGGCGGAAGCGGTCATGGATACCATCCGAACGCATTTGACAATGGTGGACGACTATCCCTACAAAATCGTCATGGCGATGGGCTGCGCGGTGAAGAGCGCCGCAGATCAAGACCTTGTCAAGGCGATGGAAGAAGCGGACAGGGCGATGTACGCCGACAAGAAGAAGATTAAAGGCGGCGCGGAGATACGCAACATGGAGACCAAGCTGATTTAGCGCGGCGCGCTGATAACCGGCCAACCGGCGGGCGGTCAATGACCGCCCCTACACATATACAGATTAGGGGGATTGCGCTTGAAAGCAAGAATAGAGCTTACCGGCGGACAGGTTTTTGAAGGGGCTGCGCTTTGCGGTCGGCCCGGAGGTTTTACCGCCGACATTGTATTCAACACCTCGATGACGGGGATAACCGAGATTTTGACCGACCCGGCCTCCTTGGGGCAAGCGCTCGTTCTCACCTATCCCATGATTGGAAACAGCGGCGTCTCCTTTGAGGATTTTCAGTCCGACGCACCGCAGGTCGCCGCTTTGATTGTCTCCGAACTCTCTGAGCTTGAAAGCAATTTCCGCAGCGACGATTCCCTCAAAGCCGTACTGGAACGTTCCGGCATCCCCATCATCGCTGGGGTTGACACTCGTTCCGTTGTACGGCTTTTGCGCGGCTCCGGCGGACACGGCCCGGCGCGGGCAGCCGTGACGGTCGGCGACGGCGGTCTGACCGCCCAAGCTGTCCCCGTCCAGCCCCGCTATCAGGGAAAACGGCGTTCCGTTACGGCGGACAAGCCCGTCGCCACGCTGGCTGTGCTGGATACCGGGCTTCGCTCCGGCCTTGCCGCAGCCTTCGCCGCGCGCGGCGTCTCGCTGGAGGTCTTTCCGTACGGAAGCGCGCCGGAGGGGGCGTTTGACGGTTATCTGCTGCCCAGCGGCCCCGGCGACCCCGCGGGGTATGATTTAGCCCCGGTGAGGGACGTCCTCCAAACGGGCAAGCCGGTATTCGCCGAAGGGCTGGGGCACCAGCTTCTGGCGCTCGCCCACGGCGCGAAGACCTATCCCCTCTCCCCCGGCCACAGGGGCGCGAACATCCCGGTTTACAGCCATAAAACGAATTTGTCCGTCATCACGCTGCAAAACCACGGGTACGCCGTGGACGCGGATAGTGTCGCCAAGGACAAAATCAGCCATGTCAACGTCAACGACGGCTCGGTGGAAGGTCTGTGCTGGCGGGAGGACATCCTTTCGGTGCAGTTCCAGCCGGACGCGGAAGTTATCGCTGAGTTTATCTCATATTTGTAAGGCGCGACGCCCAAGCGCGCCGTTTCGGGAGGTTTATATGCCAAAAAACAACGCCATCAAGCGGGTTTTGGTCATCGGCTCCGGCCCCATCGTCATAGGTCAGGCCGCCGAGTTTGACTATGCCGGCACGCAATGCTGCCGCGCCCTGAAAGAGGAGGGCATGGAGGTCATCCTGATTAACTCCAACCCCGCCACCATTATGACGGACAAAGAAATCGCCGACCGCGTCTATATCGAGCCTATGACCGTCGACGCGGTGCGCGACGTTATCCGCAAGGAACGCCCGGACAGCATCATCGGCACGCTGGGCGGCCAGACGGGCTTGAATCTGAGCCTTGAGCTGCATGAGGAAGGGTTTTTGGACGCTTACGGCGTCCGCCTGATTGGCACCGGCCCCGAAACCATCCGCAAGGCCGAGGACAGGCTTCTGTTCAAGCAGACGATGGAGAAAATCGGCCAGCCCTGCGTGGAGAGCATCACCTCCGAGGATGTGGAGACGGCTGTGGCGTATGCCAATGAAACAGGGTATCCCATTGTCATCCGCCCGGCGTTCACGATGGGCGGCGCCGGAGGCGGTATCGCCAACGATGAGGAGGAGCTTCGCGTCATCGCCGCCAGCGGGATTCATCACTCCCGCGTGGGGCAGATACTGGTGGAGAAGTGCATCGCGGGCTGGAAGGAAATCGAGTTTGAGGTCATGCGCGACGGCGCGGGCAACCGCATCACCATCTGCGGCATGGAAAACATCGACCCCGTCGGCGTCCACACCGGCGACTCCATCGTCGTCGCCCCCACCCAGACCTTGGGCGGCCCGGAGTACGCCATGCTCCGCAAGGCGTCCCTTGACATCATCGAGGAGCTGGGCATCGAGGGCGGCTGCAACGTCCAGTTTGCCCTTCACCCCGACAGCTTTGAATACGCCGTCATTGAAGTCAATCCGCGGCTTTCCCGCTCCTCGGCGCTGGCGTCCAAGGCGGTGGGCTTCCCGATTGCCAAGGTCGCGACCAAGATTGCGCTGGGCTACCGGCTGGACGAAATCAAAAACGCCGTCACGCAGACCACCTATGCCTGCTTTGAGCCGTCGGTGGACTACTGCTGCGTCAAGATACCCAAATGGCCCTTCGATAAGTTTGCCACCGCCAAGCGAACCCTCGGCACCCAGATGAAGGCGACCGGCGAGGTGATGAGCATCTCCCCTTCCTTTGAGGCGGGGCTGATGAAAGCGGTGCGCAGCCTTGAGCAGGGTCTGGACAGCCTGCAAGTGCCGGAGCTGGCGGAATTGACCGACGCCGAGCTGGAGGAGCGGCTGACCGTTATCGACGACAGGCGGCTCTTTGTCCTCGCCGAATGGCTCCGGCGCAACCATTCCCCTGATTACAGGCCGCTTTTGGAGCGTCTGTTCAGCGTCACCAAAATTGACCGCTGGTTTTTGTATCGGTTTTATGCCATCATCCGCAAGGAAAAGGAGCTGGCCGCCTCCCCTCTCACGCCCGAATTGCTGCTCAGCGCCAAAAAGCTCGGTTTCCCCGACAGCCTGATAGCCCGTCAGACGGGCAAAACGGCGCAGGACATACGCCGGACACGGCTGGAACACGGCATTGTCCCGGGTTATCGCATGGTGGACACCTGCGCCGCCGAATTCGCGGCGCACACGCCGTATTACTATTCCGCGTACGGCGCGGCCGATGAGCGAACGGAGCGGCCGGAATCCGGGAAAAAACGCGTCGTCGTCCTCGGCTCGGGGCCTATCCGCATCGGTCAGGGCATTGAGTTTGACTACTGCTCCGTCCATTGCGTGTGGGCGCTGCAAAACGCGGGCTATGAGGCCGTCATCATCAACAACAACCCCGAAACGGTGAGTACCGACTTCGACGTGGCCGACCGGCTGTATTTTGAGCCGCTCACGCCCGAAGACGTGCAGAGTATCCTTGACATTGAAAAGCCCATCGGCGTGATGGTTCAGTTCGGCGGGCAGACCGCCATCAAGCTGGCCAAGCCCTTGCACGACTTGGGGATTCCCATCATCGGCACCCCCTTCTCCGGCGTGGACGGCGCCGAAGACCGGAAAATTTTTGACCGCGTTTTAGAGGAACGCGGCATCGAGCGCCCGCGCGGCGACGCCGTATACACCCGCGAGGACGCGCTCAAAACGGCGCGGGAGCTTGGTTATCCGGTGCTGGCCCGCCCGTCCTATGTGCTGGGCGGCCAAGGCATGACGATTGCTTTTTCCGACGAGGAGCTGAACGACTGGCTGGATAACATGGAGCTGTATGACGGGCGGCCCATCCTCATCGACCAATACATCATGGGGCTGGAGGTCGAGGTGGACGCCATCTGCGACGGCGAGGGCGTCGTCATTCCCGGCATCATGGAGCATTTGGAGCGGGCCGGCGTCCATTCGGGCGACTCGATTTCCGTCTATCCGCCGCACAGGGTTCCGGCGGCGCGGCGCGAGGTGTTGTACCGCTACACCCGCGATTTGTCGCTGGCGCTGGGCGTGAAGGGCTTAATCAACATTCAGTTCATCCTGCACGACGGGAAGGTCTACGTCATTGAGGCCAACCCGCGCTCCTCGCGGACGATTCCGTATATCTCCAAAATCACCGGCCTGCCTATCGTTGACCTCGCCACGCAGGCCGCGCTGGGGTTTAAGCTGCCGGACTTGGGTTATGAGTACGGGTTTGTGCCGGAAAAGCCGTATACGGCGGTCAAAATGCCCATTTTCTCCTTTGAGAAGCTGTACGGCGCCGAGGTCAGCCTTGGCCCGGAGATGAAGTCCACCGGCGAGGTACTGGGCATTTCTGACAACCTGCCCGACGCGCTGATGAAGGCTTTCATCGGCGGCGGATACCTGCGCTCGGTGAAGCGGCGCGCCATTATGACGGTCAACGACGCCGACAAGCTGGAGCTGTGCGCGCTGGCGCGGCGTTTCCAAACGCTTGGCTATGACATCTACGCCACCGAAGGCACCTGCGCCGCCCTGCACAGTCACGGGCTCCGCGCCAGTCTGGTACGCAAGGTGGAGGAAAAGGGCGAGATGAATATACTGGAGTTCATTCGCAGTAAAGGCGTTGACCTTGTCATCAACACCAGCACCGGCGGCTCCGCGTCCCGCCGCGACGGCTACCTTATCCGCCGCTACGCCGTGGAAAACGGCATCCCCTGCCTCACCTCGCTGGACACCGCCGAAGCCCTGCTGCACAGCTTGGAACACCGCAGCCCCGGCAGGCTGGACGTGGTGGATATCACACAAGTATAGGAGGCGCTTCATGCGCAGCAAATCCGTTGTGATTTTCGACCTTGACGGCACTTTGACCGACCCTCGGGAGGGCATCACAAGGTCTTACCAATACGCCCTTGCCGCTTTCGGCATCCACGAAGCGCTTGACGGGCTTACGCAATTCATCGGCCCGCCCCTGCGGGCGGTGTTTAGCGAGCATTACGGCTTTTCGCCCGCCGACACGGAAAGAGCCACGGCGAAATTCCGCGAGTATCTTTTTGAAACAGGCCTATTTGAAAACACCGTCTACCCCGGTATCCCCGAGTTATTGCAGGCGCTGCGCGATAGAGACAAAACGCTGGCCCTCGCCACCAACAAGGTACTGACATGCACCGTCCGAATCTTGGAGCATTTCCGTCTCTCCCGCTATTTTTCCTTCGTTTCCGGCGACGACATGGACGGAACCCTCACAAAGGGCGGCAAACGGGAGATCATCCGCATCGCGCTGGACGGCGTTGGCTGCACGGACAAAAGCAGCGCCGTGATGGTCGGCGACCGGAAGCACGACGTCATCGGCGCGAGGGAGAACGGGCTTGAGAGTATCGGCGTTCTGTACGGCTACGGAAGCCGCCGGGAATTGACGGACGCGGGGGCGGCGGTGCTTGCGGAGACGGTAACAGAGCTTGCGAATATTTTGAAAGGGTGATTGCCATGCGCGACTGGAAGCAATTTATCGAGGACGCCGTAGCGGACATTCAAAAACAGACCGGCGGCAAGCCGGTGCTTGCGGGGTTGAGCGGCGGCGTGGATTCGTCGGTGGCGGCGGCGCTGACCCACCGCGCCGTGGGCGGGCGTTTGACCTGCCTGTTTGTTGACCACGGCCTGATGCGCAAGGGCGAGGGCGCCGAGGTTGAGCGCGTCTTCTGTGAGCAGTTTGACATCAACCTCATCTGCGTGGACGCGAAGGAGCGCTTTTTGAGCCGCTTGGCGGGCGTGACCGACCCGGAAAGAAAACGAAAAATCATCGGCGAGGAATTCATCCGCGTTTTCGAGGAAGAGGCGGCAAAGCTGGACGAAATCGGCTTTTTGATGCAGGGAACCATCTATACCGACGTGACCGAGAGCGGCAAAGACGGCCATGCCGCCATAAAAGCGCATCACAATGTGGGCGGTCTGCCTGACACGATTGCGTTTGAAGGGCTGGTCGAGCCGCTGCGTTCTCTGTACAAGCAAGAGGTGCGCGAATTGGGCGACGCGCTGGGTCTCCCCCGCGCGCTGACCCGGCGGCAGCCGTTTCCCGGCCCGGGCCTGGGCGTGCGCGTCCTCGGTGAAATCACATGGAGCAAGCTGGAAACTTTACGCGAGGCGGACGCCATTTTCCGTGAGGAAATGGACAACGCGGGCGTGGTTTCCAATCTATATTTCGCCATCCACACCGGCCTGCAAAGCGTGGGCGTAAAGGACGGCGCGCGGGTGTTCGGGGATACCATTGCCCTCCGCGCGGTCGCATCAAGCGACCTCGTAACCGCGGGCTGTGTGCGCGTACCGTACGAAGTTCTGGAGCGCGCGTCCGAGCGGATTACCGCCGAGTGCGCGGGCGTGAACCGTGTGGTGTATGACATCACGGCGAAGCCTCCGGGAACGATTGAGTGGGAGTGAGGGGATGTGTGAATAACTATCATAACATAATAATTGGAGTACAAAAGGTAGGTGAAAAAAATCAGATGAAGATTACTCTGAGCAAGCAACTTATAAAATGGTTAGGTGTTTCGGACGCTGAGGAAGTAGAGGTGCGAAAGGAACTTAACGAACGATTAAAAAATATTATTAAACCTTGTTGGGAGTTGAAATTTTGTCCATATGGTCCATTGGTAGAGGATTTTCCTTTACCCCCAACTTTGTTAGAAGAGAATAGAGAACATAAATTATATCTAAAACGGTGCTTAGAATTGGGAAAAATGGGGACGAATTTTGACATGCCTCTTGACGATGAGCGTAGAAAGTATTTTGAAAAAGAGCTCAACGCTAACACGGAAGAAGGGTGTGCAAGTGAACTTTCGGAGTTTGAAAAGGAGGCGTCTTGTCAGGAGTTTGGGCATCTATGTCCGGCATATTTTGTAAGCGAGCCATTTACTGAAACTAGCGAAGGTAGAAATCGCAGACGGAACCTTTCACATGCTACTATTTTAAGGGTAGTAAGGCGTGATAATAGCGCTTGTCAGAGTTGTGGGAAAACTTTATTGGATAAAGAAATTGAAATTGATCATATTATTCCGTATTCTCGCGGGGGGTCATCAGACGAAAGCAACCTAAGAGTCACTTGTTTGAAATGTAATCGAAAAAAAGGAAGAAAAGTTGATTTGTAATTTTAACTCAATAATATTATAGGCAAGTGCGGCGCTGTGCCAATTTGAATGTAAAGATTGCGGTGAGATGCTATGACAAGCCTACTGATTAAGGCGATGACCTATGGTTACCCGGAGGAGTTGCCCGTGTCCGTTTGGGCCGTGCCGTCCATGTGGAAACACTACGGCGGGGAAATGACGCGTTTCGCAAAGGAATACGCTGAATTTTTTCCGTCTATACCGGCTCCGGGCGATATGCCGGAGACATACCGTCTCGGCCAACACACCGACGAGTGGGGCTGTGTTTGGAGCAACATCGAAGAAGGGATGGAGTCTGTCGTGACTGGGCATCCCGTCCCTGAGCGCGGGGATATCTTAACCCTGCGCATCCCCGAGGTTCGCTCCGGCGGCGTCCCGCACGGCTTTATGTATTTGCGGCTGCTTGATTTGCGCGGGTTTGAGGAGGCCATGCTCGACTTCGCGGAGGAATGTGAGGAGCTTCAAATATTGATTGACAAGGTTTTGGACTACAATTGCAGACACATCAGGGCAAGGCTTCCCTATGTTAAGGACTATATGATATTCGGCGACGATCTCGGTATGCAGACAGGCCTTGCGATTGGCTCCGAGCGGTGGCGCAAATATCTAAAGCCGTGCTACGCAAAGATGTTTTCCATCGTCCGGGAGGCGGGAAAGCTCGTCTATATGCACTCGGACGGCATGATATATGACATCATGCCCGATTTGCGGGAATGCGGCGCCGATATGATTAACCCTCAATACCGGGCGAACGGGCTGGAGAACCTTGCGCGTGTGTGTAAAGGGAAAATCCCTGTCGACTTGGATTTAGACCGCCAGCTCTTCCCTTTCGCGACGCCTTCGGAGCTGGACGATCATGTGCGGGAATGTGTGGAGACGCTGTATCTTCCGCAAGGCGGGCTGGGTCTTTACATTGAGCTGAATTACGACACCCCGCTCCAAAACGCCGCCGCTTTGCTTGACGCGGCGCGCAAATACAGAACGTGGCGATAACGGCGGGTTAGGGATTCCGGCGCATTACGCCGTTTTGCCCCCGCGCAAAATTATCCGGGACTTTTTTCGGCCGGGCTCTTGCTTTTTGCGAAAAACCGTGTATAATAAAAGACGCAGCGCGGCCGTCCGGCGGCGCTATATCATTCAACGCGGGCCATTAGCTCAATGGTTAGAGCCCCCGGCTCATAACCGGCTGGTTCGGGGTTCGAGTCCCTGATGGCCCACCAACGCGCCCCATAGGCGAACCTTAGACCTCGGTGTTCCGTGGTCGCAGGTTCCTCTATGGGGACATTTATTTTACGCGAACAAACGCCCCGGAAAAGTACGTTACGGTGTCCTTTCCGTTGATATACCTCAAGCCGGAGACTTCTCCGATTTTGGCCACATGGATGCCGTATGCCTCCAGAGACGAGAGCGCGTCGTCCGGGCTGCGGCACGGTTCGTTTGTCTGCGCGGCGCATGTTTCGCACAGCGTACAGCCGCCCGCCGCGAGGACAAGCGCGTTCTCCCGGCCCAGCTCCGCGTACACCAGACGGGCGACATCTAAGGTCATGGTGTTGTGCTTTTGCTGCGCGTCCATCATCCCCTCGAAGTCAAACGAATCCTCCAGCGGGTAGATGTTCTGCCAGATGATGGCCTTATCAAATGTTTTCAGCTTCTCAATCAGCGCCCCCGCCTCCCCCACATAGGGCGGGCAGGTGTAGTTGCGCCCAAAACGGCCGCACACGTTTTGCTCGCACAGCTCCCGAAGCTCCGGCATAAGGGTCAGCTTGCTTACCGGGATCTCCTCCGCTTTGGCCGCGCCCATATCCATGCACAGTTTTACAATATCCATACGCACACCTCGAACATCAGATAGCGTCACTCACGCCGGCTTCTCCTGCGGTATTCCCCCGGCGTTTGGCCCTCGGCTTTTTTGAATACGCGCGTAAAATAACTCTGGCTCTCAAACCCCGCCATGCCGGGGATATCTATGATGCTGACCGACGGGTCGCGCAGCAGGCGCTTGCTCGCGTCAAGCCGCACGGCGGCGATAAACCCTCCGGGGGTTTGGCCCGTCTCCTCCCGGAACACCTTGGAAAAATAGGTCGGGCTGAGAAATACATGGGCGGCAATCTCCTGTAGCGTGATTTTGTTCATGTAGTTGCTGCGGATGTAAGTGACCGCCTTGGCAATCACGTCCATATGCTTCACGCTTGCCGCCAGCGCTTCGTTATACGGCACGCTGAACGGCCCGGAGACGTCGCCGCAATGCTCGGCGCACAGGGCAAGCAGCTCACATGACGCGCGGGCTTGAACCGGGGATTTATACGGGATGCGCTTCAACAGCTCCGGGTCGCCGCCGATATCCGCTTCCTCATAGTCCGTCATCAAGAACGGCCCCGCGACGACCCCCTGATTGCCGGACAGCGGAGACGCGCAGTAGGTAAGCCCGGACGGGGCGAGAAAGATATACCGCCCGCCAAACCGCTGCGATTGAGCAATGCTATATGCCAGAGCCTTTCGCTCTTCCTCGGCGCAGCCCAGCACAGTGAAAAGACGGTGCAGCGCTTCGGACGACCCCTCATACTCAGACGAGGCGAAACACAGCTTCCCGGACACGTCCAACACCGCCGCGCCGATGCCGGTGGCGGCGGAGAAGGATTCGATTGCGGAAAACTGAATGTCCATGCGTATACTATACCATCCTCGCTATCAGCATGGCAATCCGTACCGGATAACCCCATAAGATTGTATCAAATATCGTAAGATTTGAAAAGACAAATCGGCAATCTTTCCGTTATACTTAATCCATCTATCAAACACAGGAGGGATTCATCCATATGAGCATGATAAACTGGCTCCAAACCGCCGCCGCGCAAAAGAAACCCCTGCCCATTCTGTCTTTTCCGGGGATACAGCTCACCGGGATAAAGGTGCCGGAGCTTGTCCGCAGCGGCAGACGGCAGGCGGAGTGTATGAAAGCCGTCGCCGGCCGTTGGAACACGCTGGCCTCGGTCAGCTTAATGGACTTGTCCGTGGAAGCCGAGGCGTTCGGCAGCCCGGTCAAGTTCTCCGACGATGAAGTCCCCAGCGTCACCGGCGCGATTGTCACCGACGAGGACAGCTTGGAGGCTTTGAACGTCCCCGCCGTGGGCAACGCGCGTACCGGAGAGTATGTCCAAACCATCAGCGAGGCGAAAAAGCTGATTGCTGACCGCCCTGTCTTCGCCGGAGCCATCGGCCCGTTCTCGCTGGCGGGACGCTTGATGGACATGACCGAGATTATGATGCTCTGCTATGAGGAGCCGGACTTGGTTCACGGCGTGCTGGAGAAGGTGACGCAGTTTTTGATTGCTTACAACACCGCCCTGCGGGACGCGGGCGCGGACGGTATCATCATGGCGGAACCGGCCGCCGGGATGCTCTCCCCCGCTCTTATGGGCGAGTTTTCAACGCCGTATGTCAAGCGGATTATCGAAGCCGTGGAAACGGACGGGTGTGTCTTTATCTACCACAACTGCGGCAACAGCACCCTTTCGCTGACCAAGGAAATCCTCGGTACCGGAGCGCGGGCGTTCCACTTCGGCAACGCCATTGATCTGAGCGAGATGCTCAAGCTGATACCCTCCGACAAGCTCGTAATGGGCAACGTAGACCCGGCGGGACAGTTCCGCAACGGGACGCCGGAGTCGGTGCGGGAGGCGACGCTGGCTGTGCTGGACAAGTGCGCGCAGTATCCCAACTTCATCCTCTCCTCCGGCTGCGATATCCCGCCCGTCTCGCCGATTGAGAACATTGACGCGTTCTTTGCCGCGGCGACGGAGTTTTACAGGTAAGTCCGCCAAACGCAGAAAAAAATAAACAAACAGAGAAGGAAGGCATAAACATGACCAAACAGACTTTCACCAAGACCGCGTATGAAAACCTATCCGAGTTCATATTCGGCAAATCGCCCTATCCGGTACGGCTCAAAAACGGCATGTCCATCGGCGGCGGCACCGTCTACCCGGAGATTAACTTTACCCTTCCCACCATGCTTATCACCAAAGACACCATGCCGGAGGTCATCCGCAACTACAGGGAGATTATCACCGGCGTATGCGAGAGGGCTAAAGAGCTGTATGTGCCGGGCTTTGTCGCGGAAATCGAAACCCTGCCGCCCATGACCGAAAACCCCGAATGGGGTATCGAGGTATGCAAGACCGTGGTGGATATCGTTAAGGAATACGAGGCGAAGCACGGCGTAAAGGGCGCGGTCAGGATTACACCCAACGACATCCGTGAAGGCCCCGGCCTTGAGCATATGTGGCGCGGCAGACACTGGGACGCCATGCTGAAAACCTTTGAGGGATGCGCCGAGGCCGGAGCCGATTTGCTCGCCATCGAATCGGTCGGCGGCAAAGAAGTACACGACGAGGCGGTCATGTACTGCGATATTTCCAAGTCCATATTTGCTCTGTCCATCCTCGGCTGCACCGATATGAACAGGCTTTGGACAGAAATCGTCCATATCGCGGACAAAACAGGGACGGTCGCCGCCGGAGACACCGCCTGCGGCTTCGCCAACACCGCGATGGTGCTGGCGGACAAAAGCTATATCCCCCGCGTATTTGCCTCCGCCGTCAGGGTGATTTCCGCCGTCAGAAGCCTTGTGGCCATTGAATGCGGAGCGAAAGGCCCCCACAAGGATTGCGGCTACGAAGGCGTTTATGTGAAAGCGATTACCGGAACGCCTATCTCGATGGAAGGCCGGACAGCCGCCTGCGCCCATTTATCGCCTATCGGCAATATCGCAGCGTGCGCAGCCGATATCTGGAGCAACGAATCCGTACAAAACGTCAAGCTGCTCGGCGGCATGGCGCCTACGGTATCTTTTGAACAGCTTGTCTACGATTGCCGCCTGATGAATGAGGCGGCGGCCAGAGGGCAGGAAACCGCTTTGCTGCTCCGCGATTTGCACGCGGACAGTGACAGCGGATTAGACCCGCAGGCGTATGTGCTGCGACCCGACGTTGTGCTTGATATATCCAAAGAGCTCGTAAAGGTGGACGGATATTATCCCCGGGCAAAAAAGGCCGCGGCTCTCGCGTTCGCGCATATCCAAAAGGCGTACGACGACGGTGGGCTGAAGCTGGATGATAGGGAATTGACATGGCTTGAAAAGCTGACCGATACCGTCGATGGTTTGCCGGACGACGCGGGCGAGTTCACCGAAAACATGGTTGACGAGTGTGAAAAGCTGGATCCTAAAAAGTACGATATGTAGAGACAAGCAATTCGGGAAACAACGCGTCCGGGCCGAGGCCCGGACGCGTCTTCGTTCTCGTAATTGATGTACCGTCAGCCCAAGACTGTCCCGGTCATGGCAAAATAGTTCTCAACCGGCACATATTCGGGAACGCTGTTGCCCGTGCCGAGCGCATAGCCGGTTTTGCCGATGGCCAGCATGGCTTTGCAGCGATGGCGAATCTTTTCCGGCGTTTCGGATACGACGAAATTCAAGTCGATTCCGCCCAGAATGGCTATGCGGTCTCCCCACTGCCGGTAGGCGTCCTCCACCGGGAGGATGTTGTCCTCATAGGAGTGTTTGCCGTCAAATTTCAGGACGTCGATGACATCGTCCATGATGTCTCCGAAAAATCCGCAGGAGTGAAGGACGGCAGGCTTTCCCGCGTTGTGGGCAAGCTCCACGATTTTTCTGTGCCAAGGGAAAACATATTCTCTCATCTGAGCGGGCGAAAGCATGGTTTGCGTCTTAAACCCCCAATCGTCGTTGACCATCAGAAGCCCCACGGTGTCGTACTTCACACAGTTTTCGTAATACCGCAAAAGCCGCAACCCCACCTCCGCGAAAACGTCATGCACAAGCTGAGGGTCTTCATAAAGCATGACGCACAGATTCTCATAGCCCAACAGGGCCGTGACATTTTCCAGCACGCCGCACGGCCCGCAAACCATCAGCTTCATCCCGTCCGGCAGATCAACCCGTCCTATCCCCGAATAGTCAAACGCGTCGGGGTCGGGCCATTCGTAGGCGTCGAAGGATTCGCGGTCGGTCATCACAAAGCCTTCGTTCAGAGAAACGGTCTTCATCCCCCGTCTGTTCTCCGTCGGGAAATGGAACGCGGAGCCTTGTATGGTGGCGTAGTCATACCCCGCGTTGGCAAAGGCGCGGACATAAAAGTTATTTCTGTCCAATGAATACGCTTCCTCCGGCATCTTCATTCCCGCCAAACGCTTATAGAGCGGGTCGTTGAGGAAAAACTCAAAAAGCGTATGGCGGCTCGGGGCCTCCCGCCTCAGGATTTTAAGGATATTGCCGAAGTCGGGCTGTCTGGTCACGGCGGTCATCACTCCTGTCGTTATTTATCCGGCTGTTTATTGCCGCCGTTATTGTAACACAGTTCGGCCCTGATGGATAGTGCAAATACGGCGTTTTCCTGTCGGAAAGGGTTAGGGCCCGCCGAAAGGGTGATTACCCTCTGATTTCCAGCAGCTTCTCTGGATCCACCTCCAACGCCTCCGCGAGGTCGAAAAAAACACTCAGCGACACCGGCTTTACCACACCCGGTGCTTCTATATTCGACATATGTGTGCGGCTGATGCCGGCAATCTCAGCCAAACAGTTTTGTGTCAGCCCTTTGAGCTTGCGGTAATACGCGATGTTCAGCCCAAGCCGCAGATAATGGTTTTTATGCCTGTTTGCCACCAACAGCACCTCCCTGATGTAATACCAATATTATAAAAGACAGCTATTCAACAATAAACAATCCCACAGAGTAACATTGCATATTCACAGGTTGCTTTTTATTTGAAAATGTGATATACTGTTATTGTTGCGGATATTGAAAAACCGTTGGAATAATATAGCAATTATGACCGGGAACATCCCGGAGTAGGAGGAGTCTACCATGAAACGTCAAAGCTGCAAGCAAATCCTGTCCATCCTGATGACATTGTTACTTACATGCTCCCTGCTGCCGCTCGGCGCAATGGCGTCGCTTTCCGCAAGCGCGAAGGACTTGGACGGCCATCCTGCCGCTCTGGCTATCGAAACGCTCCACTCATACGGCATTATGAACGGGGACGGCAACGGCGTTTTCGCGCCCGGCCGCGAGATTACGCGCGCGGAGTTCGCTTCGCTGGTCAACAAGGCGTTCGGCTACGACACGCTTGATGTACCGGAAGCGGACGGCTATACCGACATCCCGGCCGACAAATGGTATGCGGCTCATATGCATACCGCCATCGCGCTGCGGTATATTGTCGGTTACGGCAACGGGAGAGCCGGCCCGGAAGACAAGATTACCCGTGAGCAGGCGCAGATTATTTTCAGCAAAATTCTGCGCCGTCCCGATTACGCGATTCCCTTCCCGGATAAAACGCCGCTGACACGGGGCGACGCGGCCGTTTTGCTGCTGGACGTGTTCGGCGCAATCGCGGAAGGCGATTTTGACGCGGAAGGCGGACAGTACAGCGGCAGCCTTACCATCCGCAAGCCGGGTACAGTATTGAAAAACGCCGTCATCAAAGGCGATTTGTATATCTCCGAGGGCGTAGGCGACGGTGATATTTGGCTGGAAAACGTGGATATCGGCGGGCGCCTGCTGGTTGCCGGCGGCGGCGGCTTTTCCATTCACGCCAAGGATGTGACCGTGAGCGAAAACGTGCTGGTAGACAAACCCGCCGTCGCGGGCGAACAGCCGGTGCGTTTTGTCTTTACCCAGCATAACGGCGCGACCGTCGTTCTCAACGGCACGGTGCGCGAAATTGTCATCACCGGCGACATTGTCGTCGTGGTCGGCAACGAAGGCGAGACGACGGTTTTCAACCTCCTCGAGACCGAGGACGAAACAGCGAAGCCGTCCGTCACCGTCTCCGAGAACGCGACGGTTGATAAAATCTCCGTCTTCATTCCCGCCGAAATCGGCGGCGACGGCTCTGTGGGGCATATCGAAGCCAACACGGGCGGCATCGTGATCGAAAGCACACTGAATATCGACCCCGCCGACGTGACGGTGGACGGCTCGGTTGAGGTCGTCGTTGACGGCGACGGGAATGTCGTCGGAACGGTGGATAACGAGACCGAGACCGAACCGCCCCCGCCCCCTCCGCCGCCGCCGCAGGATGGCAGTCAAGGCGGCGGCTCTCAGCCGGACGCGGTGGTCACGGCGCTCTCCGTCAAAACACAGCCGACGGCGCTGACCTACGTTCACGGCGGCGCGCTTGACCTGTCCGGCCTTACGGTCACCTTGACCTACGACAACGGCTCCACGGAGGATGTGACGCTGAGCGGCTTCGCGGCGAAAAACATCACAGCGGCACCGGCAAACGGCGCGGCGCTGTCCCGTCCGAATCACGACGGCCAACCCGTCGCCGTATCATTCGGCACATTTTCAGCCAACACAAGCAACCTGACCGTCAACCCCGCGCCCCTCGGCATTGATACCGTTGAAGCGCTTGCCAAGACTTTTGACGGGACGGGGACGGCAACGGCGGGCACGGTCACCTTCACCGGCTTGGTCGGCGGCGAATCGCTGACAGCGGATACAGATTACACCGTGAGCGCCGAATTCACCGGCGGCAGCTACAGCGCGGGAAGCGCAAAGCCATATACATACACGGTGACGATGGAAAACACGGCGGCCGCCGGCAACTATACGCTGGCCGTGAACACAAAGACCGGCAATGACGGCGTTATCAGCAAAGCGTCCGGCCTGACCGCCACGCCGCCCAACAACATTACCATCAACAATACCGACACGGCGCAGCATGGCTTTGATTTGGGCGGCGTCGCCCTCAGCCAAACCAATTACGGGACGCGCGGCTATGCCCTCGGCGCGTTTGCCGACCCGTCAGATATACTGGAAAGCGCGCCTTCCTTGACAGGCGGCTCGACGCTGAACTATCAAGGCGCCGGGAAATCCTCCGGCGAGGCCACGCAGACGGTCATCATATCGACCACCAACTATGAGGACGTGAGCGTGACGGTCACTTTCGCGGCAAGCGCGAAAACCGACGTGAGCGGCAGCATTGTCTTCACAGACGGCAGCGAGGAATACGCCCGCGCGGAATTCACCCACGAGACAGCGACCTACAACGGCTCAGGCGACAACATTACATACACCTACGCGGCAGTGACCGGGACGCTCGGACCGAACGGGAAGCCGTACAGAGCGGGGACGTATACCGTCACCGCCACCTATGAGGACGCCGACAACTGGGGCAGCAAGACGGTCGATTTCACCGTCACCCCAAAGGCGCTGACCGTCATCAACACGGCGGTGAACAACAAACCCTATGACGGCACAAACACCGCGAAGTTTATCACCCCGCCGGCTCTTTCCGGCGTCATCAGCGGCGACACGGTGACGCTATCAACGGGTGTGCCCACCTTCGCAAGCATCGGCCCGGCCAACGGCATCGCCATCAACTTCACCCCCACCTTCGGCGGCGACGACGCGGACAACTATTATCTGGGGACGCAGCCCTTCGTTACGGCCAACATCACGCAAGGCTTTACGCCGGTCAAAGGCACGCATTACACCGCCACAACCTTAAACGGGGCGGGCTGGACAAACAGCGACTTTGTGATAACGGCTAGCTCCGGCTATGAGATCAGCTTGACAAACACGGCGGCGGGGACATGGGCGAGCAGCTTGACGCTCTCTGCGGAAACAGACTTCGGCAGTGTGCCGTTCTATCTGCGGAATACGGCCACCGGCGAGATTTCCGTGGCGGCGACGGAAACCTACAAGCTCGACAAAACCGCGCCCGAAGGAGAAATCACCATCAAAAGCAAAACCTTCAGAGAGTTCCTCAACGCCATTACCTTCAATCTGTTCTTCAAGAGCACGCAAGCCGTGGACGTTTTCAGTACGGACAATTTCTCCGCCGCGCCGACGATTGAGTATCTTCTCTCCGCCGTCTATCTGCCCGATTCGACCGACTGGAGCGCGCAGACATGGACGCCATGCGTCAGCGGCTTCTACCTGCCGCAAAACTGGAAAGGCGTGGTCTACGCCAGAATCACTGACGACGCCGGCAATTTCACGGTCATTACCTCCGAGGGCGTGGTGGTCTACACCGACAGCGCGGCGGGTACGGCAACCATCAGCCACACTAAGTTTTCCGGCGACAAAAGCGCGACCGTTACGCTGTACGGCAACACCATTGCCAAAATCAGCAACTACACGACCAATACGACGTTGAGCGCCGACATTCACTACATCGTCGCAGCGGGTACAATCACTTTTATGGGAACCTATCTCGATTCGCTCGTGGTTTCCGCGTATACCCTAACCGTCCACTACAACCCGAGGGGCGAAGCCTATGTGGCTCATACGGACAACGACGAGCCCGCGACGACGGCGATTACCCTGAACGTTTACAAAGCCGGCGAGAAGGCGGTCAGCGGAGCGCCCACCGTCAGCGGCACGCCCACGCAGGACAGCATCACGGTCAACGCCGTGACCATTTCCGGCACCAACCCCGGCAATCAGACGGTTGAATACGCCATAACCACCACGAACAGCCCCACTCCGGCGTCCGGCTGGCAATCGAGCACAACCTTTACCGGCCTGACCGCAGACACAACCTACTACGTCTTCGCCCGTTCCGCCGAAAACGACGACTGCGAAGCGGGCCCGGCGCAGGTCAGCGCCGCGATACGAACCGCGGCCGAGGAGGATCCGTCCCTGAGGAGAGTCGTCGTGGACTTTGAGAGCGACGCCGTTGGGAAGACGTACCCCTTTACCAGAGGCAATAACTCGCCCACAGTTGAGGTCGCTGCGGATCCGGTTGCCGGCAGTGAAAAATCGCTGCAAATCACCACCGGCGGCGCTTCCTCAAGATGGAATCAGGCGGCGATTGTTCCAATCCATCTGCCGTATGACTTGGCGAGTTACAAAGAGGTTTCCTTTAGGCTCTATTGGATGAGCGGAACCGCAAGTGCGAATGTTTCCGCTTATGCTTCGGACAGCCCCGGTGAAACCGACAATTTCTTGCAGTATGGCTTTGGAAACGAATCCAGTTCGCAATATCACTTCGCTTCGCGCTTGGTCGGGCGTTCTGCGGTCATTGCCAATACCGTAGAATGGACTGATTATACCATTACCATTGGTACGCTGGACGATATCATCAAAGACTTGAAAGGAAATGTTCACATAGCGATAGGGATTCATGTAGACGCGAACATCAGCTATCTGCTTGACGACATCACCTTTACGCTGAACGACGACTTCGTCCTTCCCGACCCCGGCGCGGCGGTCGGTGCGCCTACGCTGAACACAAAAGCCTCGAGGAACATCAGCATCAACGCCGTAGCCGTCCCCAGCACCGGGCAGACCGTTGAATACGGCATCAGCACAACCGGCACGCCGCCCTCCGCGTGGCAGGACGGGCTGACATTCAGCGGCCTGACCGCGGACACGCAATATTACATCTTCGCCCGTTCCAAGGCAAATGATGACTTCCGCGCCGGCGCGCCGAGCACGGCTCTGGAGGTTAAGACGGACGAGGAGACGGCGCCTGAACCGGCTGCTTTGGGCGCGGCGGAGACGGGTGTGTATCGGAATATGCTGGCGGAGTTTGGGTTCAGTGATGCTGATATTGACGCAAAATTGCAGCAGACCTATGACAGACTGTTCAACGGAGCGGACGGCGGGGGCTACCAAATATACGTTGAGGTTGACTCCGACATGGCCTATATCCACGCCGTAGACAGCGACGATGTGCGTTCCGAGGGGATGTCCTACGGCATGATGATGGCGCTGCAAATGGACGATCAGGAGAAATTCGACCGTCTTTGGAAGTGGGCGTACACCCATATGCGCCATGAAAGCGGGAACAACAGAGGGTACTTCGCTTGGAGATGCGGCACAGGCGGTAATAAAATGGACGACAACCCCGCGCCGGACGGTGAATACTACTTCGCCACCGCGCTGCTGTTCGCCTCCAACCGCTGGGGCGATAAAGAAGGTATCTTCAACTACGGAAGAGAAGGCCGCACCATCCTGTATGATATCATCAACCGAAAGTCGGGAGAACACAAAGCCCTATTTGAGCTTGAGTTGAAGATACCCATATTCTCGCCCATGACCACACCCCTATACACCGACGCTTCCTATCACCTGCCCGCGTTCTTTGACATTTGGGCGGAGGAAATCATCTATGGCGAGCGGTATTGGGATATCTGGGGCGGCGACGAATTCGCGGTGATGAAGGACGCGGCGTTTTACCGGGATGCGGCGGAGGCTTGCCGCGAGTGGCTCCGCACAAAGGGAACGCATTCCGAAACGGGCTTGTCGTCGGAATACGCGCAATTTGACGGCACCCCCGGCGGCAACGCGGGATTGACAGGCCAGTCGGCGCTTTTCGCCTATGACTCATGGAGAACCGCCATGAACATCGCCCTTGATTACTCTTGGTGGGCGAAAGCCCCGTGGCAGACAACACACGCCAACAAAATCCAAGCCTTCTTTGCCCAGCCTGAAGTAAACCCCAGCGGGAAATTCTCTTACGGAAACATTTGGAACGTAGACGGAACGCCCAGCTTAGACGTGCCGAGTACGGGACACTCACCGGGTCTGATTGGAGCGAACGCCGCGGCTTCTTTGGCGGCGACAGACCCGCTCGCTTGGGACTTCGTGGAGTATTTCTGGAATACCGGGATGACGTCGGGGACATACCGCTATTATGACGGCTGCCTGTATATGTTCTCCATGCTGAAGCTCAGCGGCAACTACAAGGCCTATTATTCGACAGGCCCGGGAGACGGCTCAATTCCCCGCATCACTCCGTTAGTCGCGGCGTTCGACAAGGCCGACCCGGACGACATCCCCGTGACCGTTCGGTGGAACGGCGGAAACACGCTTGAGGACATTTCCGACGGCGCGGGGACGCTTACGGAAGGTACAGACTATACCGTGTCCGGCGATGAGGTAACGCTTAAAGCGGATTATCTGCAAACCCTGCCCATCGGCACGGCTCGGCTGACGTTCGAGTTCAGCGAAGGGACAAAGAGAACCTTGTCTGTCTTGATTGACGATACGTCGATCTTGATATTGGGACGTACGTTTGAGACGCGGGTACCCTTTGAATATACGCCCGTAGACAATCCCCTGACGGCAAGTTTCCCGGCCGGAGAGGATGTGCTGCGAATCGTCAAAACCACCAGCCACTCGAGCGCGGGGGTCGCGCTGCCGTTCAGGCTGGCAGGTTCGACATTGGCGGATTATACGACCAGCAGAAACTTATATATCGAGATTACAGCAATAGACGCTATAAGCAATCAAACACTGATGACGGATGTTTATCTTTCCGGTCAATCAATTTCCGCAATGGGAAGCGCCCCTCTTACCGCGAACAAGCCGTTCAGTTTGTCGGCGGGTGCAACGGAAACGCACACGCTGCCGATAACCGTTAGCAATCCTCAAAATTTCACAGGGGACATATGGATTGCGTTTGGTCTTAACATCGCCAGTTCCTATGCCTACGACATCACCTACATCGGTCTCGTGCCAAAAGGTGAAGTCGCAACCCCCAGCGCCAGCATCAGCCCGACCAACGCAACCTTCGACAAAGCCAATCCGCAGAATATACCCGTTACGATAACCCCCAACGGCAATAGTTTCACGGAAATAACGGGTCTCACGGAAAACACCGACTACACCGTGAGCGGCAACACGGTAACGTTGCTCACCAGCTACCTGACAACGCTGACCGTTACGACCAATCTAACATTCACATTCAGCCCGGGGGCAGACAGAACCTTCACGGTCAATGTCACGGACAGCAGCGTTCAAAATTCCAGCATCAGCCCGACCAGCGCCGATTTTGACAAGCACGAGCCCGCCGTCGTTTCCACCGACATGACGCTGAACGGCAACACGCTGACCGCCATCAAAACCGTCGCCGCGACGCTTGAGGACGGCACAGACTATGACATAAGCGGCGATACGGTGACGTTTACGGTGGAGTTCCTAGAAACGCTAGACCTCGGCGCAAACGCCCTAACCTTCGAGTTCAGCGCGGGAGCGACCCAAACCTTCACGGTCACCGTCAGCGACAGCACGCCGCAAGTTGGGCCGACGATTGGGCTTAGCTATGACTTCAGCGAGAACATAATGAGCTTGGTGGAGTTTAACAGCAACAAGCACGCCAATACAAAAGCAGAACAACTGGCAACCGGAACAGGCTCGGAGTCCAATGTGCTGCAAGTCGTGGTAGGAGCTGCTCGTGATGTGATTGTATTGCCGTTTAATCTAGGCAGTACGACACTGGCGGATTATACAGGGATAGAAGTAAGACTCTTAGGAGTAGGGACTTCCTATAAACCGTTCAGTGCGGCAATATCCTCTGGGGGCGCATTAGGGACATTCGGCTCGCTTACCAGTAATACTCGAATTACTGCTAACTTCGGCAGCGCTATAGAGAATCAAAACACATGGAAAACCATAACCATGCCGATTACCCTAGACGCTACAACCGCGTCCGGTATATCGGGCAACGTGAAGATAGGGTTTGGGATGGACGATGGCAGCAGTGGCGTTACCTATCAGATTAGCGAGATACGCTTAATCCCGGATCCGCTAGCAATCCCGAACGCCAGCATCACCCCGACGACCGCGACGTTTGACAAAGACGCCCCGGCAGACGTCGCCGTGACGATGACGCTGAATGACAACACTCTGACGGAAATCAAAAACGGCGGCACGACGCTTACACCGGATGCAGACTATACGGTGAGCGGCGGCACAGTGACAATCAAGGAGGACTACCTGTCACAGCAAAATGTCGGCACGACCACATTGACGTTCGTGTTCACACCGGGAAATGACGCCACGCTTGCAATCACAGTTACGGATAGCAACGCCCCGCCCCCGGAACGGGTTCTTGCGTATGGAGGAGATGGCGGCAAACCTTTTGATGATTCCATAGCTTGGACATCTACTACGGGCGGTAATGTAACAGCGAGTTTCCCGGGCGGTAATGTTATGCGGGTAAACTATACCGGAGGTTATAATGACCGTGGAAACGGAATCATCTTACTATTTGATTTGGGGAATACAAACTTGACGGACTACTCACACTTCCGCATAGTGACGAGGCCAAGCTCAGGAGATTTAGGAAGCAAAAATTTCCATGTGGAAGTGTACAAAACTGTTGCGGAGTTTGGTAGCAGCGGAATTGGCGCCACTGCTAATACCACAGTTAGGCTTGTTAATTCGGCCTCACACAATTTTTCAAACAATCCGCTTACTCTTAACCTTCCGATAACTAACACGAGAACGGATTTAACCGGGGAGATATACATCGGTTTTGGACTACATAACACCAATCCCCATACTTACGATGTAGTTTCCATAGAGCTTGTCCCAAAAGTCGGCGGCAGTGCTTTCTCGGTCGCCCCCGCGATGTTTGCGCTTGACCGTAACAGCGGCAACGCAAGGCTTTTCAGCGGCGGGCCGAGCAGTGAGCCGCGCAAGGAGCCGAGCGACGAATTGCCGGAGAGCTATACGGCAGAATAAACCCCGCGTTCGCGGCGGCGTTGTGGCCCGCGACGAAGACTAGAGGGAACGCTGTGATTCCGAGGAATCGCGGCGTTCCTTTCGTCACACCTCTCGCAGTACGCCGACCACGGCGTAGCGGGCGTCGTCGAATTCGTATGAGCAGGTTGAGAGAACGACGATTCTGTCGCCCGGCTCATAGGCGGCGCGGCTTACAAACGTGGTGTTTTGGGCGGCGTAGGTCAGGAGGCTGCCGGTGTTTTCCTCGAGCATGAACGACTGGGCGCTCCATTCCCCGGCGGCGGTGATGAAGCCGTAGAGCAACTCTATCCGGTAGTCCGCGTGTTCGGTGTACAGATGCATGGCCGGGTGATTTTCATAATATTCTTGGTTTTTATAGCCCATTAGGCTGCCGAACATACTGCCGGATCTCATGTGGTGGCCGTAGATGACGGTCAACCCGCCGCTGAAATCCGAGGGGTTGTTGTAGTCGATAAACAGGGAGCCGTTGGCGTTCACCGTGCCGTCGGGCAGACGGGTCAGGTAATAGCTGTAGTCGTCCGCCTTCATCACGGGATAGTCGATGACCGTGCCGGGGCTGTACAGCCACGCGGCCGCGTCTCCATTGATGGTTTCGAGCGCCTCGAAATCAATGACGGCGGCGGGCGCGGCTTTCTCCCCGCCCGTTTGCTCCGCCGGAACGGCTCCGGCGGGGACGCTCGCTTTTCTCACTTGGCTGCTCAAACCGTCATACACCGCGGCGCCTTCGCTGTATATTTGCATCGTCTCATTCAGCCGGTAGCCCGAATAGACCATCGCGGTTATGCCCAGCAGCAGAACTGTAAAGGCCGCGCCTTTATACTTTATCATATCGTTTCCCTTCCCTTTCTTTTCCCGCGTTTTCCGCCCATGAGCAAGTACATGGCGGCGCCTGCGGTCAGCAGGCCGCCCGCGATGAACACGCGGAGGTGCAGTGTGTTGTCGCTGTCGTCACCCGTTTTGGGGCCGTCGCCTCCGGGGGCCGCCGTTCCGCCGCCCGGCGCAAGTTCATCCGGCGGTGTTGCTTCCGGCGGCGCCACGGTCGGCGGCGTTACGGAAGGCGGGACTGTGACCGACGGCGTTATCTCCGGCGAAGCTGCCTCCGGCGGAGCCACAGGCGGCGTCACGGCGGGGGGGGCTGTGGGCGACGGGGGTATTTCCGCCGGCGGGGGGGGGGGGGGCGGGCCCGGCGGCGGGGGGCCTTCTTCCCGCGTCGGCGCCGCGGGCGT
>Ga0099364_10001834_pt1 | contig 34404 bp, 35 predicted proteins | sample TergutTh196P3_FD_73070 | JGI IMG/M metagenome (GOLD analysis project Ga0099364, IMG submission 73070) | Microcerotermes parvus P3 segment gut microbial communities from Pointe-Noire, Republic of the Congo - Th196 P3 | ecosystem: Host-associated > Arthropoda: Insects > Digestive system > Gut ... | reverse complement strand
CTTGAAGTTGTAAAACTTGCTGTAAACGACGATGTATCTACAAGGGAAAGCGGCGCATTTATTGAATCTGTAATGTTTTCAAACAAGAAGGCGGAAAAATTCGATAACAGCGAGCCTGAACTTTTACAGCCAGTTTCAGATAACCCGCGTGTAAAAGCTATTGCAGGAAAAGCCCGTTACGGCTTTGATGCTGACGGCAAACCAGTTTCCAAAAACAAGGCGTACCAATACCGCGACGGTCTTTTTGAAGCAATGGTTCACCGTTATGCAATTGATCCTTCCTTGGCGGCATGGGGCGAGGAAAATCGCGACTGGGGCGGCGCTTTTGCAGTTTACCGCGGCTTAACAGAGCTGCTTCCATACCACCGGCTTTTTAACAGCCCGATTTCCGAGGGCGCAATTGTCGGCTCCGGCGTGGGTTATGCGCTTTCAGGAGGACGCGCCGTTGTAGAACTTATGTACTGTGATTTTATGGGGCGTGCGGGAGATGAGATTTTTAACCAAGCCTCCAAATGGCAGTCAATGTCCGCAGGGTTATTAAAAATGCCCTTAGTAGTAAGAGTTTCTGTAGGCAACAAATACGGCGCGCAGCACAGTCAGGACTGGTCTGCAATTACTGCCCACATCCCCGGCTTAAAATCCTACTTCCCTGCAACTCCTTATGACGCAAAAGGCATGCTCAACCTTGCCCTGAGGGGAACAGACCCGGTTATCTTTTATGAAAGCCAGCTTTTGTACGACATTAGCGAACAATTTGAAAAAGGCGGAGTCCCCGAGGGTTACTACGAAATCCCCGAAGGAGAGCCCGTTATCCGCAAACAGGGGAAAGACATCACCATCGCTACGTTAGGCGCAACTCTTTACAAGGCTGTTGAAGCTGTTGAAATTTTGGAAAAACGGTTCGGGCTTTCTGCAGAACTAATCGACCTGCGTTTTATCAATCCCTTGAACTACGAAAAGTTAATCGAATCTGTAAAGAAAACAGGAAAGCTTCTCCTTGCAAGCGATGCTGCAGAACGCGGCTCTTTCCTTCATACAGTTGCAAGCAATGTCCATACGCTTGCATTCGATTACTTAGATGCCCCAATTGCAGTTGTCGGAAGCCGCAACTGGATCACTCCAGCGGCAGAAATGGAAGAGCTTTACTTCCCGCAAACTGAGTGGATTATCGATACTGTTCATGAGCGTATTTTACCATTGCAGGGTTACAGCCCTGTTACGGTGCAGACAACAGGGGAAATGCTAAGGAAGAACAGATTGGGGGTGTAGACTAAATCTATGATATAAACATAAAATAATATCAATGGAGGATATTAATGGCTTTAATAGAAGGGTTTAAGCTAAAAAATTTTAAGTCATTACGAAATATTGAAATAGGTAGATTATGGAACACCAGAAGTGTGGAACCTTTAACACCCCTAACAACTGTTATTGGGAAGAATGGCGCCGGGAAAAGTTCACTTTTTGATGCATTTGGATTCCTTGCAGATTGTTTACGTTTTGGAGTTGAAGAAGCCTGCGATATGGGCGGAAGGGGCGGTATAAAAAAGATTCGAACAATGGGCAGTACCGAGCCAATAGAACTGGAAGTGTATTATCGGCATGATGGAAATGATCGGCCATTAACATACCAACTTGCAATTGATATAGACGAAAACGGACGTCCTTTTGTAAAGAGTGAACGCCTAAGGCAGCGCCGAAAAGGAGAAAGCAGAGGACAGCCGTTTTCTTTTCTTATCCTGGAGAATGGAGAGGGGTATGCATGGAAGGGTGAATCCATCGGTATATTAGAATCTGAGACTGATACAATTGAAACTATAATTGAAACCCCTGAGACAGAAAAAATTAAGTTAAAAGATAACAGAAAATTAGGGATTGCAACAATAAGTTCGCTTGCACAACACCCTCGTATATCTGCTTTTACACAACTCATAGAGAGTTGGTATTTAAGTTATTTTTCTCCGGATGCGGCAAGAAGCCTCCCGCTTGCAGGAGCTCAAAAACGTTTAAGTAAACATGGCGATAATCTTGGAAACGTTATTCAATATCTTGAAAGAGAACACAAAGATAAATTTAAACAAGTCTTAAGGAAAATTGCAGAAAAGATTCCGGGGATTGAGAATATAAAAACAGAAAAATCTATAGATGACCGTATACTCATTTGCTTTAGTGAAAAGGGCTTTATTGATCCTTTTTATGCACAGCAAATGTCTGATGGAACTTTAAAATTATTTACTTATATGCTTCTTCTTGCAGATCCAAACCCTCCGCCTTTTATCGGAATAGAAGAACCCGAAAATGGATTGTATCACAAACTTTTGGAAATTCTGGCACATGAGTTTCGTGAACACAGTACTGGTACAAAAGGAGGGGCAGGCGGTTCTCAGCTTTTTGTAACTACACATCAACCATATTTTGTTGATGCTTTAAAGCCAGATGAAGTGTGGATAATTGAAAAAGATGGGGATGGATTTTCAAAAATTTCACGTGCAAGCGACAATGAGATTGTTAAAAATTTAGCTGCAGAAGGACTTCCGCTTGGCGGACTTTGGTATAGTGATTATTTTGACACACGAATGTAAGGGATTTCTACATGCACTTTGAAATATTAATTGAAGATATATCAGGAAAAAAACTGCTTGAAATTCTTGTACCAAAAATAATTCCTGCATCAAGTTCATTTACAATACATCATTATAGAGGAATCGGTGAAATTCCAAAAAATTTACATAAACTTCCAGATCCAAAAAAGAGATTATTGCTAAATAAATTACCAACAATCTTGAAAGGATATGGACATTATTCTAACCCAAAAGACTTGTCTGTAATTATTGTTGTGGACTGTGACAAACGTAATTGCATGACATTTAAACAGGAATTGTTAAATGTTCTTGAAATGTGTAATCCAAAACCATCCGCCTTTTTTAGAATAGCAATAGAGGAAATTGAAGCATGGCTTTTAGGTGATAAAAATGCACTAAAAGAAGCTTATCCAAAAATGAGTGAAGGCGAATATGCTAAATATAAACAAGACGATGTCATTGGTACATGGGAAAAATTGGCAGATATTACCTTGTCACGCGGCGTTGCAAAACTTTTAAAGAAAGCAGCCTATCCGGAAATTGGCAAACAAAAAATAGAATGGATGCAAAGGATAGGCCCATCAATGGACGTTAACAATAACACAAGCCCAAGTTTTAACTGCTTCAAAAAGAAGCTCGAAGAATTGTCACAAGAAACAATTCAAATTAAAAAATAATTAAAACTACCGGAGGTTAACAATGATCACAATTGAAGAACGCAAGAAAAATTGGTGTGATTTTTATACAGGTAAAAGAAGAACAATTATTCACATGGATGTTGATTATGGTGAAACAGAAATTGTTATTCCTTCGCCGGAGACAATGGACAAGTTTTTCACACAGACCGTAAACAGATACAGAAAAATGATGGAGCATGTAAAAGAACTGGATGACGACAGGGTTCCTTATGTTTCCGCTCTTATTGGAAGCGATATTTTCGCCAGTGCGTTTGGATCTCCTGTGGTTTATCCCGGAAACAGTAATCCTTATGCACTTCCATTTGTATCTTCTGCGGCGGAACTTTCAAAGGTAAAAAAGCCAAAGATGGAAAGTTCTTCGTTGATGGAAGTGATTGAATACGGTTATAAACTTCAAAAAGAGACAGGCGGGGCGTTAATGCAGCTTCCCGACATTCAAAGCCCGTTGGGAATAGCCGCCTTGATCTGGGATAAAACAGATTTTTTTACTGCGTTTTATGAGGAACCCAATGCTGTTAAAGATCTGATAGCAATGACATCATCACTACTTGAAGAATTTTTGGATCTTTGGTTTAACACATTTGGAAAAGAATTTATAGCCCATTATCCCGATTACTACATGCCGTACGGAATTACCATTTCTGAAGATGAAATTGGCTCCATCAGTGTTGAACATTTTACAGAATTTTCTTTACCGGAAATTAACAGATTAACCGAACACTTTGGCGGATATCTTGGTATTCATTGCTGCGCCAATGCAAGACATCAATGGGGAGCGCTCAAGGCAATTCCGGGACTTGTAATGTTGAATCTAAATCAAAGCGAATGTGTTCTAAAAGAAGCTTCTACTTTTTTCCGTGACGGTCCGTGCCAAATGTTTTATTCAAATGAAACCTACGATCTTGGAGCAAAACCAGTATTATACGGAAGCGGCGCAAATAAAACCGAAGCTGCAACAGCACTTGCGGCATTGAGAAAAAAATCCGAAAGCTATATTTTGAAAAATAACAATTGAACAGAGGATACACTACAGAAGAAGGTGCAATCCATACATCTTTCTGGTATAGTGTATCCCTGACAATCAGCGGTTAAAACCCGTAATACCTAGTATATATACTATTTATAAAATCTACAGCCGCCCTTCTGATATTTTCATTTTGCTCAGAACTTAATGAACGGCTGCAATCCAACACAAGATAAATAACCGTAGAATGAGTTTCTGTTGTTGTAAAAAAAGAACCTTCGGAACTGTACTCAATGTCATGCTGCCAATTACCTTCGGATAAACGCCACAGATTTGTGTTAACCCTGTCAACATAAGGATCATACCCTGCAACATTGTTAAACACAAAACTTACTTTGGTACCATCAATTAATCCCGGCAAGGGACCTTCCCTCTGACTTGATGAAATTCCACTGCCATAGGTAACGTCAATTAACGCATAGGTGTTCTCTGCAGGGCTTACTACAGTACCTTCGATGTATCTTGTTGAAGCCATTACATCAGCCGAAGTCCTCACATCTTCGTCAAAAGTTATGCGAATTCTGGTGTTAACCAATAAAGGCGTTGTTAAAACAAAATTTGTTCTTGTGGAATGAAGGTTTAAATTATCTGCTATTACGTTAAAGCTGTTCTGTAAATCGCTAAAATCATCCAAAACTTGAAAATTACCGGAACTTGATATACTCTGTAAATGCCTTTCAAAACTTCCATCGTCGGTTACATCATCTCCCTTTATACCGACAGAATATGCGGTAATTGGCACGCCTGCTATCCGGCGGTTGACTAATTCTTCTTCTATATATCTTGCATAGCCTATATCATTATCGAACATTCTATCTTCGACTCTATTTGCAGAAAGCCTTGACAACCCGGCCGATTGGTTATCCAGTCCGTCAGTAAATGTAATTATATAAACTGAATCAAGATTTTGCGGGAAACTGGATTCATTCCTTTTCATATTTGCCATTGCCATATGTACTGAATGAAACAACGCGGTGCCGGGATTTTCAGTCGGCCTGATTCTTGTGTCAATAATTTGGCTAAGATTGGTTCTTCCATCACGGTCGAGCAGTACCGGAGTGCCGTCAGTTATATCTTCCGATGTTTCTGCAAACCTGACAATCCCAATATAAATTCCATCTTCGACTCTTCCTGTCCTGTTATCCGGGCTTGTGGAACATGATAAAACATATACTCCAAATACCAGAAGAACAGCCAGCATTATGCTGAAAATTCCTATGAAACCCCGTGTTTTTTTCATACTATATCTCCTTAAAATAAATATAGTTGAATTATACAATTTTATGTTAATTTTATGCAATACCGGATTTAGAATATTTAAGAATCAATCTTTCTTTTCTTCGCTCAAATTCAACATAGCCGGAAGTATTGGGATCTGCAACTTCCAGTCCTTTTTCTACAAATTCAAGAGCTTCTTCTATTTTTTTTAATCTTCTTTCACTGTCTATTGCCAACGCCCTTATGGCTCTTGTCCTGATGTTCTGCGGGAAAGTGTTTTGGGTAATTTCCAGCAGTCTTTTTCTGCCGTCTTCAAAATACCCGTTTATCATCTGCTCTTGTGCATAGGCAAAAGATGCCTGAGGGTAATTTTGATCTGCTGCATATTGCAGAAGTTCTTTTCCTTTGTTATGCAGTATTTCATATTGCATAACTTTCATTTCTTCTTCTGTTAACAGCTTTTTATTCCAGAACAAAAATTTACGCCAATAAACGGCAAGCCTTTCAAGATCATATCTGTATTTTTCTGTATCAAAAGGGTCTATGGCTATTGAAATAACTGCCGAAAGGATTGACGAAAGACCTGCAATATCTGCGCTATTGTGATCGCAAATTCCAAGCAGCTTTTCAGTCCCGCCTGTTTTTAAAAATTCAAACCAGATTTCCGGCGCAAGAGCTCCGGGAATGTCATCTGTCCTGTCTATACCCAGTATATTCGTTTCAACCGAAGCCTGTGAGCAGCTTTGAATAATACTTTTCCAAAGTCGCCTTGCGGGAAATAAAAGATCAAGGTGGCGGTACTTTGGTATATCTTTTCTGTTCATAAGGCAGCGTGTTTTTATTATCTGTGAATCAAAACATTTTCCGTTATAACTGACTATTATGGAATTTTTGCTTGTAAGTTCTGAAATTACATTTTCAAGAAAATCATCCTCCCCGGGATAATCCAGTAAAAGATATTGAGTTAAACATATTTTTTTTCCTTTAACCGGTCTTCCAAAGGCGGCAAGGAAAGCTACAGTTCCTGCCCCTCCTGAAAGACCTGTGGTTTCAAGATCAAAAAAAAGAAAATCGCCAATTTGCGGCAAAGGGTGTCCTGCAAGATCAGGTGTTAGAATTACCATAGAAGGAGGAAGTTTTATATTTAGATCCAGAAGGGTGTCTAAAATAACAACCCTTTTTAGAGTTTTATAACCGCAGGGTTCCCAGCCTTCCAGTATTACAGGCTCGATTTTATTTTTGTGAAAATCAGGAACATCTGTATTTTTTTGTTCCTGTATTCTCTTTAATCTGTCTCGAAGACTGGAAGCCATATTACCTCTGTACGATTTACTGTTCTGCGCCTCTTATTAAAGCTTCAACAATTTGGGGATATGTAAATACGCCGGCTCTCCTGTTTAACAGTAAAAAATTACCGCCGTCATCCCACCAGAAACACTTAATCCCTCTGCTTTTTGCATAACTTATATAATATTCAGCCCACTGCGCTCTTGCATCTTCGTTATTTTTGTTTAACGCTCCAAGTTCGCCCAATATAACAGGAATGCCGCGGCTTACATACATATCATACATTCGGTTAACTCTTTCTATAATAGGCCATGTATCAGATGCATTGACATTGCTCCATGTATTTACAGGGCTGTTTTCATTTAACGCAAAATTATACGGTTCATACGCATGTATTGATACTATTATTTTATTGTTCGTGTTTTTTGGATCATTTGGAATTACCAGTGCATTCATTGCCGCTGAAGTTGCCGAGGCTGCGTATGTAGGAACAAGCAAAACACGTTTTTCATTATTTCCGCCGCCTGCTCTTACGGTGTCAACAAAAAGTTGATTCATTATATTGAGGTTTCTGTGTTCTTCAGGAGTTCCTCCATTCCATTCCATCGAGCTTCCGACAGTTCTTGGTTCATTCAAGCCTTCAAACATTAATTTTATATCATAATCCCTGAAGGTAAATGCGATTTGTTCCCATATTCTCTGGAATGCCTTTGCGGATTCTTCCATTTCTGCATCCATAAATTTGAAGATACTCTCATCATGGTGAGTATTCAGAATAATGAACATATCATTGCTTACGCCGTAATTTACAACCTGAATTACACGCTCCATCCAGTCTGCTCGTATATTGTATTGATCATCTACAACCTTTGACCACGAAACAGGAATTCTTAATGCGTTAAAGCCTGCATTTTTTACTGCATCTATCATTGCCTGTGTGGTAACAGGATTTCCCCATGCGCTTTCAAATTGGGAAAGCCTTGCATTTTCCGGGAGCCAGAATAAATTAACAGGATCCAGAGTGTTTCCAAGATTCCAGCCAATTTTAATATGCTCAACAATTTCCGCTGCAGAAGTTTCCATTGATAGATTTAAAGGAATGGCATCGGCAGAATTATTTGCTGAAGACACCGATCTGCAGCGAACAACTACAAAGGCAATCACTAATAAAATAAATGCAATTGCCGCGATGATAATTAGTTTTTTCATACTTACTCCTATATATTTTTGCCAATTGATCTGCCCGTAAGCGCCGGCTTTACAGACAGACTCTAATTATAGCGGATATCAATTTATTTGCAGCCTCCTTGTTCCTCCCGGGACCTACGCATGAAGGACATCCGTTTTTGCACGGACAGCGCGCCAGCGCTCCGTTAATTGCAACTAACAAAGATTCCATTTTGGCAACAAGGCTTTCTGTAAGACCGGTTCCTCCGGGATATTTATCGTATATGTACAGAGCCGGATGTCCAAAGTGCGGATCGCGGACACGTTCAGCAATCCCAAGATCGCGCGGATCGCAGAGCAGATACACAGGGGCTATATTGCGGATCAAAGTACCTGCACCTGAAAGCGCTTCGGCAATTTGCTGTTCGTCCATTTCCGACAGAATTTTTCCGCCGGCGCTTTCCGGAGGGAAGATCAATGCAAGCGTCCTTGTCTGAATTTCTTCTTCGGGTAAATTTACATCACCGTAGCCCAAATTTTCGTGGGTACGGAAACGGAATTTTTTAAACTTTGTTACCTGTGTCCTAACAAGAACATCCGATAAAACGCCGTTGGCTCCTGAAAAAGTAATTTTTTCATCTTCTGTTAAAACTTTAATATCTGTCTTAACAAGACCGTCGGTAAAATAATTAACATCAGCTTCACGGACAAGACCTTTCCGGTTTTCAATATCAAGATCTTCAACCATGTATTGCCGCCCGCGATGAATATAAACGGCATTTACAAAGAGCATTTCTTTTGCACTCGGCCTGTCCATCTCTCCAATTACTACATTTCTTCCTTCTGTAACATCTATTATCACAACATTATCCGCGCCTGCGCTGCGAAGACTCACCCCTTCCGCAGGATAAGATCGATCAGCCCAATGCCACTTCCCCGACGTATGGCGCACAATTCCGGCTTCTTCAAGATACTCAAGCACATCCTTCGCATTACTCCCAAAACCCCCTGCAAAATGTTCACTTTTAACTGTTACCTGTTCACTGTTATCTGCTAATTCTTCATCTAAAAAGGGAAGTTCAAAACAGGCGCATTTAACATGATCTGTCAATATATAGGGATTATCCGGATCTATGTGCGCTTCTTCTGCACTTTTACGGAAGAACCAGTCAGGATCGTTTATAATGTACTGATCGATTGGCGCAACACTTGCGATAAAAACAGAAACAGATGTTCCGCCCCTCCGCCCTGCCCTGCCCGACTGCTGCCAGAAACTGTTAAAAGATCCGGGAAAGCCTGCAACTACAGATGCGTCAAGACCTCCGATGTCTATACCAAGCTCAAGAGCGTTAGTTGAAACTACACCCTGAATTGCGCCCTCGCGAAGGCCTCTCTCTATCTCGCGCCGTTCATTCGGAAGAAAACCGCCGCGGTATGCTTCTACCCTTATCCTTGAATTATCGGTAAAAATATTTTTAAGATCTTCGTTTACATAAGATGCTGCAACTTCTGTCTTTATCCGGGAATGGGCAAAAAGAATTGTTTTAATCCCCGCTTTAAGAAGGGCAATCATCCACCTTCGGCTTTCTGTAACAACAGAGCGGCGGATTCCCTGAACCTTATCAACTAACGGAGGATTGTAGAGAATTATACGCTTTTCGCCGCGTGGAGCGCCGTTTTTATCCACCAATTCAACTTCCTGCCCTATCAGCGAAGAAGCAAGTTCTGCAGGATTTGCGATTGTAGCCGAGCATAAAATAAATTGAGGAAACGCTCCGTAAAAGGCCGCAACACGGCGCAGGCGGCGGATGACATTTGCAACATGGCTTCCCATAACGCCCCTGTAGGCATGGGCTTCGTCAATTACAATGAACTTTAAGTTGGAAAAAAACTTTATCCACTTTGGATGATTTGGCAGTATACCCGAATGAAGCATATCGGGATTGGAAATGATAATTCTCCCCGTATCGCGTGCTGAAACACGCAGAGATTCAGGCGTATCTCCGTCATAAGTGGTTATTTTAAGATTCAGGTTTTCACCTGAAATTTCGTTAAGTTCGGATTGCTGATCCTGTGAAAGGGCTTTTGTCGGGAAAAGGTACAGGCATCTGGCTCTTTCATCATTTAAAAGAGTATGAAGACACGGCAGATTATAACAAAGTGTTTTACCAGAGGCAGTCGGAGTTACTACAACTACATTTTTTCCGGCCGCCGCGTGCTTCCAGACTTCCGCCTGATGAATATAGAGCTGATCTACCCCCCTGTTAGCAAGGGTTTTTATAATCCTTGAGTCTAAATCCTGCGGAAAAGGGGCATAAATCCCCTCATGGGCAGGAAGCAGGCGGTTTATAATAATATCAGGTGCAAATTCAGGACTATCAAGCAGTTTATCAAGATTTTCACGGACACTCATAACAGTAATTTTACCCTGTTTTGTTAAAACTTGGAATAACGAATTTAGTTTTTTTTGTTTAATACTATCGACAAAACTTGAAAATTATCATACAATTTGTGGTAAAAGAGGAGGATTGTTATGGCGTCCGAAGTCTTATCCATAATTTTGGGAGGGGGCAAAGGGACACGATTGTTCCCTCTAACTCAATTCCGCTCAAAACCTGCTGTCCCGTTTGGCGGCAAGTACCGTCTTGTCGATATACCCATTTCAAACTGTATTAATGCAAATTTAAAGCAAATTTACATTGTAACGCAATTTAATTCAGCTTCTTTACATATACATATTGGGCAAACCTATAATTTTGATTCCTTTACAAACGGATTTGTCGAAATCCTTGCCGCTGAACAAACCTTTGAACATTCAGGCTGGTACGAAGGCACTGCCGATGCTGTCCGGAAAAATTTTATCCATTTTAAAACAAAAAATCCTGATTATTACATTATCCTTTCGGGCGATCAACTTTACAGAATGGATTTGAACGAACTAATGAAGCAGCATGTTTCTTCAGGTGCGGCAATTACAATTGCGTGCACAGGAGTAACGCGGGAAAATGCAAGCGATCTTGGAATTCTTAAAGTTGATAAGAATAACCAAATTACCGAATTTCTGGAAAAACCAGGTCCTGTCAAAGATATATCCGATTTTAAAGCCCCTTCTCAGTTACTTACAGAAAAAAATAAAGACGATTGTTATCTCGGTTCCATGGGCATATATGTTTTTAATGCAAAGGCAATGGATGACTGCCTTGCAAATGAACTGACTGATTTCGGAAAAGAAATAATACCTTCAGCTATAAGCAAATTAAAAGTAAACGCTTATCTTTTTGACGGCTATTGGGAAGATATCGGAACTATAAGAAATTTTTATGAGACCAACCTTGAATTAACATCATTAAAACCAAACTTCGATTTTTATGATGAAAATAAACCCATCTACACACACATGCGCAATCTTCCGCCGTCAAAAATGAACTTTTCAAATATGAACCAGTCAATTGCCGCCGAAGGCTGTATTATAACAAATGCAAACATTACAAATTCCATTGTCGGTATTCGTACAATTATAGAAACAGGCTCAAGTCTTAACGGCGTAGTATGTATGGGAGCCGACTTCTACGAGACAGAAATTAAGAAAACTCATAATGCCGAAGAAAGAATTCCAAATGTTGGAATAGGACGCGGGGCAATCATCAAAGGCGCAATAATCGATAAAAATGTCTGTATAGGCGAAGGCTGCCGTATTGGTGTTGACGATATCAAGCGTATGGACGGCAATTACGGGCATTACTACATTGTAGATGGAATTATTGTAATTCCAAAAAATACGATTTTATACCCGGGAACTGTTATTTAATGTCTGTCCATAAAGCCGGTTACTTTATGGACAACAACCTCAATACCCTACACTTCTTCCAGAATTTCTGTACCTGCATGCGATAAAACTCCTGCTTCGCCGTTCACTGCTTTTAGCTTTATCACGCCGTTTTTTCCCTCTGCAGTAAAAATTGTTCCCGGTTTCCATAAACCGTCAAGAATAAGTTCCGAAAGGGGAGATTCAAGTTCTCTTTGTATGGTGCGTCTTAACGGCCTGCCGCCAAACTTTGGATCCCAGCCTTTTTCGATTATTATTCGTTTTGCAGAAGAAGTAATTTTTAATTTATAGTTTTGTTCTGCAAGACGGGCGGAAAGCTCATTTAATTCAATATCAAAGATTTTTTCTATTTGCTTTTGATTTAAAAGATTAAATACTACAACTTCATCCACCCTGTTGATAAATTCAGGGTTAAAAAGCTTTCGCATTTCCGACATTGCAGCCGATTCTATTTCGCCTGCATTCATAAGACCTGTACCGGAAGAAAAGCCAAGTCTGGAATCTTTTGAAATTTCCCGGGCGCCTGCGTTACTTGTCATTATTATTACAGTATTTCGGAAATTTACAGTGTGGCCGAGTGAATCTTTCAGCTCGCCTTCTTCCAAAACCTGAAGGAGTATATTAAATATATCATGATGGGCTTTTTCTATTTCGTCGAACAAAATTACACGGTAAGGATTGCGCCTGATTTTTTCTGTTAACATTCCGCCTTCTTCGTAACCTACATATCCGGGCGGCGCTCCTACAAGCCGCGAGGCATTGTGTTTTTCCATAAAGTCGGACATATCAATCCGGACAAGGGCTTCTTCATCAGAAAAAAGATACTGCGCCAGCTTTTTTGCAAGCAATGTCTTTCCAACTCCGGTTGGACCAAGAAAAATAAAGGAACCCATCGGTCTTTTTGGAGAAGATACCCCCGCTCTTGAACGCCTGATTGCACAAGATATCTGTTTAATTGCATCATCCTGACCTATAACATATTTTTTTAATTCATCTTCAACTAAAAGCAGGCGGCGCGATTCCTGTTCTTCCATGTGCATAACAGGAATTCCTGTAGCTTCTGTAACAACACACCGGACATCTTCATCTGTAACAACGGGACGTTCATTCCTTGAAGCGCGTTCCCATGCAACATGGGCTTCTTCAAGGCTAACCTTTAGCGCGCGTACTTTATCACGGACAATTGCGGCATTTTCATAATCCTGCGCGCTTACAAACGTGTTTTTTTCTTCGCACAGTTTACCGATTTCAACTTCAAGGCCTGTAATTTCCGGAGGCTGTTCGCGGTTTTCCAGCCTGCGCATTGCACCCGCTTCATCAAGAATGTCGATTGCCTTATCCGGCATAAAACGCCCTGTTATATAACGCTGTGCAAGTTTAGCGGCAATATCTACGGCATTTTCTGAATATTTAACCTGATGATGATCCTCATATTTTATCTGTATGCCTTTTAGGATCTTCAGAGTATCTTCATAAGAAGGTTCTTCTACCATTACAGGCTGAAAACGGCGTTCAAGCGCCGCATCTTTTTCAAAATGTTTGCGGTATTCGGCCAATGTTGTGGCGCCGATACAGCGGATTTCACCGCGCGACAATCCCGGTTTAAGCATATTTGAAGCATCCAAAGTTCCTTCGGCGCCGCCTGCTCCAATAATTGTATGAATTTCGTCTATAAAAAGAATGATGTTTCCTGCCTGGCTGACTTCGCGGATAATCTTTTTTATTCGTTCTTCAAATTCGCCGCGGTATTTTGTCCCTGCAACAATGAGACCCAAATCCAGGCACAGAATACGCCTGCCTGCAAGAGCTTCAGGAACAGCTTCACTTACCAAAAGCTGGGCAAGTCCTTCTACAATTGCTGTTTTTCCAACACCGGGTTCTCCAACCAGGATTGGATTATTCTTTGTCCTTCGCGCAAGAATACGGACAGTACGGTTAATTTCTGATTTTCTGCCTATTACGGGATCAATTTTTCCTGCCCGCGCCATTGCAGTAAGATCGCGGGAAAAACTGTCAAGAACCGGAGTAAGCACAGGATAAGCCGCCGGTTTTATACGGGGGTTGCTTATATGCAAACCCGGCCTTTCTGAATCAACTCCGGACCTGTGATGAATGGCGGAACGTTCGCGGTGAACAAAATAAGGTTTAAGCCTTTCCGAATAAACCAGTTCATCATCGTCTCTCATTGACGATTGATTAAAGGTGGTTTGAATAATCACCCTCATCATATCTGTATCTACTGCACGTTTATTCAAATACACCTGTACGGTAGAATTCTGCTCCCGCATTGCGGCAAAAAGCAGATGTTCGGTTCCAAGAAAATCGCTGCCCATTGCTCTGGCCTCATCAGTTGCTGAGTCGAGCATGTTTCTTGTACGCTTGGACGCCGGCACTTCTCCCCGTATTATAAGACCCGGAATTCGCGGGAGGGAGTTTTCAAGAATATTTTTAAATTCGGGAATATCTATCCTAAGGAACAATAATGCCTTACATGCTGTTCCTCCGCCGTCTTTAAGCATTGCAACAATGATATGTTCCGGCAAAAGCTGGTCTGAATTGAAACGACGCGCCTCTTCCTGAGCATTTGCGGCTAAAAGCCGCTGCACCCGTTGAGTTAATCCTCTAAACACAAACAAACCTCTTGTATTAAGTTTAAATAAATATTTTGAAATTTTCAATTAACAGGCAGTTGCGGCAGCCTTACCACATCGCCAACTTGCACTCCCATACGTGAAAACCAGCCCTGAGGAACTTCAAGAGCATAACGCCCGGAACGGCTGGAAGTTACAGAATTTTCATCATGAGGGTACATATCCTTTATGTCGATAATCCTGCCGTCGGAAGTAATAAAAGCAATTGACAGCGGAATAAGTGTATTTCTCATCCAAAACGACATTACATGGTCATGTTCAAAAACAAAAAGCATCCCCTCTCCGTCAGGCAGCCTTTCGCGGAACATCAAACCGGTTGCGCGTTCTTCATTTGTACGCGCAATTTCCGCCTTTACAACGGCAATGGCTTGTCCATTCCGTTCGATAGAAATCTCCTGAACTGTTAGTTTTTGTGCAGTACAGGAAGCGAACAATAAAACACATAAAACCATGTAGGATAATTTTATACAGGTCAACTTTACCCGGTAAAATGATAATTTTTTTTTCGTTTGTTTTAAGTTAAAATTCATTCAGGAAATCCTGTCTTAACTGGACTTGCCCTGATTCTATTAAACCAGACTCATTAATAATATCATCAAAGACAATTTTATCAATGTACTTTACAGTGAGCGGGCGTTCAATTGCAACTCTTGTTGTTTCATTTTCCCAAATTGCCGTTCTTGGATCAAGGTATGCCGGCTGCCCGTACCTTTGTACAAGCTGCGTAAAAACAGAATAGTGATCAATGATCCCTGTATTTAAAGAAAAAGACATTATAAACACTTCTCCGTCCCTTAACTGAAAGAATGCCCGATTTATAAATGAAGTTCCTGTAGTTTCTACAAGGCTCTGTTCCCTTGCAGGTAAAAATGATACGTCCCTATCGCCCCTAAAATTAAAATAACCATCCATTGTCAGCGCAATTTTTAGATCATCCAGAGACATTCCAAGCGACAACTCCCGGAATTGGCGCGGCAATCCTGAAAATTCACTCTGTATTTGAATATCTGACAAATCATTCTGGGCAAAAACACCCGATAAAGGCAAAAAAATTATCGTCAGGAGAAAACCTATAAAAAATACTTTTAAGAAGACGTTTTTATTACCCATTGCTTAATTATCGGCCTTTACAAGTCTCTCTTAAAACATATATTGGACTGTCCATAAAGCCGGTTACTTTATGGTTTTATTTCCAAGACGGGTCTTTTCAAGCTGCTGCATCTTCCGGAAATAAGAGTTTTGCTTTGCAATTTCCTTTATATCCTTAACAAAAAGTTTATCGCTCAAAATCTGAAAAGATTTATTTTCCATTAATTTTCTGCCTACAATCATACCTTCACCCTGCGAAAACCCAACCATGTTGATAAGCTCTTTAAGCCCAAAATCAAAAGAATAATTTGTAATTGCGGCAACATCGATCTTTTTCTTATCAAGTTGAATTTGCAGCATATCGTACATACGGCCGAGAGGATCGTTAAGCTGGGTATTTGCAAGCTGCCTGTAAATTAACCAAATCCTCTCTGACAACAGAGTTGTAAGGCGGGCAATAAGCTGCGGCTGAGTTGATATCATGTGCTGGAAATTCGCCCTGTTTACCGCCATTAACTGGCAATCCTCATAAGCGACAGCCCCGGCGGCTCTCGGCTTGGATTCCAAAAGGGCCATTTCACCAAAAATATCGCCTGCTTTTAAAACCGCCAAAAGAATTTCGTTGTTTTCGGTAATTTTGATGATTTTAACGGAGCCTTTCTGAATTATGAATAATTCATTTCCCGGTTCGCCTTCACAAAAGACAATCTGATCTTTGGAAAAATTACGGGTCATTTCACCCGGCGGGAAATCTTTCTGGGGCTCCTTAACATAGGGAGCTATTTTTTGCATTCTATCTACGGCAGTTTTAACATTTCCGTCCTGCGGGCAGAATTTAACATATTTTTGGTAAGCATAATACGCCTGGCTAAATTTGTTCTGTTTTGCGTAGTATTCTGCAACGTGGTAAATATGACTCGGGTCTTCTGCAGCAATGTTTTTTAAGGTAATACGAGTTAGAGCTTCATCAAGGTAGCGCATTCTTTTGGAGAATTGAAGGATTATCTTCATTGCAACCGGGGCATTATTCTGAATAAGCTGGCTGAATTGATCCTTCATAACGGAAATAAGGGTAACATCCGTAAGGGCCTGGGCTGTCTCAATATGGCTGTGGCCGGCCATTGTAGAAACAACACCGAAGAAATCACCGGGACCCAGGGTATCGCCGGTTTCATCCGCAACTATTGTAACCTCTTTGGAAAGCCTTACCTTTCCCGAGCGGATAATAAAGAACCTATCTGCATTCCTCTTGCCCTCGACAATGATATATGCGTTTGCGGAAAAATTAATGAATGCCAATTGAAGAGTCGCGGCCATTTCCCCCTCTTGTCTTAAAAGTATTATATAAATTATATCGACATTATGTCAACCTTAATTAAATAATGATTTATTTAAGGTTTCTACCGATAATAAAAGAACACCATGAATAAACGAATAAATTTTGAAGATACCATTTTTATCCTCAATGTACGGCTGCGAATGATCAAGGATCTATTGCTTCTTGATACGGATTCTGCCTGTTTTTACAGCCAAACTATGACAGATCTTGAGTTTATCAGTTCAGTATTGGATATGTTAACAGGAAAATTTGTTGATAATTTAAACTTTTTGGATCGTGAGGCAGAAGGGGACAATATTCTTGATACAGAATGGAATTTAAGTCAGATATTAAACGATATATCCGATAATTCAAGCCCTTTTACCCCTTCCCAATTCCCGGAAATGCCGGTATTAATAGCAAATTTAAGGAAAAATTCTGTAAAACGCCAAAAACAGATTGAAGAATCCTACATACAGACAGAAAGTTCCATATCTGAACCTGTAGTAAGCAATGCCGAATTAAACGGCCTTTTAGGCAGTGCATGAGAATTACAGGAGGCAGCCTTAGGGGAAGAATGGTTGCCGTTCCGCCGGGAATAATCAGGCCAAGCATGGACAAAATGCGCGAATCGGTCTTCGCCTGTCTTGGAGATATCGCAGGCCTTTCGTTTTTGGATATATTTTCCGGGTCCGGGATAATTGCGTTGGAAGCGGCTTCACGCGGTGCGATTGATATTGAAGCTGTTGAACAGGATAAACAGAAACGAAAAATTTTAATAGAAAATGTCTCAATTTCGCCCTGCCGAATTAACTGCCACTTCATTCCCGCTGAAGTTTATGTAAAAAGAGCAAAAAAATCTTTTGATATTATCTTTCTTGATCCCCCTTATCCATACAGGTTTAAATGGGAATTAACTGAAAAAATAGCCGCTTCTTTTCTTGTAAAATCAGAGACAAGAATCCTAATCCACCGGCCGCGTGAAGATAACTTAAAAACAGAAATCCCAAATTTAAGAAAAACCGATACCAGAGAATTTGGCAGATCGTTTGTGGATTTCTTTGTCTCTATCTAATAAAAAAACTGCTTGTTTTTTCATAAAAATATACAGATAATATAATATAGTAGAAAAAATATGAATAAAAAAAATTTGTTTGAAAATTTCGATGACAAAAATGCATTTATAAAAGTTACTCAAACCTCGCCCGTTGAAAGACCTCAAAAAGCTGCGCTAAACCGGAAAGGCAACCAGATGTTTAATGAAGGCAACATTGAAGGCGCAAGAAGGATATTTATAACAACCGGCTATTCCGACGGTTTATCCAGAGTGGGAGATTACTATAAAGCAAACGGCAGACACATGGAGGCATTAAAAATGTATTGGATGGCGCATGACCGGAATAAATCGCAGCCTTTGATTGAACAACTTGCAGTCATGATTCAGGCTTTAATTCATGATGATGACCCCGTATCTAATACATTTCAGCAGGTATAATAATGATTGAATCTGTGTCCAATGATGAAAATACCAAATACATTGAAACACAAAGAATAACCGAAATTTCCAAAACAGGTTATCAATTTTTGAAAGAAAATAAAATTGATGATGCTGTCGATTGTTTTTCCAAAATACTTATACTTGATGAAAATAACAACTATGCTCTTGTCGGCCTTGGAGATGCCAGCCGTAAAACAGGCTCAGTCCGCGAAGCTGCAAAATATTATCAAAGATGCCTTTCTCACCATCCGGGAAATAATTATGCGCTTTTTGGTCTTGCCGATTGTTACAAGGCAATGAATCAGTATCAAAAGGCCATTGAAATCTGGGAGCAATATCTTCTTCATGACAAAAAAAACATAACAGTCCTGACAAGAATAGCGGACGCATACAGGAAGATCAAAGATTTTGCAAATTCCAAAGATACCTACCAGCGTGTGCTTGAAATGGAAAATTCAAATGCATATGCAATCATAGGGCTTGGGCATTTACATTATGATTTTAAAGAATACAATGACGCGCTTTTTTACTGGGAAAAAATGCTGGAATCCTCCGGGTTTAGTAATGTGGATATTCGTGTTTTAACATTGATTGGAAATTGCCATAGAAAGTTAAAGACATTCAGTCAGGGCATACCATTTTTTGAAGAAGCGCTGCGCAGAGATAAAATGAATTTTTATGCGCTTTTTGGTCTTGCCGATTGTTACAGGGGATTAAATCAGATTTCAAAATCCCTTGTTTATTGGAACCGGATTCTGGAACTTGATCCTGAAAACAAAATGATTCTGACACGTGCAGGGGACGCTTACCGCAATTTAAAAGATTTTGAAAAAGCAAAAAATTATTATGAAAGAGCCTTAAATGTTGAATATGACACTTACGCCGTAATGGGATTAGCCCTTCTTGCAAAGGCACAGGGTAAATTTAATGAAGCCATTAATTCATTTAAAAGATTAATCCAGCAGGACAATAAGAACAGCCGCCTCTATATTGATCTTGCCGATTGTTATCTGCAATCAGGCGACAGGAAAAAATCCGCCGAAATTCTGGAAGATTATATGAGGATTGGAACTAAAAATCCAAAAATTAATGAAATATATGAATCACTTTTAAAATGAAACAGTCATTTGCCGGGCTTTCACTTTCAGAAATTGAAAAACAGCTTTTGCCATTGCCTCGAATGCGCGCAAAGCAGGTATACAAATGGATTTTAAAAGGCGCCTATAGTTTTTACGAAATGTCCGATCTTCCCGTAAAAACACAACATGAATTAAATGAACGTTTCTGTATATTTTCAAGTTCAGCAGATGAATGTAAACAGGATGGCGAAATAAAAAAAATCCTAATAACTTTAAAAGACGGATTAAAAGTAGAAGCTGTATTGCTAAGTGATAACAAAAAACGCTTAACAGCCTGTCTTTCAACCCAGGCGGGATGCCCCCTTGGCTGTGTTTTCTGCAAGACAGGTTCGCTTACATTCAACCGTAATCTTGACAGCATGGAAATTATTGAACAGTTTTTACATTTACAAAAAACAATAGAAAACATTCACAACAACAAGGAACACAAAATAGATAATATTGTAATAATGGGCATGGGAGAACCGCTTTTAAATTTATTGCAATTAAGAAAAGCGATAGAAATATTTATTGATAAAGCAGGATTAAACTATTCAAGAAGGAGAATAACAGTCTCAACCTGCGGTATCTGCGAAAGTCTTTTTAACATAGCGGAAAACCTGCCCTTTACAAAACTGGCCTTATCACTGACAACGGCAGACGAACTTTTACGCCGGAAATTAATGCCCGTTACCAAAACAAACCCCCTGAAAAAAGTAAAGGAAGCCCTCCTGCTCTTTCAAAAAAACGGAGGCGGAAGAATTACACTGGAAGTGCCGTTACTTGGGGGCATTAACACACGCCAAAAAGATGCGCAGTCAATTGCAGAATTTGCAAAGGATTTAGATACAGTCATAAACATAATACCCTGGAACCCTGTTAATGGGCTTGAATTTGAAGGCAGCCCGTTGAAAGAACCCGGCAAAAAGGAAACTGCCGATTTTATACAATTACTGGAAAATTTAAATCTAAAAGTAACAATGCGCCTGCACAAAGGAAGAAAAGTACTTGGAGCCTGCGGACAATTGGGAACCTGATTCGTTTTGGTTCTAACGAAGAAAATAACTAAAAGCAACCTGGAACAGACCAATAAGAAATCCCAGTATTCCTCCAAAAATATTTATCCATTTAAATTGATCTGACATTACATCCAAAATAATTCTTTCTACTCTAAGCATATCAAGAGAATCTATTCTGTCTGCAACAAGAGCTTTAACATTAATTGTTTTAAGAAGATTTTCGATAATACCTTCGCTGGATGTGATATTTTTTATGGAAGTAGATGCCGTATTTGTAAGCTTCTTTTTTATATTATCTGAATTTAATGTTTTTTCGATATTGACAATTAAGTCTTCTATAACTTCCGGCATTTTTTGTTCAAGCGTCATATCATATTGCCCGGCAGAAACAAAAAAACGCTGGAAAGTGTTCATCTTTTGAAAAATGTTTCTTAGAATAATCCGGCCTTTCGATTCCATTTCACGGCGAATATCATCATGGCGAAGAAATTCTGAAACGGCGGAAAATAAAATTGGGTATGCGCCTTCTATTGACTCCCCTATTTTCCCGCCTACATCATCGCGGGAAAGGCGGCTTCTGATAATTTCCGCCGTTATAAGTTCGCGTTCAACCATTCCGCCAATACTCTGTGCAAGCCTGGCCCTCTGCCTCGGCAGAATTCCGGGAGTAAAAGGGAGTCTTATGCCAAAAATACGGATCTCTTTAAGCGGGCGAAAAAGCATCTTTATGGCGATTGCATTTGTAACATAACCAATAATTGCGCCCATAACAGGCGGAATAATAAATAAAAGGATATTACTCACCTGGACATTGACTCCGATGCGGTTTCTGCCTGACCTGCACTGCCGTAAATATCCATAACTTCTTCTTTAAGCCAGCCGTCAGGAGGTCCTTCCACCAATACCCATGATGCAAAACCGCCTGAGGTTCTTATAACCTGCCTGCTTATAATTTTTACAAGAGAACCCCGCCGCATATAGCCGTAGGATTCACTGTCTTCCGAAGGCTCGGCTGTTACATGGGTAAATGAGTCTTTTATAACTCCAAAGCCAATATATTCACCTGAAAGCGGGGACGTAAGAGGGGGAATTACCGGCATTTCTTCTTTATTCGCCGTACAGCTATAAAGACAAAAAAAGCAGAGTAAAAAAAACATTTTCAGATATAAATATTTAACTGTTTTTTTCATTTAAATTATGATTTACTAAAGAAACAGCGCCTGCGGGAATAAAAAGTGAATGAGGGCTGAACCTAACAATACAAGACCAATTGGTTTTCTATAACGCATAAGCCCGGTACCAACAGCATCCAGAGAATTCGGGCTTTCGGACTTTCCGGAAAAATCCTTGCGATGGATGCCAAAAATCAGCATAATGCCTGCTACAATACCGGCGGCAGAGGGAATCAAATCGCCCAGTATTGGAATGCCTTCCACAGAAGGCGAAAGCAGCTTTAATATCCCGATTACAGCACTTAGAATACCCAGTATAAGGTGAAATGTCGGGCTTTTTACAGAAAGCCGGGAGAATTCAATCACTTCTCTGTCATTATCATTGAACAGTATATACCCGCTTAAACCATTGCATAGAATCGATAAAAAATATAATTGAATCATACTATCAAAATATAGTATATGCCGGAAATAGTCAACCTTTCTTTATAAATTAACTTAATTGGGATTAAAAGTTAATTTAAGCGAAGAGTTTTCCGTTTGGAGCGCCATCAGTAAAAGCGGATCATCAAATGGAACTACAAAGCTATACTCTTCTTCTTTTTCAAGGGTGAAAAAAATTCTATGGTAAAAAACGGGATATTCACCTTCGATTTCTGCAGGAATTGAGACGGCAATATCTACAGAGCCGGAGTATGATCGTAATAAGTTATTCTGTGTTTTTTTTATTGAAACAATTGTAGCGCCCTCAAAAATTGTTCCTGAAATTTTTATTCTATTCCCTTCAAGTAAATATGATGAATCAAAATACCCTAAAAACGAAATTATCCAAATCATTATACATAAAACAACTATGGAAAAAAAAAGGATCTTCCTAGGTCTGTCGGCAATTAACGAACGCAGAATACCGTGATTTTTTGGCTGTTCTTTGTAAAGATCTCTGACACTCTGCGGCGCCTTGTCAAGCCTGCGCTGCCGATTGTAGTAGAATGTAAGCCCTTCCGCTTCGTCAGGCAGCATATTGTCCGGTTTTGAAAGCTTATAATTGGCATTCGGCCTTTGGCGCTCACCGCTGTCTGTCAATACGCTTCTCCCATAAAACTATCTGTACGCCACCATGTCATTTTTACATTGTAATTATCGGCAAGCATCGCAGAAAGAATTCCCTCATTGGACAGGTAAAAATCATTATATATAAGTTCATCAACAGAAAATTGAATGTTACTCCGGCGCTGTTCATAAGTATAGGTATTAACAAACAGCAATGCATACCCCGTCTCAACAGGGAAATAAAGCAGCGCCTTGCCTGAACGTGCAACACCAAGAACAGAGTAAAAAACCCTGATATTCGCAGCGCGTCCATTTTCTATAATTTCGTAAAGAGGAATTTCCACAGAACCGGAATATGAACCGTCTTCTACATTAAGCATCCAAATAATTGAACTAATGGGCTCACTGCCCGTGCGGGTATTTGTGGATTGGTCAAATGTATCTCTAAGATAATCTACCTTGAGTAAAAGCTGCCTTGAATCCGGAGAAGCCCATATACTGTCAATAAAAGCGAACGCCTCCGGCCAGTCCTCATGCGCCGGCACCACACTGGAAGAAATTCTTACAAGAAACAAAAGCATCCCGGATGAGTTAAACCAATAGACATCCCAGCCATCCTGAAGCCGGCAAATCACAGCCAATTCATCTCTTACAGATGTAGTCATTCCCACTATCCTTGGGAACGGGCTGCCCCCAATTCCTTCCCTTCCAAGATAATTAACAAACCGCCCGTCCTGATCAAAATGAAGGATAATTCCATCAAGCATTGCCCGCATTTCTGTATCTGTACGCTGCTCCTGATGAGGGAGTCTATCTTCCACATAAATATGCCTGCGGGAATCCACCGCTATCCATCCGGGTTCTTCAAGGGGATAAGAATGCGCCCAGCGGGTAAACTGTTCGTCTTCAGAAACATTGGTTCTTAAAGTATACGGAGGAGGGTTTGTTTCTTCGTTATATATCATAAACAGTAAGTCGCCGTATGAATTATAACGGACGATTTTACCGCTATTCCCATCTGCAATAAAAAACAGACCATCCCGCATTGTAAACCCGGTACGTCTTATACCCCTGTTACCGTCGAGCCTGTAAAGTGCAATTTGATCTTCCATTGGACCGATTTCCAGTGAAAAAAGATCCTCTCTTTCTATTGAACTGCTTGTACCGTTTGTGCAGGAACTTGAAAAAACAAGAGCCGCGAGTAGAAAGGATATTAATGTAATTGAAGAAAATTTATTCATTGATAACCCATATAATACAATAATCGGCGTTAATGTAGCAAGACCGAATTTTGGCGTCACCTTTGGGCACCGCGTTTTTTATTGACAACTTGCTTTTTTATGGGTATATTAATTGTATGAGCGATAACATTGAACTGGAGTGGGATGAAGCGAAACGCCAAAAGACCCTCAAAGAGCGAGGACTTGATTTTTTGCTTGCCCGACATATTCTTACTGATCTCAATTTGGTTTGCCGCATTGACGACAGACGAAATTATAAGGAAACTCGCTATATCGCTTATGGCATGGCACAAGACGATATTCTTTGCCTCTGTTATACCATGCGCGGCAAGGTGTATCGTATTATTTCGCTGCGCCGAACTCATAAAAAAGAAAGGGAGCAATACTATGGGAAAAATAGTTAGAATGACCGCAGCGGAAATTGACAAAGAACTTACTCCGGCAAAAATAAAAGCCATGCTTGCAAAATCCAAAAAATTTCCTATTGGCGAAGATGACAACCCTTTTACTCCAGAAGAATGGTGGGCTAAAGCCGAATTCCCAAACCGCGGAAGACCTAAAAAAGAGAATCCAAAAGAAGTTATTAATGTAGCATTTGAACGTAAAGATTTGGAATATTTACGCTCCACCGGACGCGGCTGGCAAACCAGACTTCGGGAATATGTTGAAAAAGGCATATCCGCCGGTTTGTTATAACCCTGTTGGTAAAGATTTTGGTGCCTGACACTTTTGGGCTATTAGAGTATTTTAAGAAATAATGGCACATAACGTTCTAGGTTTATGACGTTTTTGTAGTTGCGTATAAGGGCTTTGCGTAGCAAAGACCAGCAACCGCAAAATGTGGGTGGAGTGAGGCGTGGGAATGGAGCGCAGCGGAATGATCTAGCCGAACGTAACCCCGAGCCGCCTGACAGGCGCGTATACCGTTTGTTATGTGTAATTTGGCGTGGTTTTACCTTTTTATCAAAAAATGCCTTCTTACAATAAAATGGTTATTGGGAGTTCCTTGTTTTTTTTGAATAAAATTCTGATATCAAATCTATATAATCAGATATATTTTCCACTGATAGATTAGTGATTGTAAAATCGCATTTATAGAACTTACGACCACCAATTGTATATATCTTAGTGCATTTGTATTTGCATTTTCCGTCCCTAAAATTGCAGCCGGTACATTTGCCTACGTTGTTTGTAAACACAGTCCTGACGTGCGCCGGAGCGTTTTCAATATATTGCCGGTGGTCATCAACTTTGTGCAAATATAATCTCAAATTAATTTTACCGTCATTTCCTATATGAATACGAGCGGGACAGAGTCTGCTTTTGGTGCCGGTTTTCCCATATATGATCGCCATCAAATCTTTATTCCCGCTAATAGTACCGCCAAAATCATATCCGATATCGTTCATAGCCTTGTCAAAAGCTATAATGAAGATCCTATCGGGTTCGGAAACAATTTTGAATCTATTTTCCGATAATATTTCCTCCAAGTTTTTTGTTTCCGATGGATTAAAACATTCCTCTATTATTTGTTTTAGGGTTTTTCCTTTATGGTTTAGCGATACTTTTATAACACTATGGACAACAGGGTATTTTTCATAATCCTCGCCTAGCTTTGTCTTAAAAAATTTCCTAAACTCTGCTGCCATAATTTTTCTTGAACCAATTATTGTATCTTCAGTGAGTAGTTCCTTTTTAACTTGTCCATCATTTTTCCTCCTGTTCACAATATAGTTTTTCGCCAAATTACACATAACGTTCTAGGTTACAACGTAACCAGCCCCCATATAAAGCATAAGTGTTCGTACCGCAGGTACGCGGTTTGCGGGGGCGTTTTTCGCTCATGCTCCTTTATTATATCTTTATATTCATCTTTTAGGAATGAATTAATTATTTCGATATACGTTTTAGTATAAGATAAGCTCAATTCTCCATGTTTCATCTTTTTGGCAATCAATATTTTGCTGTTAGTTAGTTTTTTATTCAACTTTTCTGCTGACTGTTTAATTTTTGTCATCTCTTTTTCTCCAATAATAATCAATACTTTTGTTTTAGTTTGTGAAATTGATTCTTTTAATTCATAATTAGAGTTACTTTTAGATATATTTATTAATGATTGCTTAGATATTTTTACACTGTCTTCAAAATATAAATCCCATTTATTCTTCGGAAGACAAAGTTCCTTTGCCTGAATTATTGAAAACCACTTTTTCTTTATTAATCCATAACTACTTTTAATCATTACAGGAGAAATCACCCCAACATATTTCATTGGACAAACTAATGCGCTTTCAACAATTGCATATTCTGTAATATTGTTTCTTTGAGAAATAGCCTCTATAATTATTTGACCACCAAGCGATAAACCAATTAATGCATATACTTTTTCATTCAATTCATTAACAATATAATTAATTAACTGCTCTGATGAATTTTCGATATTAATAAATGTTTTATCGGCATCTTCTCCATGTCCATCTATTACAACAGCTACTATATAATAATATTTTTCTAAAAATTCTATAATTTCCTGATTCGACCACCAAGACAAGCCTCCTCCGTGCAATAAGACAATTGTTTTATTCTCTTTATTACCACATGTTTTGAATATCATTTTCTGGTTTTTTCCTTTCTTGTTTTTGATAAATACATGATATAATGAATATATTCCATACTATATTATTTGTCAATACTTATATTCAATATTTTCAGAAATTTCAATATTTATTACACATAACGTTTCGGTTGTAAGCCGACCGAAGGGAGCGCATACAATCCTGTTATGTGAAGTACAATTTTGTTTTTTCCCATTATTATCCTTATTATTCCCAACCAATCCAAAATTGTATTTCACATAACGTTCTAGATTGACGACGTAACCAGCCCCCATATAAAGCATAACCGTTCGTACCGCAGGTACGCAGTTTGCGGGGGCTGCTTATGTGGGTGAAGCTGAATTTTACTAATAATTTTTTCATCTTATTTTTTATTCCATATTAAAACATCCAGCCTATAATTGTTTTTATATTAAAGCTAAACATATAATTTTCTGAACCTGATAATGTTATTAGATCATACCTGAATCCAAAGCCTGGATCAAGCACCAGCCCATTATTGAATATAAATTTATACCCTAAATGTGCCGATCCTACCAAACAATGGATATTGTCTTCTTCAGACACCCTTCTGCGATAACCAAATCCTACATCCATATACGGCCTTCCAATTTCTGTATTAATTGGATAATATTTTCCGATTAATAAAATATTATAGGTATTTCTATTTTGGAAATTGCCAAAATAATTTACAAGACCTCCGATTGAGAAATGCTGATTTATGCTATAATCATAACCAATGCCAATGCCCGCACCTCCAGAAAATATACCATTGCCCATTGGAAAAATATCCACATAAATAGTATGTTTTCTATCCTGCCCAAAAATATTTGGCAAAATAAAAAACAAGGCAAGTATAAAAACAATATACTTTTTCATAAAATACCTCCGAAATTGTCATATAACCAATATAGCGACAATATTCCATTAATTTCAATCATTTTGTGGGATAGTTTTTGGGTAGTTCGGGGTAGTTTTTGGGTAGTTTTTTATGGATTTAAATCCATTCCCCTAAAAAATGACTGCAAATCAGAAATGCCTGAAACTTCTGTTGTTTTGTAGATTCTTTTTAAATGAAATTTAACAGTATTTACAGAAATATTCAGCTTGTCGGAAATTTCTTTATAAGTATTGTTTCCCATAAGCACAGTTCTAATGACATCAAGTTCGCGTTTGCTTAATTTCTGAATAATTTGTGATTTATTATTTAATTCATTTGCTGTATTATTTACATTAATATTTTTGCTTATAAGCTTTGAATATATGTAAAATATAAATAATAGTATAACCAATAATAGTATTCCCATAAAAGCCGTAGTCAAATATGATATAGAAATATTTTTTCTAATGTCAGTCCACCATATAGTAACAATTAAGGAAAAAACAATAAAAAGCAAACTGAATATTGAATATAATTTAAAAGGAGGATTTGATTCTGTATTGCGCAGCCAACGAGTAATAGTAAGGCAGCAACAAGTTATTATAAAGTTAACAGAAAATATTATAATAAAATAAATATTTGGAAACTGGTAAGCAATTTCATATATATTTTTTGTCTCAATCAGCGGATAAACTGAAGCTGCGATAATATAATAAATTGGAATTATGACAGATATATTTATGCAAAGAACAAATGCGGCAGGCACAAGCATCCGCAAACGTTTATTGCCCAAAAATAAAAAAATAAGAAGAACAATAGCTTCAAATGCCAGCCAGAAAATCATTTTAAAAAAGCTGTTTTCAACAATTCCTATGTTTTGAATATCTTGCGAAAAAAAATGCCGACTATCTCTTAACGAAATTAGCGGACGGATAATTATTACCAAAATTAATAGGGCAATTTGTCTAAAACGCCCATTTGGACGATTAAATTTATAAAAAAGTGAAAATAAACCTATTGAATATATAAAACCTAATGCAAAACCAGTAATAATACACATCCCCTTAAAATAATATAATTTAGTAAACATATATATTTTACTATATTTTAACCCTTTAAAGTGCGTTCACTAAACACAATTGAAATACCGTCTTCCGTATAAATATAGGGATTAAATTCCTTTATAACATCAAAGGGTACACTTTTTTCTATTGTTATATTTTTTGCAACATGGATATAACGTTCAAAATCTGATTTTGGAAAAGCCCCTGCATTATGAGCTGTATAAAAAGTATTAAAATCCAGTTTATAAACACGTTCTAACATAGAAATATATTCCCTTATTGCCAATGCTTCATCTGAAAACAACCCACAATAATTATTTGCCGAATCACTATTAAGTAAAACTTGTTTTTCAATTACCAATAAACCTATAGAGCCGGATGTATGTCCTGCCATATTTATCACTACTACATTCAAAGAGCCCAAATCGAATACTGTATCATAATCCAGTTTGATTAGTTTACAACTACCATTATTACGCCAGATGTTTATATCAAAATCTGGTTCAATACCTTTATCGGACAAAAATTTTATTATCACATCTCTGTGTGATGGAGAAGTATGTAATTTAAATTTTTCAAAATCACTTTCATGTAAATAAACTTCATTAAATTGATAAGCTCCATTGGCATGATCGAAATGGGCGTGTCCAAGTATGACTGTTAAAGGCTTATTTGTAACGGTTTTAATAATTTCAGGAATATTTCCAACTCCATACCCTGTATCAAATAGTAATGCTTTATTATCACCAATAATAAGGTAAAAGTAAACATCCAATGGATCCTGAATACGATACAGCCACGAATAAATTTGTTCGATTTTATATTTAATCATATTATTTCCTTCGCATCTTAAATTATATTGATTTCATAATATTTTGTCAATATATTGGACTTGTTCGACAACCCGGTTGGTTGTCTCACAAGTACTGCAAAATACTATTTTCCAACCAATTCAACTCCAATTTCGTATAACGTGTGTTAGACGAAGTATGACCCATTTCTACTAATCATTTTTCATAAATTCAATATTCAATGATTTTTTAAATATATTTTGAATTTTTATTAACCGCATTTTCTAACCATTGTTAACCTCAATTCCTGATCTTTTATTATAGAAAAACCCATTTTTTCATAAAAAATAATTGCACCAGTGTTTGATGAACGAACATTTAGATGCAAACCAGATACCTTTTTTTGTGTTAATTCATCAAAAAGAGTATCTATTAAAATGCGTCCAATACCTTTCCGCTGTATATTAGGTAATAAATCAATATGAAGATGTGCTGGATAATCTGTAAGCCACGGTTGAACAGTCAAATCCATTGGAAATAGACATTTATGAATAATGTCAATAATCCATTTTTCCTTCTCTGAACGAATTAGTTCCTGTGGAAAGGGTTGAGGATAGCGTTTCCTAAGAGGTGGAAGCCATTTTTCTTCCATCCATTGATTAAATTTAATTGTGTCTGGGACTGCTAAAATATAACCTTGAGGACGATATGTTTCTTCAACAACAAAATAAATTCCTTCAGGATATAAGAGATATGGTGCGGCATAATATTGTCCTATCATGTATGGGTCGAAAAAGAGATCTGAAGCATCCTTACTTTCATCTCCAGTTTTTAAACATATTTCATATAAATAAGGAAGGTCAGAAAGTACAGCCCGTCGAATATTGATTTTTTCCATTTTGTATAGTCTCCTTTAAGTTTTTTATCATTATTTATTTATATTGTCAACCATCTTGGGTCATATTGCACATAACATCCGGCAGCTTGGCGAAGTGGCGGATTGGGCGCATCATGACTTGAACTGCCAGAAACGTTCAAAGGGAGCAACAGGCTTTGGCTTTCCACTCTGACCGCCATTTCGCTAAGTTGCTTGTTTTATGTGACGTTTCCACGTATGGAATCCATCTATCTTCTCATTATGCTTAATTTCACAATTGTGTTGTTCACACCTAATTACTGTCAAAACAGAATATCATAAAACAGTCTGAATAGCCGCGGTAAAACACGACTCACATTTAGTTTCTGTATTTCTTCCGCAACAGCGTCTATTTCAGATTGTGTTAGTTGTTTTGGCTCAGGTAGTGGTTCGTTGATAAAGTGCTGATACAGCATTTCTATTGGCGTGGCATAGGGGTCGTCCATCAGCCTCTCTTTCCAATCACTTTCGAGCCTGTCAAGCAATACACACGCAAAACCGCTAACCGTATAGCACTCTCTGACTAACCCGTATCCGACATAAATGTCCTCACGACTTGCCAACAAGGCAAGCGCACTATCTAAGTCCATACTATTCTTTATCTGGTCAGGATAGCCCATATAGAGACCAGTGACATACTCGTAATAGTTTGCCGTACCTTCATGAAGGTATTTTTGCCATTTCAGATAATTCGTTAAGTCTTCATCAGAAAAAGCATAATACATTCCACTATCAAAAAAACTGAAGCCGTCAACATAGGCGTTTCTTGTAAAGCCGTAACTCAAGGCATCGTCTTTTTTTAGTGGAGTTACAGACCCATCAGGCGATATTAACCAAAACTTTTTACTTCTAAGTCCTTCGACAATCAGCGATTGGTTCACGAGAGGATTGTTGGGCCATAGTTCGGGAGCAATTTCATTATGACGTCTGAGTTGTTCCGCAAGAACAGGAATGAACGTGTCAAGTGTTGCAGGATGTTCCATGTGCGCTTGAACGCCGAGTATAAATCTATCATTAGCAACGGCTTCAATGGTTGGAACATTTGATGTTTCTTCTGTAAAGATTACCTTGTGCCCTATAAAAACGCCCCCATAAATAAAAACTGCGAGTGATGCAACTATAACTAAAAAAACCTTGATAACCTTTTTCAACATTACTATCCTCCCATTGAAAATATAAATAATATGCTTTCATAATTCTAGAATTTTTTATAAGCATTGTCAATAAACTAGCACTTCACTAGTGGGAATGTCACATAACGTTTGTTATGTGCTGGTTTTTTGCTTTTATTCACTTTTCCAATTATTCTTTTCAATGATCAATTGACCACCTTCTTGATTACGATCAATGAATCCAAGGCTGTATAATGCTGCATTTTGCTTTTGATCTGGATCATTATTCGTAATAATCGTTTTTATATCCATTGTTTGAAAACCATATTCAATAAACATTGACAATGCTTCTTTATCAATATCGTTGTCCTGGTAATCTGAATGGATTATATGACCCATGTCCATTCTTTCATTTTCATCTTTTCCATTAAACGTTATGAGGCCAATAATTTTATTGACATCATGAAGATAAATATAACGAGTATTTCCATTATTTTTTAAGCATTCGTTAAACCAATTCCTACAACCATTTTCATCAATTGGAAATTTGTCAAAATCAGGCCCAGGAGCAGCTTTCCAATTTTTTGACAATTCCCAAAAATCATTGAAATCATTTGGTTCAAGCCCCCTTAAAACAAGTCTTTTTGATTCAATTTTTTCCATCTTTTTCTCCTTCTTTTATAGTGTTTCTATTTTCAATTACCCTTTTAATAATACTTATAACTTCAGTACTTGGGGTATAAAAACGAACTGTACAACATTGGCATATTTTGTCATATTTTTGTCCGCAAACTATTACAGTATATCCTTGCCCTTTATTACACTTATGCCCACAATCAGAAGAACACTGAGCCAAACCTTCACCAACAATTTCTTTTAATTCTTTGCAGGCAAGAAAATCTTCAATATATTTGCCCTTTTTAGCTTTTCCAGAAATCCAAATTTGCCAATTCCCTTGAAAAAGTTTCACGTATAAAACACGTGTTGTATATGAAATACCTATTTTACTTTTTGATCCAAATGTTGGTGTCATTTTATTCACTCTTAACCATTTGACAAAATCCAGTACATTGTTAAGAGTGTCACCTTCAAGATATTCAGAAGCAATGTCTTCAATTTTTGGTTTTTCCATTTTTATCCTTTTTCCAGTATATATTCATAAGCAAACTGCTTTTATTATTATACAATATTTTAATTATTTTAGGCTTAATTTTTTCTTCTTGTCATCCCCATAGCCCATTTGGTGTTTCAACATCATCGAGCGCAACCATCGTTTCAGTACAACCTGATACTCCATTTTGATCAATCAGTTTCCATGTTCCAGTCTCCGGCGAACCATAACATATATATTGAGACAATGAATCAGGTTCAAATATAATTGACCATAAAGTACCCATCCCACCCGAATAATATGGAAATGCCAGACCATCAGGATAGCGTTTCGATAAAAGGGTTTTTATATCATCAAGTGCCATACTTTTTCTACCGGTTAGCACTTCTTCCATTTTGTGCAGCCTGATGAGCGAATTTTGAACAGGCTTTGCTTCATCACATGAATTGAGAGTGAAATGATTTGAAGAACATAAAAACCCATACCCATTATCAATGTTGATGCGTTTGTAAGATTTTTTCATGGAGGACGCCTCAATAAGTACGGCTGTGCCTGATTTGTCCGACAACAGGAAATTACGGTATTCCGCATATGGCATCTCCATGAACATTTCTCTTGCTTCATACACAGACGAGCATTGTTCCAGTATCGCCCGTACAACCATAGGAAAAACAAATCCGTTACCCATGCGTCCTGTATGTTTAACATCCGCAGATGATGTTGTAACGCACAATCCTTGATCGTTCATACCGTCAAAACGACCAAAAATCTTGCATCCAAAACCCGTGTTATGATACTTATTTTTTATCCCGGCTGTTATCAATACAGGAATTTCACTAAAATCGTAATCATAATTACGAGCATGATAAATTTTTCCTTGTGGGCTGCCATCCTGCGATATTATGAAATGCGAACAACCTCCGGGGATGTTCAGGTATGAAGAATAAATTACCATATCTGTATATGAAACATTTATGGCATCTGAAAACCCCTTTATTTCTTCATTAATACCCGGAATATATTTCTCAAATAATACCGATGTTTTTTCTACCAGTTCTTTGGGCAAAGGTGGCCCTCCAAAGAGAGGGGTAGTCAAATCCTTAATTAGTTCCTTGTCCGATAATAGCTGGCCGCCAAGCTGAAAACCAACTTCATAGGAAGAACCCGATGCAATACAATGCCGATATATCTTATGCATAAATTACACTCCTTATATTAATATCATATACTAATGTCTACACAAAAAATGAACATTTTCAGACATTTTTATGCTATTTCTATTTTCTTTTGATATTTTATCAAAAAAAGTATCGTGGATAATACTTATTCTTTTCGTTAAAGAGCTTTGCCCATAAACATTTCCAAAGTTTCTTGATCATAAGGCAAAATACCACCTATTACAATGGAACCCATGTCTTTGTAACCTAATTTTCGGTAAAAATGTTGGGCACCGTCACCCACTTCTGTTGATACCATAACCATTTTAAAACCAAGTGAACGCATATCATTTTCCCAATTCATCATTGCTTGCTTCCCAAAACCTTTACCTTTATATGGATCTGTAATATAGAAACATGTAACGAATGGGATAAAATCGAATATTAGATTGTACCGCATATATCCTATGGGTTTATTTTCAAATTGAATAACATAACACCTTTTATCTCTTATTTTTGATTCATATTCACTTACAGGTAGATTTTCCCATTCATTGCAAAAATGGGGCTTATCGTCCATAGTGGCATAAGTCATTAAAAACATTTTTATACCTCCAACAGCCAATAGACATCACATGATGTAGTTTAACAAAAAATGACTATTAAAAATGAACATTTTCGGACATTTTTTAATTATTTTTAATGTATATTATTTCATACATCAATTTCAAAATATGTCGCCTAACGTTCAAGATTGACGACGTACCAGCCCACCTTATAAAGCAAACCGAAGGTTTGCG
>Ga0099364_10001833_pt1 | contig 34415 bp, 34 predicted proteins | sample TergutTh196P3_FD_73070 | JGI IMG/M metagenome (GOLD analysis project Ga0099364, IMG submission 73070) | Microcerotermes parvus P3 segment gut microbial communities from Pointe-Noire, Republic of the Congo - Th196 P3 | ecosystem: Host-associated > Arthropoda: Insects > Digestive system > Gut ... | reverse complement strand
CGATTTAAAATAAATAAAATATTTGCACGATTTAAAATAAATAAAATATTTGCACGATTTAAAATAAATAAAATATTTGCACGATTTAAAATAAATAAAATATTTGCACGATTTAAAATAAATAAAACATTTGCACGTTTTAAAATAAATAAAATATTTGCACGTTTTAAAATAAATAAAATATTCTAAATATGGTAACAATTTCAGTAATGAATCAGAAAGGCGGTGTTGGAAAAAGCACGGCTACACGCAATTTAGGCTCATTTTTTGCAAATCAGGGCTATAAAACTTTAATGGTTGATATTGATGCGCAGGCAAATCTCAGTCAAATATCCAATATCCCAGATGATATAGAAAGCACTGTTTTGGATGCTTTCAGAAACAAAACTCCAAAAATATTTACAGTTGCTAATAATCTAAGTATTATTCCGTCATCACTCAACTTTGCAGGAATAGAATTAGAAATAATCGGCGCAATGCAGCGCGAAATGTTTTTAGTAAAAACATTAAATAAGTTGGAAAACAATTTTGATATTTGCCTAATAGATTGTCCGCCAGCCATTAATATGATAACTACAAATTCATTAGCCGCGTCCCAATGGGTCTTAATACCGATGGAAGCCTCTTTTTTAGCATTTAACGGACTTGAAATGATGATTAATGTAATTTCAATGGTCAGGGAAGGCTTAAATCCTAATTTATCGATACTTGGCGCATTTATCAACAAATACAAAGAGCATACGATAGTTTCCAGAGATATATTGGAAAAAATGAAAGAAAAAGGAATAGACATTGCTCTTTTTGATGCAAAAATCAGGCAGTACGAAGACTTTAAAAAAGCCGAATTTCATAAAAAAAGTATTTTTGAGTTTGCAAAAGGAAGTTTAGCAGCATCCGATTACAACAAACTTGGAGTTGAAATAGTAGAAAAATTAAAAAGTAATAAATCAATTTAATTAATATAAAATGAATAACTTAAAAAACATGCTTTCAAGGTCTGATACGGTATCAGAACCAGAACTTATCAAAGATTCAAACAATGAAATTTTTATAAGTACAAAATTAGCATTTGAATTGGGAGAATATGTACGTGATTTCCAATATCATAAAGCAATACAAACAGGAAACATATATTTAAGTTTCAAAGATGCTGTTGCCGAAATTATTTCAGATCACAAAAAACAACACCCCGAAGTAAAACCACGTCCCGAAGAAGTGCGTAAATTAGAAAAAAAAGTTGGTAGAAAGAAAAAATAATTAAAATTCAATAAATATGGAAACAACATTTGAAAAAGACCATGAACACGATGATTATGACGATTTTGTTGTCGAAAAACCATCACTGTTCGATATGCACCCAAACCACGGATACGATGACGAAACAGTAAAAATTATGGAAGAAGAGTTTGCAAAAATGCTTGCAAAACCTGAAATTCCATTTATGAAAACGTTGGTTGATTATTTTGTAGGATTACAACCAAAGGAAAAAATCAAAGGAGAAATAACGCTTTACGACCATCTTCCAAAAAACGAAGAAGATATAATTGATTATTTGAACATTTGTCCCTATTACAAAAGGTTAAAAGATTATTTTGAAGAAATTCATCCCCTCGAAGAACTTGCCTGCAGCTTTTCGTATGAAAATGAAAAAATCCTTATTTATGCTGCTTGCCTTTGTAGTTTTGTTCATACAAAATTTTGCACCAATAAAAACAACAGAGATGTTCTTTATCTTGCGGATGAAATAGCAATGAAAGCGGCAACTGATTATATTGATGACAAAGTAAAAGGAATTTTCAATTACGACAAACCAAATGAAGACGAAGATGACGATGACGAGGGATACGAAAGCAGCTATGGTAATGAATACGACTACGATGATGATTACGATGACTAAATGCAAACCGAGATAACAGGTATTTTGACTTTCAATAATGAATAAAAAACTTGCTTTTGAAAATAATTTTTTGGCAATAAAAGAGGCTTTTGATGGAAACAAAAGAGTGCCAAAAAAGTGGGACAAACAGAAATTGCAGCTATATCAGGGATATGGCGGATTAAAAGAAATTTCACTTAATCCTGATAAACCGGGGCAGTGGGCAAAATCCAACGAGCAATTCAAAGAAGATGTAAGGAAGTTAAAAGATTTGATATTAACTGAATATCAAACAAAAGCACCAAAAGGAGAAGAGATGTTTACATCTTTGACAAATAGTGTTTTAACTTCTTTTTACACTCCGCCTCATTTGGTTAGAGCAATGGTTGAGCCGCTTAAAAATATTTTTTCAAATAGTGGTACAATTCAGATTCTTGACCCTTGCACTGGCACTGGTAACTACATCACCGAACTGAAAGATATACTGAAAAACAATGATTTTGAAATTACAGGATTTGAAAAAGAACGCACAGCCGCTTGGTTTGCTCAAAAAATTACTGAAGAAAATATTTATAATAAACCTTTTGAATCAGTTACAGAAACCGTTGAAGGAAAAAAGTTTGACTTCATTACATCAAATATACCTTTTGGAAATGTAACCGTTTATGACCCTCTGTTTTTCAAAAGTAAAGATATCGCTCAAAAAAAATCACTAAAACAGATACACAGCTACTTTTTTACCAAAGGGATATCTCATTTAAATGAAAACGGAATTATTGCATTTATTACTGCATCGGGAGTGATGGATGCTCCCACGAATCAATATTTGAGGGAGTACCTTATACTAAATACAAAACTTATTACCGCCGAACGCCTCCCCGATTCTGCCTTTAAAGATGCAGGAACTACTGTTTGTTCTGATATTATCATCCTACAAAAAAGAGAAAAGCCACTAACGAATATTAAAGAGGCAACGGAACAAGAGCAAGCTTTTGTCAATTCTGTTAAAAAAGAGATGGGAGAACATGAATTTAATGTGAATGAATTTTACATTAAAAATCCCGAAAAGGTACATGGAAATTTTGAAATTGGCAGTTTTCACGGTGGTAAAAAAATATTAACAGTAAAATCAACAGAAGATTATTTAAACAAACTGCGTTCAAACATTGAACTGTCAGTCAGTTTGAATTCCAAAAAGCCGAAATTAGAGCCTTCGCTTGCAACATATAATATAGAGTTAGTACCTATTTCAGAAAAAGCATTTGTGTTTCGAGGAGATACATATCAACACAGGAATTACATCAAAGAATTAGGCGGAATATGGAATGTCAGAAATTCAGCATGGATGTTTCCTTTGTATAAAAAAGAAACTGTAACAAATAAATTGTTGGATTATTTGATAAAACAGCCTTTAAATTTATTTGTGCCATTATCTCAAGAACTACAAACACAAATACCGACAAGTGAACCGGCACAGAAAAAAGAGACGGTTTCTAAACCGACAATAAAAGTAGAACCTGTACGAGATTTGTTTTCTTTAATCGAAGAAGGAAAACCAATAGCAGAAGAAAGAAAAACCGATGAACAGCCACAAGAAATAAAAGAAACCAAAAAGCCCGAAAGAGAAGAAACTGTAATAAAATCAATATCTTCACTAAAATTATCGCAGGAATTTATTGACAATAACTATTTAAAGGAAGGCAATCTTTTCTCTATTGATAATTCCATTCGAAGACTAATAAAAGACCAAGATAATGAATGGAGTTATGAAAAATTACAATTTACAGGTGAAAAATTAAGGAAAGCCAAAGGTATTATTGAGATAAGAAAACAATATCAAATACTAACTCACCTTGAAAATCTCAAAGAACCGGTAACGGAAATAGAATCTCAAAGAACAGCATTAAATAATGTTTATGATGAATTTGTAGAAAAATTTGGAAATCTAAACGAAAATTCTAACAAAAAAATAATAGAAAGAGATTCGTTCTGTAATGAAATAAAGGCACTTGAGTGGGAAGAACACGGTGAACATCTGAAAAGTGATATTTTCTTTAAATCAATGCACATTGACAGGTTGAATGAATTGAAAATTGACAACCTTCAAGATGCCATTACATACTCCCTTTATAGCCACGGAAAAGTCAATATTACCGAGATTTCTAACCTGTTGAACAGAAGCACAGACGATATAATAAAAGAGGGCATTGATAAAAAATTATTAGCCATAAATCCCATATTTCCAAAAGATTGGAACTCTGTTGAGGCTAATGAAAATTTTAGATTGTATTTGGATACTGATTTTGAAATTACAACGTGGAGCGAATTTACAAGCGGAAGAATACACGACAAAATACAAGCACTTAAAAATAACGATACTTTTGATTTGGACAGTGAAAATAAAATGCAATTAATCAGTGAACTTGAAAATATTTTGCCCAAATCCTTTTCTGTTAAAGAGATTAATCCAAATTTTGGCGAAAGATGGCTTAACGAAAAAATCTATTCCACATTTATTTCCGACTTGATGGGAGGAGATTATAGCATAAAATACTTGAAAGGGCTTGATTCTTATAAAATATCGTTAGAGCAATTTACGCCGCCGCTATATGAGGGTCTATACAACGTAAAATGCATAAACGGTAGAACTATACGCTCAAAAGAAGTTATTGCACACGCTTTGAGTGATACGCTGCCCGAAATTACTTATAAAGTTAACGACATCACATACACTGACCACAAAGCGATAAACCAAGTAGAATCAAATATTAACAGAATAAAACAGAAGTTTTCAGAATTTATAAAGTATAACCCACAATTTCATTCAGAAATTGAAAATACCTATTTTTTAACGCATTTACAGCATTTAAAGAAAGATAATACAGTTAATTCTCTTATATTCAATGATGTAGAAACATTTTTGCCAAGGAATCATCAAATAGAAGCAGCATGGCAAATAATTTCAAACAATGGAGGAATTATCGACCATAAAGTTGGGTCAGGCAAAACGCTTGTTATAGCTATGTCTGCAATAACAATGAAAAGAATGGGAATAGCAAAAAAACCGTTGGTTATTGCGCTAAAAGCAAATGTTCCTGCAATATATCAAGACATAAAAAAGGCTTATCCGAGAGCGAAAGTGCTGTTTCCAACAAAAAAGAATATGCAGCCCGAAAATAGAAAAGAATTTTTATTGCGTATGATGAACAACGACTACGATGTAATTGTCATGACCCACGAACAATTTGAAAAAATTCCTTTACCGCCCGAAACCACCATCAATGTTATAAAGAATGAACTTAACAACCTTGAAGTTGATTTGGATATACTCAACGAAGACAGAGAACCAAACAAAATGCAAATAAAAGGGCTGAACATACGCAAAGAAAACCTTGAAAATAAACTAAAATATACCCTTGACAGCATCAAAAAAGACAACCTGCCTTCTTTTGACAAATTAGGAATAGACCATATTTTTGTTGATGAATCACAACAATTCAAAAATCTTGAGTATTCAACAAGACACAGCCGCATAAGTGGACTTGGTAATCAGGCGGGAAGCAAACGTGCTTTAAATCTACTTTGTGCAATACGATATTTACAGTCATTGCACGGCGGAGACAAAGGCGCAACTTTCTCAAGCGGAACAACGATATCAAATTCTTTAACAGAAATGTATCTGTTACTCAAATATTTACGTCCCAACAAACTTAGCGAGTTAAAAATGGAAACTTTTGACGCTTGGGCAAAAACTTTTGCAGAAAAATCAAAAGAATATGAAATAACTGTTACCAACGAAATAAAGAAAAGAGACAGATTCCGCCGTTTTCTGAAAGTCCCCGAATTGTCAAAATTATATAACGACATTGCGCACGTCATCACCGACAGTAACCTTGCCATTGATAAACCGCAAAAAAATGAACTACTGATAAAAATTCCCGCAACGGAAGCGCAAATGGAATATTCGCAAAGGCTTATAGAATTTGCTCAAACAGGCAACCCATCTGTAATTGGACGTGAATTTACCCATAATCAACTATTTGCAAAAATGCTGATTGCCACAAACGAAGCAAAAAAGATGAGTATAGACATGAGGCTTGTCAATCCAAACTATACAATGAGTGACGGAAGTAAACTTTTTGCCTTATGCGAAAAAGTTGATGAATATTACCGTAAATATGACCACGTAAAAGGTACGCAACTTATATTTTCAGATGTAGGAACTCCCACCACTAAAGGTGATTTAAACATTTATGACGAAATAAAAAATTTGCTTGTTAATGATTACAGTATTCCTGAAAAAGAGATTGCTTTCGTCCACGATTATAACATTAACGAAAAAAAGATTGAGGAATTTGAGGAAAAAGTAAACAGCGGCGAGTTCCGCATAGCCATCGGCTCAACTCAAACTATGGGAACAGGTAAAAACATTCAGCAGCGTGTCGTTGCGGGTCATCACCTTGACATCCCTTGGATGCCCAAAGATTACGAACAGCGCAACGGTCGCTTTGAAAGATACGGTAACAAAGTAGCACAAGAGCATTGTAACAACGTTGTAGATACATTTTGTTATGCTACCGAAAACAGTCTTGATGCCTATAAATTTGGTTTGTTGGCAACAAAAGCAAATTTTATAGAACAGGTAAAACACTCTGCCGTATCAACAAGGGAGATAGAAGAAAAGAGCGAAGATTCAATAACATTCGGAGAATTTGCAGCCGCAATCAACGGTAAAACAGAATTAATTGAAAAGATAAAAAAAGAAAAAGAGTTGCAAAACCTTGAAAATTTACAGGCAACAAGCAAAGAGCAGATTTCAAATGCCGAATACAGTATTTCAATAGCAACAAAAAAGATTGAAAAAAGCAATAATGAAATAACGCAGTTAGATAAAGACATAGAAGCCTATCAATCAACGTTCCCCACCGTTAAAAATCCTGAAGAGGAATTTACTATTACGTTAAAAGGCGGAACAATTTTAACAGGTGATACCGAAATCGGCAAATACATAAAAGAGCGAGCCGACGAATCATTAAAACAAAATCCCTATCCTGATGCGGAAGAGGTTTTCAGAAAGGGTGATTATTCAGTAATAATTAATGCCCACCAAGATATATCGGGAAAAATAAAAAATTACATGTCAGTACGTTCCGATATTACAGGCAACGTTTACAAAAATCCCCATTCAACCTGCGAACTAACCACAACCCCCGAACCATACGGCAGACTGATAAGAAAAAGTTTCGATTCAATGGAAATGAGAAAAAGGGCATCTAACCGAGAAATAACAAACTGTGAACATAATATCCGCACCCACACCAAAACTATCAAAGACGGTTTTATGGATTATTCTGAAAAAATCGACACCCTCAAAAATGAAATATCAGAACTTGAGAAATTTATTGAAAATGATGGGAAGACTGCAAAAGTTGGGAAAGGTGTGGGGAAAAACAGGAAAGATTTTGGGGTGAAAATGTAGGCTGTCCCCCGCTTGTGTACTACGTACCAGTGGCTTGGCGTAGTGGCAACTTCAACTGCTGTGGCTGCGAAAATTATAAAATTTTCGTAATTTCGCAAAAAATAATAGAATCGTCCACTTCGTGGATAATTACATCAACATTAAACTTCGAAGCTAATGTTAAAAAATCATTTTCAGAATAAGTGATTGCTTTAAAACCATCTTTACAAACAATAATACCATTTTTTGTTTTTGCATAATCTATTTCTCCTAATAGTTTTTCCTCGGACTGAATTTGAAACCAATGTAATCTGTTTTGCCAAATTTTATCCGAATAAGAAGAGAACAAAAGTATGCCTCCTTTTTTTGTTACTCTCAACGTTTCCGTCAATAGCAAATAAGGGTCTTCATTAAAAGCGGAAATACCGTTTTGGACACAAATCGTAACATCGAATATATCAGCATGAAAAGCCAATTCTACTGCGTTCATTTTATAAAATTCTAGATTATGAATGTGTTGATACAAGCTTTTAGCCAATTCAATATTGTTTTGTGAAATATCAATACCGATAATCTTTTTTGCTTTTTTAGCTAATTCAATAGCAACTCTCCCATAGCCACAACCCAAATCCAATACAATATCATCTTTGCAGATATTTCTTAAAATGAAATCTATTTCTGCTGTTAGAAGTTGCTGTATTCTTGGAGGGGCAATTTCATAACATTTATGTAATTTATTTGCATTTAGATTTTTTGAGTAATAGTTCATACTTTCTTTTCATAATGCATTATTTGTTAATAAAATAGATCTTCTCATCAGTCTTAATTTCTCCAGTTTTGCGCAATTGTGGTACTTGTTGTCGCACCTCATGTCCATATTTATTTACAAGTGCTGTAAATCCCAGTTTTTTATGAAGTGCTATGGAAGCATTATTGTCAGTTCTTACACGCAATATAACTCTGCCGGTCGGTAATATCTTTAACAGATTACAAGCTAATTTGTTTGCTATCCCTTGATTTCTATGTTGCGGTCTTACTCCTATGTCAGCATAATACCAATAGAGAAAAGCATCTTCTAAATGCTCTTGGATAACAGCAATTATATCCGTTTTTCGTGATAACGGCAAAGCGGCGCAAAAACCAATAATTTCATTTGTATTTTGGCACTGACATAAAACTAACATACCGTTTTCTGCATAATCCTCGAAAATTTCTGCAACCTCTTCAATAGTATATTTTTCACCACTCCAAGTTGGGTCAAAAAAACCATTTCCGAAACATTCGTCATAAAGAACGTACAGCGTATTTTTATCCAAACATGCCCATAACGCTTGTGCGTTTTCCACCTGAACAATCCCTTTTTCTAGCAATTTAGCCATTTTATTATTTCATCATTAGCCATTTCTTTTTGTTCCCTCGTTTGCATATCTTTGATTGTAATCGTACCGTTTTTTATTTCATCTTCGCCTAAGATTGCAACGTAACGAATACCTTTTTTATCTGCATAAGAAAATTGAGATTTCAGTTTTACCGGTTCGTGAAAAATTTCTGTGTTAATTCCTGACTCTCTCAACATACTTGCAACTCTTAAACTGTCAAGCATCGTTTCTTTTGAGAAAGCAGTAACCAAAACCTTAGTTCTTGTTTGTGCCTTGTCTAACATACCTAATTGTTTCATCGCAGAAAGAATTCGGTCAAGTCCCAAAGACGTTCCAACAGCGGGAGTGTCTATTCCGCTGAAATGACCTATTAACTCATCATATCGTCCGCCGCCTGTTAAGCTTCCAATATGCGGATGTTGTGGTAATGTTGTTTCAAAAATTGGTCCTGTGTAGTAATCCAAACCTCTTGCAAGGGAAATCTCAAAAATGAAATTTTCTTTGGGAATATTCATTGAATTTAAGTATGAAAACAACTCTTTCATTTCGTTTACCCCTTCCTCGCCGACAGGTATTCCTTTTAAAAGTGCTTCTGCATCATCTAATGATATTTTTCCTTCCGAAACAACTGTTTTCAATTTGTCAATCACAGCACTAGGAACATTTTTTTCTGTTAATTCTTTTGCAACTTCGTCAAATGAAATCTTATCAAGTTTGTCAATATTTCTGCAAATTTCTCCAGTCCAGGAAGTATCAAGCCCGATATAAGCAACAAGTCCATTTAAAATCTTCCTATTATTTACTTTGATAAGAAAACCTTTAAATCCTAAAAGGGTTAGGATTTCATTCACAATGCAGATAATTTCTGCATCAACCATCATAGATTTACTGCCCACCGCATCAATATCACATTGGTAGAACTCCCTGAACCGTCCTTGATTTGGTTGAGGAGAATCTGCTCTCCATACGGGTTGGATTTGATAACGTTTAAAAGGTTTAGGCAACTCTTTATTCATAGCAATAACCCGCGAAAAAGGAACCGTCAAATCGTAATGAAGTGCTGCCTCGTCTTTTGTTCCTGTTTTGTAGTTTAGGCGATAAATGAGCCTGTCTGCATCTTCGCCATATTTGCCTGTCAATACATTTAGGTATTCGATAGCAGGTGTTTCGATTGGTTCAAAACCATATTTCTGAAATACGGTTCTCATTACATTCTGTATTTCTTCTCTGTGCATCATTTCATCAGGGAGAAAATCTCTTGTGCCTTTAAAAATTCTTGGTTCTATTTTTGCCATTTTATAGTATTATTTTTTTTTCTGAAATCTTTTTATCGTAGCCATCTTTTGCAAATGCCATCATAGTCAAATATTCCACGCGCATAAACTCTTTAAAAGCCCTCAAAAATAAGATGGGGCAAATAAAAAAGAGAATGCAGTTTGAAATTAGGAATACTCCAATAGATTTACATGCTATTTCACAATCAAATGTACATTTTATATCAAAATCAGACATAAAAAGAACAATCATACTTGCAACCAATACCAATAGTGGTAAACCTGTAATATAAAGGCTATTCCTTGATTTTTTTTGTTTTAATTTTTCTTCTTTTGATATTTTATTTATAAAAAAAACATCCTTTAAATTTTCTTTAATTTTCTTTTCTTTATCGTAAATTAGTAATATTAGTAGCTTTGAAAGCAAAAAGACTAATAGAGAAAGTATTAATTGTACAATCTGAAAAACGCAAAAACTCCAAAAACAAAGTCCGTAAATTTTGAACAAATACAGAGGGATAAGAATTAGTGAGGACAAAATAAAAACTATGGCAGTGGTAGAATAAATATACTCATTAGTATATGAAAACCAAAAATAATTATTAAACTGTTTTATGTTTTGACTTCCAACTAAAAAGCCTAGCTCAAAGATGCCATGGTTAAGTTTTATTTCATCCTTTCCACTTTCTTTTTTTTTAATAATGTAAGTTTTTATATCAGGGCTCAAATCTTTCAAAATATCCAATAAAGGATCATCGGAACTATATTTATCATTGCACATTTTATTGAAATTTAAAACTTTTATTATATAACGTGCTAATGAGGCAAGAACGGCATTTATGCAAAAAACAATTGCTAACAGAATAATCCATTTTGCAAAACCAAAATTTTGAAATACCGTATTAATTCTTATCTCATTATCTAATGTTTCTACAATTCCAGAATTAGAATTTTGAAATACCCCTCCAATAGATGTAATAATTTCAGGATAAAAGGCATTACAAAAAATAAACAGTATCACAAAAAACAAGACGCTAGGAAGCAGCGTGAAAAGCACTCTATATATAAACCATAAAATTCCTTCAAATGTAGTGGCGATCCCTGATGTTATTTCTGTCATTTTTACGTTGTTTTATTTGTTTCAGAAATCTCTTTATCGTAGTCATCTTTTGCAAATACTGATATAATCAAATATTCCACATGCAAAAACTCTCTAAAAGCCCTAAGGAATAGTATTGGACAGATGAAACATAGAATGCTATTTGAAAGGATGAATACTCCAAATATTTCTAAATCGGATATAAACAAAATAATTGATATACTTGCAACAAATAGTTGTGTAAACACCAAAATTATACTTTTACACAAAATATTTTTTTTATTTTTTTTATTGCAGTAAAAATCAGATAATTTTCTTTTTGAATACCAAAAGACTAAAAAAGTAATTAGTAGTTGGAGAATCTGAAAAAGAAGATATACCCACAAAGAAAATTCGTAATTTTTATACAAACACAAAGGAAGAAGAATGAAAGAAGATAGTATTAAAACTAAAGCAGTATTAGTATTGATAAACTCTCTAGCAACTAAAAACCAAAAATAATTATTAAACGTATTTGATTTTTGATTCCCAATCAGAATGCCAAGATTGAAAATGCCACGATTACCTACTTCAGACTTTTTCGATTCAAAATAATTTTTGAATTTACTCGGTTCTGTTGTTAGGTCAATTTCTTTTTCATAACATTTTTTACTGACATCTGAAAAATCTAAAAATTTGACAATAAAATTTGTTAGTGCTTCAAGAATAGTATTTATGAAAAAAACTATTGCCAACAGAATAATCCATTTTGCAAAACCTAAATTTTGAAATACCGCTCCAATAGAATTTATAATATCAGGATAAAAAGCATTACAAAAAACAAACAGTATCACAAAAAACAAGACACTTGGTAGCAGAGTGAAAAGAACTCTGTATACAAACCATAGAAGTCGTTCGAATGCCGAGGATATTCCATATGTAATTTCTGTCATTTCTATGTGTTTTTTCAGTTTCTGAAAAATTTTTATCGTAACGGTCTTTTGCAAATACCATTATAATCAAATATTCTAGCTGTTATTTCTGTCATAAATATTCAATTTTGGGGAACATGACGGGATTCGAACCCGCGACCCTCGGAACCACAATCCGATGCTCTAACCAGCTGAGCTACACGTTCCATATATTTTATTTTAAATACTTTTCTACTATTAGTTCAAATTTATCAAAATGTTTTAGAATAGATTCTATTTCAGGCGCAAGGAATCTGTCCGTTTCTAGGAAACCTTTTTTATCTTCTGTAACAGGATTTTTCAGAAACTCCTTGTTTGATTTTTTTATCTCTTTGTAAAAATCAAGGGTTGCTTTGGCAAGTACTTTGTCGGGGTTGCATTCCATTTTCATTGAGGCAAATTGTTGTAATCGCATTGATACTGCATAAAAACCGGTCAGGATAGCAATAGCGGTAATCTTTTCAACATTTTCTGCTATTTGCAGCGCTTGTCGTGCGGCAATAGTTCCCATACTTACATGATCTTCTGTATTTTCGCAAGTAGGAATAGAATCTGCCGAAGCAGGATGTACTAACACTTTATTTTCAGAAACAACTGCGGCAGCAGCATATTGTGGTATCATTAAACCGCTTTTAAGCCCCGCCCCGTAAACAAGAAAACTTTCCATACAATCATTATTGTTGCTATCAACCATTTTGTTGATTTGCCTTTCCGTGATGTTACCCATTTCTGCTAACGCCAGTTTCAAATAATCCATTACTAATGCAATAGGTTGCCCGTGAAAATTACCTCCTGAAACGACCTTATCATCATCGGCGAAAATCAAAGGATTATCAACCAAAGCGTTGAGTTCGTTTTCTACTACTTCAATCACATGGTCAATAGCGTGCTTGCTTGCTCCAAAAACCTGCGGTAAACAGCGAATAGAATATGAATCCTGTGGTTTCCATTTCTTTTGCGCAAAAGTAAGCATTTTTGCAAGATCGTTTTTACCATTGGCTTTCATTCTGTCAATTACAGATTCAGGAACTTGAATTTGTTCGTCCGCAGCTTTAATGTCCGTTACTTTGTTAATGTCGTCTAATATTTCATTTGGTATCTGATTTTTTTCCTTCAGTATTTCTAAAATATCTTTTTGAGTAATGCCAATTAGTTTTGAACCGTCTAAAAGTTTTGTCAACCATTTGGCAACTTCAATTTGTCCCGAATGATTTCTTGCTTCGTGGATTTTATCATACGCAAAAGAATCTTTCCTTGCACATAAACTTTCAAAAATAAGAGCAGATGAAAGTGTACAGACTTTTAAAAGTTGTTCGGCTTTATGTAAAGCAATTGTCCCAACGGCGGCCATTACACTTGTTCCGTTATTAAGCGCTAAACCTTCTTTGTAACTTAACGTTACTGCTTTAAAACCTATTTTTTTCGCTTCATCGGTATTAAGAAAGTCTTTTGTTGTATATACTTTGCCTTTATATTCCATTTCACCTTCTCCAATCAAAGGCAAAGCCATGTGTGAAAGCGGACATAAATCGCCGCTCGCTCCCACAGATCCTTGTTCGGGTATAACAGGGTGAATATCATTGTTCAACAAAAAAGCAAGTTGTTTGACTGTTTTTTGTTGAACGCCAGAATTACCTTTTAATAAGGTATTGAGACGGATAACCATAATTGCTCTGACTATTTCTTTTGAAAAAGGTTTGCCAATTCCGCAGGCATGGGAACGAAGAAGATTTAATTGTAAATCAACCGCCTCTTCTTTTTTTATTAGAGTATCTGCCTTTGAACCAAACCCTGTCGTAACACCATAGATAATTTTTCCACCATTGACCTTTTCTTTGATGTATTCTAAACTCTTGTTTAGTTTGCTTGTGTCAATACGAAACCTTGCGTGGTTGTAAGCAACATCAATAACTTCATGTCGAGTAAGGTTGCTACCATTTAGTTTAATTTTAGCCATATTTTTATTATATTACATTAATTATCATACCTTTATGTATAGCTGTCTTTTTTTACCAAAATGCAAAATTACAAAAACTTTTTGAAACCCCAAGCAAAAATTAAAAAAAACAAAAATTTTTTCTTATGAAAATTTAGGAACAACATCTCACCAAGCCCCCACCACAATTTTATCAAAAAACGCATCCGCCTTCGCAATATCATCCATGATTTTACTCTTTACATAGCGGTTTGTCGTTACTCCCGATGATATGGTGCTCATTTCCCAATCGTTCAGTTTTTCGTCTTCAAAATAACTGAAACCGCTGAAACTGTAACTTCTATTATTCAATTTTATCATTTCTATAAAATTTTTTGATTGTTTTTACTTTTTTTACTCTTCTTCAAAATCCACATCAAAAAAAACTTGGTTTTCGTCAATTTCGATTTCGATTTTTCTTTTTTTGTTTTGGTTTTTTTGCGGGGCTTCTTCGTCTAATCCGCCGTAGGTGGTCTGCATCTCATCTCTGTTTAAAACGTCACGTTCAAAACCGAGATAAAAATTCGGAGGATATTCATACACATAAGAAAGCCGATTGCTGCTATAAATAATAGGAGCATACATCACTTCTTTAAGAAATGCAATAATTTCATACAATCCGCTTTTAGACATTTCAAGCTTTTGAGCTAACTGTTTGGGCGTTCCTGTTGCCTTGCGCCGAATAAGTTTGTCTATGCGGGATAACTTTTCTAAATCTACTAACTTTTTCATAATCTTATATTTATTTAATTGATTATCTTTTATTTTCTTACTTGCTACTCGGCACAGAGGTACAACTCATTAAAATTGGTATCTTCATCAAGAACAATTTGGTCGTCATCAATTTCAATCTCAATTGTTCTTTTGCTGTTTTTCTTCGGTGAATTTTCTACTCCGCTACCGTAGGTATTTTGCATTTCGTCCTTGTTTAAAGTTTCGTTTCCCATACCGATATAAAATTTCGGGGAATATTCATACACGTAGGTTTGCTTGCCGCCGTGATAGACAATGGGTGCGTACATCACTTCTTTAAGAAATGCTATGATTTCATACAAACAACTTTTAGATATTTTAAGTTTTTTGGCAAGTTGTTCGGGTGTTCCTGTTGTTTTGCTACGAATAAGTTTATCCATACGGGCTAACTTATCCAAATCTATTAACTTTCTCATAATACATACATTTAATTTGTTTCTAATTTTATATTGTCAAAACGTTCCTTCACTTCTTTTTTTGCAATCGTTATTGCCTGATGAACATCCATCGCACATTTTATTTCTAATTTTTGAGTGATTTCAGTTAATCTTTGGACCAAATCCCCACGTACCTCTATAAATGGGAGTCCAATTTCTGAATATGCCTGTCGAAGCAGTTTGTCGCAGCACTTTCTAAAACTTTCGCTGACTGGTCTGTGTCCGTCTAATACATTAGGAAATTCAATAGGAAGATGGACAAAAACGTCATAATGTTTTTTTGCATAGTTTTTTGCCATTTTTCCGTAGGCATCTATCGTTTTTCCAAATGTTTCCAAATTTGATAAAATTTCAGTGTCCTGGATTTCCGTTTCAGCAGGATTCATTCCGTACAACAGTCTGGGCTTACAATATGCCCATTCTTGAATGGAAGCACCGTCTGAAATGAAACTGTTTCTGCATTTGGCTTCGTTTGCCACCCTGTATATCATTCTTTGAAAAATTAACTCCAAAACTTCTTCTGGAGTACAATTTTCTAATTTTTTACCCGGAAACAAATTAGGCAATATTTCTCTCATAGTGAGAGCGTGCGTTGTTTCTATACCTGTTAAATACGACAAGGCTATAGATGTTGTTGTTTTTCCGGACGAATAAGTTCCGCATACTGCTATTTTCATGATTTCCAATTTTTAAAGTTAACTAACCGTTCTGCTTTGTAAATAGCGCTGTCTATTGATTGTACCTTTGGTATTTCAATTTCGCCAGTGATATTTTCAACAATGTTTTTCAGATTGTTGTCGCCATCGAACAACTTGTAATTAATACGATATTTGTCATAAAATCTGACAGATAAGTCGTCAAATTTTGAGGAATCGGTATTTTTTACATGAATGATAATGCCGTAATGTTCTGCGGCATATCTTCCCGTAATGTTTAATAAACTTTTAAGCATGTTAAATTCTTCCAGTTTATGCAATTCGATGGATTTCTCATTAATTTTTGCTTTTAATGATAAAACTTCAGAAAAAGCCGCACCGTTGGAAATAAAGTTTGAAATTATAAACTCTGACTTGATTCGTTTGACAAATGACGAAGAGATTAGCAGAAATTGATTTTCCCAAATGTCCTTTTGCGTTTCGTTTATATTGTAAATTTTTTCCCATTCGTGCATGGTTCTGTTTTGTACCAACTGTAAATCGCTTAGGCATGATAATGTTTCAGCCAAAAGTGTCCTGTCGGCATTTTTGAAATTTGTTACTGCAATTTTACTTTCCATAATCTTATATTATTTTATTATTTGATGAGTCATATTAAATTTAGCGGACAGAGTGTCCAATGAAACGGCAAAATCAACCACTCTCCATTTTTCACCTCTGAGAATAAGCTCCTTGAATGTTTGACAACAAATAGTTGCTGTATTGTTTAGCGAAGAAACAGGTTTATCAAAATTAATTTCAAGCCCGCGCAGCCAAAAATTTTTGCTTTGATCTCTCCGTATTCCCTCAAGTCCATAAAGTAACACCTGCATTAGTTGCCCTGCAACCAAAACAAAATTTGCCACGTTCATCGTTGAATAAACAGAGCTGATTCCGAAATGTTTGTGCGGCGACTTTTTGTAAATTACGTTACTTTGAATGGTTTGTGCATACAAATCAAGTTCAACATCTCTTATTTCGGTTTCACATTCCTTATAACCTGTTTTATAAAAATGTTTTTCCAAATTTTTTATAAAAAAAGAGAAATCGACATAAAAAGGCTCTATTCTTGGCTTTTTTATTTCATGATCTATGCCGAGCATTATCGTCATATGCCCAATGGATATATTAAAATAACTTGTGCCGTAACCCGATTTTTTTTCGAACGTGCCATCGTAATCTAATTTAACGTTTTGTATCAGACTGTTCTCTCCTGCGGGCTTGGTTTTCATTTTTAAATAACTTACCCAAGATTTTGAAATTGACACATCGTCAAGTTCAAACTGGCTTAATAATAACAACTCGCTCATTATTACGGCAATATTAAAATATTCCGTTGTCCCCAAATGGGGTTTCAAATTTTCATTATTCTTTGATGACCATTTTTTTGAAAAATCAACGTGTACCTTTGCTTCCAAAGAACCACCCTTTATCACCATATCAGAAAACGAAAAATTAACATTTTTAAACCCTTCGGAACAATACCTTTGCTCCTTTGGTCCCAATATTTCCTCAACTGAAGAATAACTCTTTATACTTTCTAAAATTTCCATATTTTTTTTATTAAAATTTTTGCAAAGGTAAAGCTAGTTTTGTAGATAAAACCGCAATTTTTAATACAGTGTTTTTTTAAAAATTGCAAAAATTGCAAAAAATTAAGATTTTTTTTTGAAAAACAGATTTTTTTTTGTATTTTTGCAAAAAATTATATTACAACGAGTTTTAGTGGCAGTTTCCGCTGAAAATATTGTTGATAAAATCAAGAGATTATGGAAAATTCAGATAAAATTTTTGACATTCAAAAGAAGTTGTTTGAAGAGATTCAAACAAGACTTCCGTCCCAATATATTTTGGTTGATATGATTTCAGATATATTGGATACTAGCAGAGATTCGGCTTATAGGCGAATAAACTGCAAAAAACCTTTAAGTATAGGTGAAACATATACTCTTTGCAAACATTTTCAAATGTCTTTTGACAATTTGATGGATATCAGGGATGTTCATCAGTTTGATTGCGTTTATCGCCCCATTGATTTATCCATATCCAATGAATATCAAAACTATATGTTTGCCTTAGCAAAGAATATCGAAAAATTAAAAAACGCCAGGGATTCAAGCATCCTTATGTCTGCCATGGATATTCCAGTATTTCACTTAATTACACAAAAAGAGCTTACATTTTTTAAATTGTACACTTGGACTCAAAGTGTTTACAACTACGAAGGCACAATGGATGATTTTATGAAAGAAATAGAAACTCCCGATATTCTAAACTGTTATCGAATAATCAGCAGCAATTACGAACTTATACCGTCTGCTGAGATATGGACTGAAAACACTGTTAATACCACTTTAAGTTTAATCAACTATTACGTCGAGATTGGAAGTTTTTCAAATAAAGAGTTGCCCTTGTTGTTGTGCGAACAAGTATTGAATATTTTAACTAAAATGCAAAAATGGGCTGAAAACAGTGTAAAAGGAGAACGCACAACCCCATTTCAACTTTATATCAGCGAAATGGAATTAGAAAACTCTTATATTTTGATGAAACAAGAAGACATTATAAATTGTGTTGTCAAACTATTTACAATAAACAGTTTAAACGTTTTTGATAAGAAGTTTTGCGTGGAGACAGAAAGTTGGCTTACAAAACTTTCTCAACGTTCTGTTTTATTGTGTGGAAGTTCCGAGAAAGACAGGATCAAATACTTTAATTCCCAGAGGCAAAGAGTACGATTTTTGATGGATAAAATTAAAAGTTTGTAGAATAACTTTTTCCGTTGTTAAAAATTTGGTCAGAAATATCGGAAACAATATTTTCAATTTTTGAATCAAAATTATCTGTGAATTTGTTTTTTACATGCTGATTTGTCGTAATTCCTGACGATATATTATTCAGTTCTGAATTGTTCAGTTCTTCTTCCTCAAAATGACTGAAGCTGTGATTTCCATTCAACATAATCATATTTATTATTTTATAAATTTTATAACGTTTTTTATTTATTTATCAACCCTCTAAACGGGTTTACCAATCGGTTGAACATCGTTTTTTCGCCGGTGATAATTTCTGCCGAAGCATAAATATTGCCTCTTGCCGTGAACTCAAATTGTGTTGTAGTAACAATGTTTAAGGGCAGTTCTGCAATTATTATCAAATCTTTGCCTGTATTAAAACGACTGACCGACTTTACAAGCGATTCCACTGTTCCGTAGCGTTCGCTCGGATATTTGTCTATGTGAAGACGGAGTTTATTTCCTGCCCTCACGTTTTTTCCATTTTCTGGCGATAAATGGATGATACAAATTGTAAATTCACCTGTATCACCCCATATTAATGCTATTGTGTCATTTTTTTGAACAATATAATTTTCGATTATCAAAGGACTTGTTTCCAAAATACCGAAATTTTCGGCAATGACTGCAACAGTGCTTTTGTCCTGTTTTTCTATAACAAACAGTGTATCACCCAAGCGGACATAATTTCCACAATCCTTATAGACATTCGTTATTTGTCCCGATTCAGAAACAGTCAATGTTGCCAACGGCAATTCGCCACGTAGCACGGCAGGTGCTTGAACGATATCGGGATAGGTGAAAAATATTGACCCTACAAGCAATCCTGCTATAACAAAAAGGAGTATCCCACTTCCTGCACGTAACAGAATATTAGGCGGAGTTCCCAGAATTTCCTCAATGGATTCATGGTGAAGCTCTATTTTTGTTTCTTGATTTAATTGTTCCATATTTACTTCTTTTTTACTCTCTAATTTCCTAATTCTAACTGATTGCTAACCAATTCGTAATATGCGCCGCGTTTGGATACAAGTTCTGCATGCGTTCCTATTTCGGCAACTTCTCCTTTATGCAGAACAACTATCTGGTCGGCATTTTTAACCGTGCTTAAACGATGAGCCACAACGATTACGGTACGACCTTTAAAAAACTTATCCAAATTTTCCATAATAATTCGCTCGTTGCGGGCATCCAACGCATTGGTTGCCTCATCAAAGAATATAAATTGTGGATTTTTATATACAGCACGTGCTATTAATATCCGCTGCCTTTGCCCCTGACTGAGAGATTGACCGTCATTCCCAATTTTTGTATTGTATTTTAAAGGTAACGATTCGATATGCTCTCGAATATTGGCAACGGTAACTGCATATAAGAGATTTTTTGTATCAATGTCATCGATGCCCGAAGCGATATTTCCCGCTATGGTGTCATAGAAAATATAGCCGTCCTGCATCACAACGCCGCAATAACTGCGCCATTCTTTAAAACTGATTTGATAAAGCGGCGTTGTTCCAATCGTAATTTCACCCGAAGTGGGCGGATAAAAGCCAAGCAAAAGTTTCAGAAGCGTCGTTTTGCCACTGCCACTGCTGCCAACTATAGCCGTGGTTTTACCTGAGGGAATATGTAAAGTAACATTGTTCAACACCACAGGCGAACGGGGACCATAATACTGAAAAGATAAATTTTTTATTTCTATTTGAGCGTCTTTGTCCACTGGGGTCTTTGTTTCATGAACTGTTTCTTCGTCTTCTTTTCCGTGAATCTCGCCCATACGTTCCAAACTCAAATTAGCATCTTGGGCCTGCTGCATAAAACCAACTAATTGTTCAATGGGTCCGTGCAACTGTCCGATAATATACTGAATTGCAAGCATTGCCCCAAGAGTAAGACCGCCAGACAATACAGCACTCGCCGAAACAAAAGTTATCAGAACATTTTTTATTTCGTTGATGATTACTGCTCCCCCTTGTTGCCACTGACCAAGCGAAAGGCTGCTCATTTTAATTTTAAAAATTTCTGCCTGAATACCTTCCCATTCCCACCGTTTTTGCTGCTCGCTGCCTGTCAGTTTTATCTCCTGCATACCTTGGACAAGCTGAATAAGATTGCTTTGATGCGATGCCATTTGAGCAAAATTCTTATGGTCAAGGTCAGCACGTTTTTTCATAAAACGCTTTACCCAAAATGCATAAATGCCGCTACCGACCAAAAATACAACAAAAATTCTTATGTCATATACTGCCAGAACGATACCAAAAACCAAAAGATTTATTGCCGCTAATGTTATACTCAACAAAGAAAGTGTAAGAAAACTTTCGATGCGTTTGTGGTCATCAATCCGTTGAATCAAATCTCCAACAAGCTTGGTCTCAAAATATTTCATGGGAAGCTTCATCAATTTAACAAGAAAATCTGAAATTAATGAAACATTTACACGCGTACTGATGTGAAGCAGAATCCAACGACGAATAAAATCCACCGAAGCCCGACCTGCAACTAAAGCTAACTGCGCAATTAACACGATGTAAATAAAACCTATATTTCGCTGTCCTATTCCTTGATCGACGATTGCCTGCGTCAAAAAGGGAAATATCAATTGAAGCATACTTCCGGCAATAAGCCCAAAAAACAGCTGCCACAACAATTTTTTGTACGGACGCAAATAACGTACAAGAAAAGAGAGATTTAGCGGCTGATGAACTTTCGCCTTTGCCTGATAAAAATAGGGATTAGGCTCAAACAGCATGGCAATCCCTTTTTCCTCGCCGTTGTGCTTTGTGGTAATCCAACATTTTTTAAACTCTTCCTCTGTATATTTTAGCAATCCGTGTGCGGGGTCTGCAACATATACAAATACCCTTTCGGGCTGCTCTTTTTTTAGCGGTTTTATTTTTTCGATACGATATACTACGGCAAAATGTATATGATTCCAATGAACTATACACGGCAACTGCGCTTTTTCGCTCAATTTTTTAAAAGAAGTCCGCACGCCCATAGTCCGTAATCCTATAGCATCTGCCGCATCGCTTATACCTTGCAAATTAACTCCGCTACGTGTGATATTAGAAATATCACGCAAATGCTGCAGGCTGTGCGTCCGTCCGTAAGCGGCTGCCACCATCCGCAAACAAGAAGGTCCGCAATCCATAGCATCATGCTGATGGAAAAAAGGAAACTTTCCTTTTTTCCACCCGCGAACTGATGTGTTATTTATTAATTTAAACATGAGACTTATTGATAAAACAATTATTAAAAAAGGAATCCATCAAGGTATAGTCTTCCAGGATTTTGTTCTTTACATTTTGGTTTGTCGTAACTCCAGACGATATAGTATCCATTTCCAAATCGTTCAGCTTTTCGCCTTCAAAATCTAAGAATACGGATTTTTCATTCAAATTAATAGTCATATTGATAATGTATTAGATTACCTTGTTCTGCCCATTTCTTCATCAATTCCAACATTGCGATTACGTGCGGAGCGTATTTGTTGCGAGCCGAAATTGTATCTAATATTGAGCAAAAAGTTACGGTAATTATATTTATTTTCGAAAGTTTGGTCAATATTATCAAATTTAATTTTTCCTTTCATCACGTGTGAATTAAAAACGTCGTAACAATACAATGTCACACTCAGGCGATTATTATAAAAGGTTTTCTCTATTTGAGCATCCGTTCTCCAATAACCGTCAAATTGCATAATTCCCTGCCAACCTCCTGTTAACCACATAACTTGTGCGTGGGCTTTCAAAGTAGGCAGAATTGTAAAAGCATGTGACGAACTTGTATAGTTAAAGAAAAAATCATTTTTGAACTGTTTGCCGTTGTATCGGGTATCTTCCATCATCCATCCAACCTGAGACATTATTGTCAAATGATACCATTTTGTCAAAGGAATGGGTACATTCAAACTTAAGTCCGCTCTTTCTCTTTTTCCTATGTTCTTTTTCATAATGCTTGTAGTATGAGTTAAGTCGTCCTGTTCATATACCGATTCAAAAATGTTTGTTAAATGAGTGTAACCGGCACCTACAAAAATACCACCAAAATTGTAATTCAAAGAAAATGAGTTGTAATACAACGGTTTAAGGTCAGGGTTACCACTTTCGTAAGTAAACCTGTCAATGTATGTACGAAACGGATTCAGCAAACTAAATCCGGGACGATGTATTTTTCTTGAATAAGAAACATTCAAAGCTTGACGCTCATTAATTTGATAATGCAAAAAAGCACTTGGAAACCAATCAATGTAGCTGCGCGTAAAAGTTGTATCCTCAGATTCTCCTTTTAATGATGTGTATTCTGCGCGCAATCCCGCCATTGCCATAAACTTTCCAAAACTGTGACTGTAAGTGGCGTAGCCCGCTGACACCTCTTCAGAGTACTTGAAACGATTACTTTGATTGTTATCAATTTCCCATATTTCATTGTTCTTGTTTTTATAAACAATTTCATTATCGGTAACTGTTTTGGCGATTTTAATGCCTGTTTCTAATTTGGATTTTTCCGATAACGGTTTTGTATAATCCGTTTTCAGCGAAAGAATGTCAATATTTCGTACTCCGTTGTATTGAAATTCGCTTGTCGGTTTCATTTCGGTTTTGTCCTTATCATGATAACGGCTATTCATATTCTGCCAATTCCTGCCGCTGACATTTCCATAATCTGCATCAACGGTAAGTTCTTCACCTTCAGATATACCCAAACGGTAATTCAAGTTATATATTTGCGAATAGTATTTATCAATAAGGCGAGAATCTGACAATACCGAAGAATCTACCACTTCAATGCCTATAGGCGCAATGTTTATCGTCGAATTAGTAGTACCATCTAAATTGCTGTTGGTTCCGTTGAAAAGAAACCCCAACGTCTGTTTTGGCGTAATAAAATAATCAATTCCTGCACGTAAGGTTTGATCTGGTCCCGTCCATCGCATTATAGATTGTTGGTCATACATTACCGGCGACGGTACATCTTTGAATGTTTTGTTTTCGTATAATTCCGACTGGCGAGGATACTCCTCAACATTGTAATTTCCAAAAACATTTAATTTTTTTGAACGGTAGTTGATATTAACACCGCTACGCCATAAAAAATCATTGTCAGAAAAACCTACTCCCGCAGATACTCTGCCATTTACACCCAACGAAGCGTCTTTTTTCAGACGGATATTGACAATAGCGGTTTCTGTCGCATCGTAACGGGACGATGGATTATGAATAAGTTCCACTCTGTCAATAAGTTCTCCATCCATGCCGGATAGCATTTGGGCTATCTGTTCGGGAGGGAGTTGCGTGGGTCTGCCGTCAATATGAACTGTTGCCGTACGTCCGTTAATGATTACGTTGCCGTTTTGGTCAACAATCAAACCGGGTAGCCGTTTCAAAACGTCATTTACGCTTGCTCCGGCTGTGATAATGTTGCCTGCAACATTAACTACCATACGGTCAATCCTTTGTTCCACAAGCGGACGGTTGCTTTTCACCACCACTTCGCCAAGTTCATTGGTACTAACCGACAAAAAGATGTCGCCCAAATCGCTCTGCGCAGGAACATTCACGTTACGGTATTCCCTTTCGTAACCGATAAAGGATACCTGTAAGATATAATCGCCCTCTTTCACGTTTGTAAGGACAAAACGACCGTCATCATTAGCCATTGTTCCTGTTATCACGGTTGAGTCAGGCTGCAGCAACGCTGCCGTTGCGTAAGGAACAGGAGAACCGTCACCAGCTCCATCCTTTATTATTCCTGTAAGTTGGTTTTGCGCTTGTAAATTTATCAGGCAAAACCCAATTGTTATTAAAAGATTTACTTTCTTCATTTATTTTTGTATATTTTAAATTAGTTTATATAAAATTTTTTCATTTTTCGGGGAGCATGAGGACATTTAGGGTCTGGATAATTCCATTTCTCTTCACCATAAGCATGTAAAATTTCTTTCCAACAAACGCCTCTTGACTGTGGACTTTTACAATTGTCAAAATCCTTACATTTTCCGCATACACTGTTATGGTAGGCATTTTTTTCTTCCAGATGTTTAAGTCGATTTTTTTTCCAAATACTTTGTAAATCCTCATCTATAATATTTCCAAGAATAAAATTTTTATTGAACATAAGCTCCTCGCAAATTGTAACGTTTCCGTCGGGTAAAATAAAAACTTGTCGCACATTACCGCTGCAAAGTCCTCTTTTGTTATAAGAATAGGTCTTAAATTCCTTGTTTCCTAAATAGTTGTTTTTATTCATTCCATATGAAAGATTGATTTTGAAAGAAAAGTTTTTTTGTACTGTATTAATATATTGTTCTATTTGCTCTATTTCTTTGCTGCTCAATTTGTGGTTTTCATAACCGGACTTATACATCGATCCTCCAACAATACTAATTTGAACATTATTTACACATTTTATTTTAGACAGTTCTTCCAAATATTTATTAATATGAGAAACTTCTTTGTTATATTGGGTAATTACTGCATGTATATTGAGTTCAAGCCCTGTTTTTTCAATATTATTTAAAGTTTTTCTCATTTTTTCAATATACCTATTTCCATTAGTAATATTAAGATTTTTTTCTAAAACATTACCCTCAAAAGAATCTAATGAAATTTGTAGTTTTTTGATTCCCAGACTTTTGATTTCTTGAATTGTTTGATTATTAATGGGTATTTTTGTTGATAAAAAAGGAGTAAAACCATACTTAATCATAGTTTTTAATAGCCATTGCCAATTTTTATACATCAAAACTTCGCCGCCCATTAAATCAAAAATTCTCACTTTGTTTTCTTTGCAATCAGAAATTAATTTTTCCAAACGTTCCTGTGGAATTTGGCAATCGAATTTTTTCCTACAATCAGCGTAGCAATAAATACAATCAACATTGCAGACCGTATTGACCATAAAGGTAACATCCAAAGGAAATCTGTATAATCTTAAACTTTTGAAATCGGTCGTTAGACAATTGAATTGTTTTTGTGAATAAGTATATACAGGAGCATTGTCTTTTAAAGGCACTATCAAATTTTTAGGAAAAGTAAAAATATTACCTTGAAAAACAGTGTTTAACATATTTTTATTCTCTATCAAATTTGATATTAAAGATTCTGCGCGTTCCTCTGTTGTATTTAGCCTTGATGCCACTATGTTAATTATTTCCAGCAAATCTCTTTTTCCGTCAAAAAGAGCTAAAATCTTAGCTTGTTCAGGATGGATAAACGAAAAAAAATCGGTTTCTGCATCAAAATGAGATGGTTTTACATGAAGTAGATGATACCGATAACTTATAAACGCCCTGTTTTGGTCATTTCGAATCATATAATTATGATTAATTGCATACTTTTGAGTATTCATATTGTAAAATTTTATTGTTTTTATTAAAAAAATTGTTGGTTAACTTGTTAAAAGGAGGTTGCTTTGTCAGCAACCTCCTAACAAGTCCTACATTAATTATTTTGGACCTCCTGGAGGAGTTGTACCACCTCCACCTCCATTAACTCCGTTTAGGCAGTTCCACAAACAACCTAGTCCACAAAAGCCTCCTTCGGTGTTTTCGAGTTCTTGCGCTGAAAGCAAGTCCTCATTTAATCCAGCATTAATTGCTTCTCTTGTTTGAAAGACACTTCCGGTCTTTCCGTTTTCTACTTTTTTCATCTTATAAAATTATGTTTGTAAATAAATATTTTTTTAAATCGAGTACAAAAGTACGGCAAGGGAGTCCATTTTTTCAGGAGTGTATCTTTTTAGCGTAAAATTTTTCTTGATTTTTTGTGTAGCAGATTATTTTTATATGCGGCAAAAGTAGAGTAGGTGTGGCTTGATGATTTTTTATGAAATTTTTGTATCCTTCAAATAACACGAAGAGGACAAAAATTAAAAAAATGTTGTTAAACTGTTTGTAATAAACAGTTTAGGTGTTTTTTTAAAAATTTATGGATTCCTCATTTCGTTCCATTCGGAATGACAGACCATTATTATAAGGAAAGGTGAGTAGAATGATTGCGGCTTCGCCGCAACTCTTCTACTACTTTCATTTATAGGTTACTACAGTCATTTCGAACGCTGTGAGGAATCTACCAGCACAACCGCAAAGTACGTCATCATCGTGCTGTTGCGACTTACCCGCTTTCTTTTTGAGGAATTGCGGGTCAAGCCCGCAATGACGAGCGTTGTTTGTGTAATAAGGGTATAAGGGTATAATAATGTAGGCTACTATAATAAGGGATAAAAGCATCAATTTTCTCTTCGGTATCTGTTTGGGACTATGCTTGCTTTTAAAAATTTAAAATACTCTCAAAAATGAAATCGACGTTCTTGATAAAATAATAGAAAATGAAAGTAAGGCAACGGTTGTGAAAAATGTTGAAAAAAAGGGAAAAGGAAAAGGTTTTGCGAAACAGCCACAAAACATTGTAAAAATGGATTAAATTAAGTAATTTTAAACTTGTTGGCTAAATTTTCCAATACATTTTCTATTTTTTTTTGATTTTCTGTTTTCTTTTTGTAACCACCTTTTTGATTTTCTGTTTTCGGAATAATCTCATTCATTAGATTTATCACTGCTTTCATTGCATAAGCTTTTGGATCTACTAATTTCGTTTTTATTCTTATCTCGTTCATTGCTTCTTGTATTTCTATTAGCTTCTGCATTATTCTTGCACTATCGAAATATTCTTCTGAAAACAATAAAGAAAAATGTTTTTCAATATCTTCATTATTAATCTGAAAATGTTGTTTTAGAAGAAATTTTATATTTTCTTTATTTTCATTTTTTCTTTCTTCTACCGCTCTTGTAATCACCTTAAATGTAATGCTGTTTACATTTCTACCCTGATAATTTTCAGAATACTCAAACCAACAATCAGCTTTTTTATACAATTCTTCCTTTGCTTTTTCCAATACTTTTATTCGAAAATTTCTGTAATCAATTTGTCCTTGTTTATTTAAGTAAACATTTCCTACGCAAATATCATTATACAGGTTTTGCAATGATATTGTAAATCCTCCCTTTTTACGCCACGAGCAAATTTTCTTATACAGTAAAGAAGTATATTTACTAGAGGCCTGCTGTGCTATCTGATATACGAAACGTGTGTATTCTACGGGAAAACTTGGAGATTTAGTAGAAACATCTATCAAAATTTGTGCAATTTCTTTATCTAAATATATTTCCAAGTCGTACCGTCTATTTTTTTTTACTGGGATAACTATTTTTTTTAAAAGCGGTTTGGCAGCCAAACCATCTTCTCCCAAATAAGTTTTAGAGGGAAATCTTATCGGTGTTAGCATCATATTTTCTGCAGCAGGAAATATATGTTTATAATTAGAGGCTGTGGTTAAATTTTTCAGTGGGATAACAATTTTAACTTCATATTGGTTGCTAAAGTTATCATTAAAAAGATTTAGTTGTTCTATATCTTTTCCTTTTATTACGTCTTCTATCGGTCTTTGCAGCTCGTACATTATTCCCGTAAAAATACGTTCTTGTAGCAGAGTATATTCGTAACGAGCATCTGTAACATGATTAGGTTGGATAACATATTCATACAGCTGCGGTATCAGAACAGTAACTTCTTCCTTCTTCCCTATATTTATCAATGATGTTTCCATAAATCTACGTTAAAAAATTTTGCAAATATAATTAAAAATTTTTTATCTACAAAATGAGCTATAAAAAAGTTGCATATAAAAAATAAGCTATAAAAAAGTTGCATGTGAGCTATAAAAAAGTTGCATGTGAGCTATAAAAAAGTTGCATGTGAGCTATAAAAAAGTTGCATATAGATTTTTTTCATCGCTGTAACAAACATTAATACAAATGATTACAAAGGTCGAAAAATCCTTACAAATAATCAAATAATTAATATAAATAATTATCAATGTCCAAAAAAACTTAAAATATAAAAGGGAAAAAATAATTTTGATGAAAAATTTTGGGTGTTATAAAAAAGTTGCTTGAAATCTAAACTGTTGATATTCAAGTAAATACGCTTTTTGAGAAGCTATAAAAAAGTTGCAGATGATTTTGCCCGCAAAAGTTATAAAAAAGTTGCTTGAAATCTAAATTGTTGATATTCAAGTAAATACGCTTTTTGAGAAGCTATAAAAAAGTTGCAGATGATTTTGCCCGCAAAAGTTATAAAAAAGTTGCTTGAAATCTAAATTGTTGATATTCAAACAAATACGCTTTTTGAGAAGCTATAAAAAAGTTGCAGATGGTTTTTGCCCGCAAAAGTTATAAAAAAGTTGCTTGAAATCTAAATTGTTGATATTCAAGTAAACACACTTTTTGAGAAGCTATAAAAAAGTTGCAGATGATTTTTGCCAAAAGTAGCCGCAAATTTAATAACTCAAAAAAAAACACTATTTTTGTATTTTTAATCAAATTAAGAGATGACACAAAACATAACTTTACACAAAGCACTTACAGAAACAGAACTCGTTTTGCCTTTCGTTGAGGAAGGAATAAAAGCAGGTTTTCCAAGCCCTGCCCAAGACTACGTAGAACACGGAATAGACCTTAATAAAGTGCTAATTAAACACCCCGAAAGTACTTTCTTAGCTAAAGTGGACGGCAACTCGATGACTAATTCGTGGATATTCGACGGTGATATTGTTGTAATTGACAAATCTTTGGAAATTCGCAACGGCTGCAAAGTGGTCGCTTTTATTGACGGTGAATTTACCCTCAAAAACAAAAGAACAACAATTTATGATTTGGGGAGTTGTAACGCACGTTATACATAAATTATATTGAAATGTTTGGACTGTGCGACTGTAACAATTTTTACGTGAGTGCCGAAAGAGTTTTTCGTCCCGACCTTGCTAAACGTCCTGTTATGGTGCTTAGCAACAATGATGGTTGCGTTATTTCACGCTCTAACGAAGTGAAAAAATTAGGTATAAAAATGGGTGAACCGTTCTTTAAAGTACAAGAATTGGTGAAAAGGCACGATATTACAGTGTTTTCATCAAATTATGAACTTTATGCTGATATGAGCAACAGGGTAATGTCAATTCTTTCAGAATTTTCGCCTGAAACTGAAATATATAGCATTGATGAATGTTTTTTAGATTTTTCTGGTATGCAACTCTTTAATCTCAAAGAGTATGGAACAAAAATTGTCAAAACAGTAGAACAAAATTCGGGCATACCTGTTTGCCTCGGTATTGCTCCGACAAAAACTCTTGCTAAACTCTCTAACCATTTTGCCAAAAAACATCCCGCATATAATCGGGTATGTCTTATGGACTCTGACACAAAAATTGAAAAAGCCTTACAACTTACTGAAATAGGCGATGTTTGGGGAATTGGTAAGCGATATGCCACTAAACTTAAAAAAATCAAAGTACAAACTGCATACGATTTTACACAACTTCCAAAGGAGTGGGTACGAAAAAATATGTCCGTTGTCGGCGAAAGGTTATGGCGGGAATTACAGGGAGAAAGTTGTCTGCCGTTAGAAACAGTTCAGCAGCCAAAAAAACAAATTTGCACTTCACGCTCATTCGGGCAGCCTGTTACTGAGTTATCTTGTTTACTCGCTGCCGTTGCAGACTACGCAAGTCGGTGCGCTTATAAATTACGGCAACAAAAATCTTGTGCCTGCTCGCTGATGGTGTTTATTTCAACAAATTGGTTCAATAATAAATTACCACAATATCATAATTCAAAAATAATAACATTACCCGTTCCATCATCAAGTACCATCGAAATAATTAACTCTGCAAGAACTGCGCTTGAATTGATTTATCGCCCTGGATTTCAATATAAAAAAGCAGGGGTGATAATTACCGAAATTACGGACGCTGATACTATTCAAGGCAATATGTTTCACCAAATCGACAACGTAAAACATAACAATTTGATGAAAACTATTGATAATCTAAACAATTCTTTTGGTAATAATACCGTAAAAGTTGCTGCAGTTTCGGGACAGTATGAAATGCAGAGAAATAAATTATCGCCTCGTTATACAACACGTATTCAGGATGTTATTAAGGTGAAAAATTTTTAATACATATATTTACAAAATTTTTATATCAAAAATAGATTATACCCTAAAATAATACAACACAAATTCAATATTTACACTTTATTTGACTGTATATATTTGATACCCTAAAAATATACGCAAAAAATTTTCACATCAAACCGTTATCTTTTTTAAGACGTTCGATTTCGCTTTTTGATATACTTTTCTGTTCGCCTTTATCAAGATATTGTTATTCATTTGCCGTTTCGTATTTCTTCTAGAAATTCATTTGCTGTCTTTTTTCTTTTTTTTCCGTCCATCATTAGACGAACATCTGCAAAAGCGCGGTCAAGACTACAATACAATTCACTTTTTACAATAGGTTTCTCGGTTGGAATCTCAAATGTTACTATTTGCGGTATAGACTGCAAAAAGGCTATGAGACTTTTGCCTAACGACATTTTTTCATTGATACGTATCTGATAAACTGCCATATTTCTTTTATTTATTTTTTTGCAAAAATACTTCTTTTTTTTGATTTTTTATTATTTTTGTAAAAAAAAAGTTAAATTATGGCAAAAGTTAAATATATCCGTGTTTCCACAGAAGAGCAAAACCCAGAACGGCAAAACAAGAACGCAAAAGATTTTTCTAAAATTTATATTGACAAAATTTCGGGAGCAATACGTTTCTCTGATAGAAAAGAGGCTAAAAAACTTTTGAGAGATATTGATGCGGGATTTATTACGGAAGTCCATGTGTCAAGCATTGACCGTTTGGGGAGGAATATTATTGATATTTTGACAGTGATTGAATATTTCAACGAAAATTCAATTTCTCTGTTTGTGGAAAATATTGGTATGTATTCCATGCTTGGAAAAAAACCAAATCCGGCTTTTAAAATGATTATTTCTGTACTCGGAAACGTTGCTGAAATGGAACGTGAGTACCTCCGAGAAAGGCAAAAACAGGGGATAGAAATTGCTAAAGCAAAAGGCATGTATAAAGGACGACTTTACGGTGCAAAAATGACCGATGAGCAGTTGTTGGCTAAATATAAGATAGTTGTGAAAGAACTTACAGAAAATGGGCAATCATTGAGACGTGCCGCTAAACTTGGGGGGTGTAGTCTGGGGACGGTGCAAAAAATCAAAAAAGCATTAAGAAATCAAATCACCTGTCAATAGGAACGACAACGCTATTTTCATCCAAAATAAAATAATTACCCGTTTGCGCTTCGTGTTCTGAATTGGCTTTTTCAAAGATTATAAAACGTTCTCCATTGTCATCTTTTACGATTTCAACCTTTTGCATAAATTTTTGTACTTTATAAGTTTTACTGACAGCCATGACAGAAGCAGTTCCAACTACAAGCAAAGACAGCAACCCAAAAATCAGAAAATAGAAAAATTTAGTTTTCTCTTTCCAATATGCCCTGACTGTTTCGGGATTATTAAACAAAATGCTCTGTTTTGGATAAAGATGTTGTAACGCCTTTTCCTGTTTTGATAACAATTCGTTATTTTTGTCTAATAGCGTTGTTTGGTTAGAATATAGATTATTATTAGAGTTCTCGATTTTTTCCAAACTCTCTTCGACACTCTTTTTTAAACTGCCTATTATTGCCGAATTTTCATTATTTAACGTGATTAACTTATAAAGCAAGGGAAATATCTCATCGTCTGGATTGATATTTAGTCCGTATTCTCGCTTGATGTCGGCGCAAAAATCCCAATATTTTTGGTTTTCCATTATAGTCCCATTTTTAATTGAAGTTCTTCAATGGTATACCTTCTTGTTTTTCCTTCTCGAATGTCGCTTAAACCACGTTCTATCGTTTCCAACATACTCGGAGAATAATATTTGTCCAAATTTATTGAAAATTCGTCGCTGTTTATTATTGTCATGATATTCTTTTTTTTGCTTCAACACTCAATAAAAATTGAATCCATTGATGATTTCAGTCTTATTTTGGTAAATGTTTTTGCATTTTCCAAAGCGATACCCTCCTCCATCAGCGCATGAACTTCTTTGAGAGTACCGGGAACGTTACCTGGAACAATATTAAATTCTTGAATTTTTGAGTTGGTAAGTTCTGATAGTTGTTGTAACGCTTCTGTTTGTTCTTGCGTAAATTCATAATAATTATTTTTGATAATGAATTTGGTTACGTCCGCGTTAGATAAATATTGAAACAATTCTCGGCAATACTCCGATGACGCAGGGAAAGCGTTTTGTCCCGCGATGACGCAACAGATTTGAACACGTATGCCCATATTTACCAATTCTTTGATGATTTCATCGCCATTCTCTTTAAGAAAAACGACAAATTGTTCAGAGGTAGTTGCACCCAAATCGCATAAAGCGGAAGCAAATTTATCGGAATGAATGAAGTTTTCAAAAAAAGTATCAAAGGAAGACCTGTCGATAGTTTTGGTGCCGGTGTCAATTAAATTGTGCGTCAAGGGAGACATAAATTTAAGTTGGTTTGAGGCAGTATTAGTTTCGTTGTCCATATCGACAACAAGCAAATCTGTTTTTTCTTTGTACTTGTTTGCTAGCAAGTAAGCGAAGGCGGATTTTCCAACTCCTCCTTTGCTTTGTAGAATGAAGGTTATAGTTTTCATATTTATTTAATTTATTTAATTTTATGAATTTTATTATAGTGTTCTTCAAATATATTTTTTTTCTCTTTCGGTTTGATATTCAAATCTAATTTTTCCAATTCGCTATTTATATGGTTATTTGTTTTGGGTAAAATAGTTTTATTTGCCTCTTTTTTTTCCTTAAAATATCTATTATAAGCCCTATAAAATGAATGATATTTTATTGTGCCTTTTGGGATTTTTATTCTGTATTCGATATTTTCAATTATCATTGATAAATTGTAGCCTAAATATTCTAATTCTTGAATTGTTGTAGAAAAATAATTGATTATCACCTTATAAAGTCCCTTTTTATCTGGATTGACGGTTAAATTTTCTATTAAAAATGTTTCAATATTTTTATTTTGTTCGTTCATTATGAGTACTTTAAATGTTTTTAAACAAGTCTTTTACGTTAACCTTTACAGGCAAACACTTTGGTTGCAGGAAGTCATTTATTGTGTACACTGTGCCGTTGTCGTATTCCTCGCCTTGATGACAAAAAACTAAGATTTCTTGGTCTTTGGGATATACAACCCAATATTCTAAAACTTTATGTTTTTCATACAATTGATACTTGTATCGCATTAGTTTTTTTGTGTTTGAAGGAGAAATTACCTCTACAACCAAATCTGGAGCACCAAAGCAGGCTTTTTCCTGCATTTTGGACTCATCACACACTATGAAAACATCTGGCTGAATTACATTTTCCTTATTATCGCCGAGTACAACATCGAACGGTGCGTGGCGTACAAAACATTTGCAATCGTGGAGGAGGGCATAATGATTTAGATAAGTTACAATATTAGAACTCACACCTGAATGGTTTCGGGATGGACCCGCCATTAAGTTGATAAATCCGTTGATTATCTCACACTTCACATCGTTAAACTTTTCAGACAAATAATCTACATAAGTGTACTGTTTTGTCAAATCCAAGTGAGTTGTCATTGTAGCCATGTTTTAAGATTTTTTTCTTTGTTCATTAATATCAAAAATAATACAAAAATTGTTCAAAATTGTTCAGTTTTATTCAATACAGTTAAACTGTATCAATTAACGTTCAATTAACGTATAAAATCATCTAATATTGTTCAAAAACAT
>Ga0099364_10001832_pt1 | contig 34434 bp, 22 predicted proteins | sample TergutTh196P3_FD_73070 | JGI IMG/M metagenome (GOLD analysis project Ga0099364, IMG submission 73070) | Microcerotermes parvus P3 segment gut microbial communities from Pointe-Noire, Republic of the Congo - Th196 P3 | ecosystem: Host-associated > Arthropoda: Insects > Digestive system > Gut ... | reverse complement strand
CGGAGCTTGACTACAGCCTTACTAATTTGCGTATTCCTGCTTGCTACCATTTCCAATTCCTCCTCGCTTTTAGCGGCGATAAATTTCGCCCAGTCGCATAATTCCGTGCCGTCAAAATTATCCGGCAACTTGTTAAGTTCAAGAGTATGAATTTCGATGAGGTCAGATAGCTCAATGTTTGCGTTCGGGTCAAAAAAGGTGAAGCGATGATGATAAAGCGGGCTTGCCTTTATAAGGGTTTCTTCGGTGATTATAATGCTGATTACTCGTTTTAGGTCTTTGTACTTATCACTGCTTCCGATTTGCTCTGTGATTAGTTTAGCGTCATAATAAATAATGCGCTCTTCCATACCCGGGCGGACTTTGAGTTGGATTTCTATATGGATAATTTTCCCTGTTTTGGTTTTTACCTTTACATCGACAATGCCCAATTTATCCCCGTGAAATTCGCGGAGCAAATGCGGGTCGAGGATTTCAATCACCTCGTATTCGCCCTCGTCCAATTTTAGAATTGACTTTAACAGCCCTTGTAAAAACTCAATATTCCGCTCGTCAGCGAAGAAAAGCCTAAATCCGATGTCGTTTTTTACTGATATTAGAAATGTTTCAGTTACCATTTTTAACGCTCCTTGGTTTTGTTTTGTATTTGTTTATTATAGCATGTTTGGGCGGGTTTGTCAATGAACAATTTACAACTCACAAACCCCGCACAATTTCATAAACCTGCCTTGCTGTTTCCATGTTAACGCCTGCGATTTTGGCTATGTCTTCTTGTGATGCTTTTTTAAATTCCTCGCGTGTTTTAAACGCCGCGAACAGCTTCTGTGCTTTTTTTTCTCCGATTCCTTTAGCCTTGGTAATTTCCATGGAGTATGAACGGCTCTTATGCTTGCTGTGATGGTAGGATAGTGCGAATCTGTGAACCTCGTCTTGAATTCTTGTTACTAACGCGAATGCGGATTTGTTGCTCGCGAACGCTGTTTCATGCCCGCCCGTTGTTATCGCCCTGGTTCTGTGCTTCCCATCCTTTACCATGCCGAAAAGCGGAACATTGACCGAAAGCTCGGTCAATGCGGCTTGAACCGCGTTCACCTGTCCCTTGCCGCCGTCAAGCAAAATAAGGTCGGGCATTCGTGAGAAGCCTTCTCCGCTGTTGTCATCATTTAAATGGTTAAACCTGCGCCGAAGCACCTCGCGCATACAGGCGACATCGTTTTGAATCGCCGTTTCTTTAATGGAAAACCTCTTATACGCCTTTTTGAGCGGTCTGCCGTTTTCAAAAACGACCATCCCCGCAACCATAGAACTGCTCCCAAGATTGGATATATCGTAAGCCTCGATGTAAAGCGGAGGCGCGGGAAGCCCCAAAAGCTTGCCGAGCTCCTCCAGAGCGGTAATCTCCCTGCCTGTTCTGCCCACCCTTAAAGCCAGATATTCGCTGGCGTTAGATTTGGCTAAAAGTATAAGTTTTAAACCCTTTCCTCTTTTGCGTGTATCAAGCGTAACGGCGTGACCGCACCTTTCGCGCAGGAGCTTTTCAATAATCTCTCTATCGGGCAATTCCTCTTCAACAATAATTTCACGCGGGATTTCAGCCGTGCTGTAATACTGAATTATAAAATCAGCAAGTATTTTTTCGGGCGAATCAAGCACGCCGAGAAAATACTCGCCCTTGTCAAAAAGCCGACCGTTGCGGTACATTATAACCGCTACGCAAGCAAATTCGCCATTCTGTGATAAGGCAATTATATCGGTATCACACAGAGCCTGAGACACCATTTTTTGCTCGCCCGTTGCCCGCCCAATGGCGGCAATTCTGTCGCGAATACGCGCGGCGCGCTCAAAGTCAAGCTCCTCGGCGGCTTTTTCCATAGAGCAGGTAAGGCTTTCGATTGAAGAAGCCGCACCGCTTTTTATATACTCCGCCGCCTGCTCCGCCGTCCTGCGGTATTCCTCGGCTGACACGCCTCCCGCGCAAACACCTACGCATTGCTTGATATGAAAATTAAGGCAGGGGCGTTCTTTGCCTATATCCGGCGGAAATTTCTTTTTACAGGTCGGGAGCATAAATATTCTGTTTGCTTCGTTAACTGCTTGCTTGGTTGCAAACGAGCCCGTAAACGGACCCAGAAAAGTGCCTTCCCCCTCTTGCTTTGAGCTTTCCGTCGTAATCACGGGGTATTCGCCGTTTGAGATTTTTATATAATGATTGCCTTTGTCGTCCTTTAACAAGATATTATATTTAGGCTTATGCTGCTTTATAAGCGAACATTCCAAAACAAGAGCCTCATATTCCGTATCGGTGACTATAAAGTCATAATCATATATATAGCGAACCATTCTTGCAGTTTTAGGCGTGTGGTCGGGGTTCTCTCTGAAATAGCTTGAAACACGGTTCTTCAAATTCTTAGCCTTACCGATATATATAATTCCGCCGTCACTATCCCTCATACGATAAACGCCCGGGCTTGCCGTAAGGTTTTGTGTTTTTTCGCGCAGAAATAAAAGCCGTTCGTTCATTTTTATAGCTCCTGTTTGATGATTATTCTATTGATATATAATAGCATTTATTTTAATGCTTGTCAAATACTACTTGCTTAACTTTAAATATTAACTCACCTGTGAGTTTGCCGTGAGATAATCCCAAACCCCTATTGCAAATCACCCCATTATATGTTATACTATATATATTAAAAAATGAAAAGACCTTTACCTCTATATTTGTGGTTGAGTAAAAATTATTGCAAGGGAGTAAAAATATGAAAACCCCGCGCCTTGCGGCATACGAGCTTCTTTTAAAGATGGAAAATAAAGCCTATTCAAACCTTGCCTTAAACGCCGCGCTGTCGGGAACGGCGTTTAAGACGGGGGAGAAAGCGTTCACGGCGCGGCTTTTTTGCGGCGTTACCGAGCGGAAGCTCACCCTTGATTATATAATATCCCTCCACAGCAAAAAGCCCCCCCAAAAGCTTGACCGCGAAATCCTTACCATACTGAGAATGGGCTTATACCAGCTTTTGTATATGGATTCCGTGCCGGACAGCGCGGCGGTTAACGAATCGGTTCTGCTTGCGAAAAAGGCGGGCAAGGGGAGTGCTTCGGGCTTTGTCAATGCCGTGCTAAGGGGGTTCATTCGCGGCGGTAAGAGGTATGAAGTTCCCGAAGATAAGGAAGCGGCTTTGGGCGTTGAATATTCCTGCCCCATCCCCCTCTTAAAAGCCCTCACGGCGGATTACGGCGAGGAAAACGCCGTTGACCTGCTTTCATCATCCTTCGGCGGGCGCAGGCTCTTTATCCGAGCTAACAGCGTTAAAATAACCGCTTCGGAGCTTTGTGTTAAGTTTGCCGAGAATGGGATAAAAGCCGAGCTTCACCCTGCCGCCGAGAATTGCTTGAGCGCGGACAGTTTAGCGGATATTGAAAACAACCCGCTGTTTAAGGAGGGGCTTTTTCACATTCAGGATTTATCCTCTCAGCTTTGCTGTGCTGCCCTGTCACCGAAAAAGGGAGAAACGGTTCTTGATATTTGCGCCGCGCCCGGCGGCAAGAGTTTTACAATGGCGCAGATGACGGCGGAAAGCAACACCGCTCACAGAGGTGTTATATATTCCTGCGATATTAACTCAAAGCGCGTTAACCTCATTAAAAGCGGAGCGCAAAGGCTTTCCCTTAAAAATATTAAAGCATATGTAAACGATGCGCGGGTGTTTAACTCTGAATTCCCCTCGTTCGATAAAATTTTATGCGATGTCCCCTGCTCGGGCTTCGGGGCTATCGGCGGCAAGCCGGAGATTAAATATAAGGAATTATCCGAGACAGAGCCGCTCCCGCAAATTCAATGCGAAATACTGTCAACCGCCGCGAATTACTTAAAAATCGGCGGAGAGCTTGTCTATTCAACCTGCACTCTTTTAAAAAGGGAAAACGACAATGTGATTGACAGATTCTTAGAAGAAAACCCGCAATTTGAGGGTGTTGAGGATTTAGGAATCACCCTCCCCGCCCCCGCCGCCAAGCAATCCGGCTTCAAGCTCTCAATCTTCCCCCAGCATTTCGGGAGCGAGGGGTTTTTTATAGCTAAGATTAGGAGAAAATTGCAATCCCATGGGTAAATTTTGCTAATATGAAAGGAAATCAAACTTATGCTGACATCGGCTCAAATAGAACGGGAATATATGGATATTATCTCAAAATGCAAAAATATATTCAAGGTAAAGGATATGGAATACGGTGCAACGTGGGCGATTTACCGTTGGAGCTCGCTTACAGACCAGCTATGGATGAAAATAAAGAGAATCCGCACCATTGAGGAAAGCGGCTCAAAAATCCCCGAGCCCATAGCGGTTGAATATATTGCTCTTATAAATTACGCGATTATTTTTTTATTCAGGCTAAAAAATACGGCTCTGATAGAACCGCCCGAAAAAATAATTGAAAACACAGAGCTTTTAAACAAATGCACAAATGAAAAAATCATGGAATTATATGAGCTTACGGTAAAGGAAGCCTACGAGCTTTACCAAGCCAAAAACCATGATTATAACAATGCGTGGCAGGACATGTCAAGCGGCTCAATTACCGATTTGATTATAATAAAGGTGCTTAGGATGAAAAATATTATAAAGCAAAAAAATAATAATATCCAAAGCCTTGATGTAGACCAACAGCTTTTTGATATTATTAATTACAGCATTTTCGCGCTGATTAAAATGCAGTACAGTAACAATTGATAATAATTGTCAACTGTAAATTGTAAATTGCAAAGCCCTAAGTTTAAAATTAAAGCTTGACAATCCGCCCAAAACAGTATATAATTACGTATAACCAATAAACGAAAGGACGAATACTCCGATGGATAAAAATTTAAGGCAGCTGCTTACAGCGGCTTTGTTTGCGGCGATGACTGCCGCGCTTACATTTTTCGTAAAAATTCCCGTAGGGAACGGGTATGTTCATATGGGTGACAGCATGATATACCTCGCGGCTTGCATACTGCCTACCAGATATGCGATTATAGCCGCAGGGCTGGGGGGGGCTTTGTCGGACGCGCTCGGCGGCTATGCCGTTTTTATTGTCCCTACGCTGATTATAAAAGCACTTATTACATTGCCCTATGAATCAAGCGGCGATACGGTTTTAACAAAGTGGAACACTCTGATGGTTTTGCCCGCCGGGTTTATTAATGTTTTAGGGTACTTTTTCGCTAATTTATTGATTTTCGGAAGCGGGGGCGCGCATATCGCGCTAATCGGGGATATGATTCAAGCAGTCGGAAGTGCTGTACTATTCATTTTAACAGCCGCTATGCTTGATAAAATAAAATTAAAAAAAATGTTGCTTAATTAGTCGTTCAACTATAAAAGCGGCAGAACGGAGTATATTATGTGCTTTAAAATAAAAAGCAGGCTTGTTGCAGCTTTAGCTGTCGCGCTTTTTCTTATAGTTTTTGCATCGGGTTGCCGAAAGGATACTTCCGCGGGCTGGAGCATAGGCGAGCCTATGGCTAAAGAAAATGTTAAAATCAGCATTATTTATGTAGACGGAAGCGGGGTAGGGTATTCTCTGGCACACGAGCAAGGTTTGGCGGAAGCCCAGCGGCTGATTGGGCTGAGCGATGAGCAGGTCACGCCGTGCTTCAATGTGAACGATGCGGAGGACGGCAAAGTTGAGCATGTCATGAGAGGCGAAATTGCCAACGGCTCTAATATTATAATAGCCACCAGCTGGGGGCATATGGAGGCTTGCGCTAAATTAGCCGAAGAATTTCCGAATGTCATATTCGCACACGCCTCCGGGTTCAAAAGCAACGATACTAATTTTACCAACTACTTCGGGCGGATATATCAGGCGCGCTATTTAAGCGGCATTGCCGCAGGGCTGAATACCCAAACAGGGAAAATAGGCTATGTGGCGGCTCACGGCAAGACTAACAGCGAAGTTACGGGCGGGCTCAATGCGTTTGCAATGGGGGTCGAAAGCGTTAATCCCGAAGCCGAGGTTTATGTTGCGGTCACGCACAGCTGGTACGACCCTGCCGGAGAACGCGTTGCTGCCCAAAGGCTTCTTGTTTCCGGGTGCGATGTTATTGCACAGCACAGCGATACCTACGAGCCGCAGAGGGCGGCGAAGGAAGCAGGAGCATTGGGAATCGGCTACAACACCGATATGAGCTTGAACGTGTCCGATACCGTGCTGACCTCTGCGGTTTGGTACTGGGATGTGTTTTACACTTCCTTTATCCAAAGCATAATCGATGGCAACTTATCTACCGCGCCTTATTACGGCGGACTGGAGGATGGTTTGGTCGGCTTGGCTCCGATAAAAAATTCACTTGCCGCCCCGGAAACCGAAGAGGCGGTAAACGCCGCAAAAAACCGCATATTAAACGAGGGCTTCAAAATTTTTGGAGGCGAAATGGAAACAAATGACGGGCGCGTCATCGGAACTGCCGGCTCAACACTGTCCGATGCCGAAATCGCGCTGGAAATCGACTGGTACTATAGAAATATAAGCGAAATTAGCCCGAGAACACCCCCTGCGGCAGACCGCACGTTGCTTTCCTAATCTGTCTTAATCTGACCATATTAGGGGGGATTTAAAGTGAGCATAAAAAAAACAAAGATGACTTATGTTCAAATATTGTTTGCGTGTGCGGCGTTTTTTCTTATAATATTAATTAACAGTATTTCTGTAAGCAATATTATAGAAAAGAAATCCTTTGAAGCCGTTACCGTTGCTCTTGATGAAACCGAAAAAACCATATATGCTTACCTGCGCGAGCCGTCGGTCGCGTTTGTTATTGTTTATAACACGGTAACGGATATGCTGGATAAGGGAGAATCGCAGGAAGCTATCCACAGCTATCTGGCGCAAACCACAAGCCTGCTGAAATCAGAGGGCGGGGTTGTGGGGCTGACAAATGTCTACGGTCATATACGCGGAGAATTAATGCTGGGCTTCGATATTGAATTGGAGGATAATTATATCCCTCAGCGAAGCCCTTGGTATCAGCTGGCTATCAGAAGCGATGAAATCGAATACACAGCCCCCTATATTGACACGAACACGGGAAATACGGTTATCTCTCTTGCACAGAGAATTTTCGGAAAAAACGGAGATTATTACGGCGTACTGGCTCTTGACATTGAAACCGCGTGGCTTATGGAATACTCGGAATCTCTGCAATTTACCGAGGGCGGCTACGGGATGATTGTAAACCAATTTTTGAATATCATCGCCCACCCTCTGGAGCAATATCAAAATGCCCAGCTTTATACCGTAAGCGAGGATTTTGCCGAAATAGCCGACATACTTCGCTCCGGCAAAGAGGTGTCGGCTGTCATTGCGCGCGATAACGCGGGGACAAAATCAATTGTATTTTTTCAACAGCTGTATAACGGCTGGCATGTCGGCGTTGTCATGCCGGTCAGCAGTTACAATTCCGACCTTTACAGCAGTGTCGTTTGGATGTTAGCTTTGGCGGCAGTATTGGTTGTTTTAAGCTATATTTTGCTTCGGCTTTCCGCCGCAAAGGTGCAGTTTGAAAAGGAAAGCGAGTTTAAATCAACATTTCTGGCGACAACCTCTCACGAGATACGAACGCCGATTAACGCGATTATAGGAATATCCCAAATTCAGCTTCAAAAGGAAAGCCTGCCTAAGGATTGCGCGTATGCTTTTGAGAGTATTTATAACTCGGGCAATGTCCTAGTCGGCATTGTAAACGATATTCTTGATATATCAAAAATTGAAACGGGCAAGCTTGACCTCAACCCTGCGGAATACAGCGTTCCCGCGCTCATTAACAGCACGGTTAAGCTTAATGTTGTGCGGATAGGCTCTAAGCCGATTGAATTTAAGCTTGAATTAGATGAAACGCTCCCGCTGATGCTTTTGGGCGATGAGCTCAGGCTAAAGCAAATCTTGAATAATCTTCTTTCAAACGCCGTCAAATATACCGAGCGGGGTCATATACGAATGTCGGTAAGCCATTCAATTGAGGGGGACGATGTACGATTGTGCTTTGTCGTGGAGGACACCGGGCAGGGCATGAAGCAAGAGGACTGCGCCAAGATGTTCACCAAATATCAGCGGTTCAACGCGGAGGCAAACAAGGCTACCGAGGGAGCAGGGCTTGGTTTAAGCATAACGAAGAGTATCACTGCTATGATGGGCGGTGAGATTAACTTTGAGAGCGAATACGGTAAGGGGAGCAAATTTACCGTAGAGGTTATGCAAAAATCCGCAGGGGATGCGGTTATAGGCGCGCAAACAGCCGAGCAACTGCGTACTTTCTCCTTTACCGGCGGAAATAAAAATGTACAGATTATACACGAGCCTATGCCATACGGCAGGGTTTTGGTTGTAGACGATTTGGAAATCAACCTGTATGTAGCCGAGGGACTGCTTTCGCCCTATATGTTACAGGTCGAAACCGCGACAGACGGCTATTGCGCGATAAAAAAGGTTGAAAACGGTCAAATCTACGATGTTATATTTATGGACCATATGATGCCGGAGATGGACGGGATAGAAACGACACAAGTCATACGCTCTCTGGGTTACAAGGGCGTCATTATAGCGTTTACCGCAAACGCCTTGGTCGGCAACTCCGACATGTTCAAGAAAAACGGCTTTGACGGTTTCATGCCTAAGCCGATTGATGCCGTATGCTTAAACGAGGTTTTGAACCAACATGTGCGGGACAAAAACCCCGACAAAGCATTGAAAATAAGCCACATCTTACCCGATACAATGCCATGCGCTCCGCAGTTTGAAGCGGAAAAATCCGAAAATACAAACAGCATCACGCAGAGAGGGACAGACCCCGAGCTACTCGACATATTCAAAGGCGATGCGGAAAAAGCAATTCTTACCCTTGACGAAGCGTTTAAAAGCGGGGACATCAAGCTGTTTTCAACTACGGCGCACGGGATGAAGTCCGCGCTTGCGACCGTAGGGGAAGCTCAAAGCTCTAAATTGGCGTTTGAACTGGAGCAAGCGGGAATAAATGGCGAACTTGAATATATTCGTGCCAATAAGGACGAATTTATCAATATACTTAAAGCCTTAATCAAAGAGCTTACTGCGGAGAGCTCAAAAGCCGCGCCCGGCGCAGGAACGCCCAAGAGCGCGGCTGAGGTCGCCGAAATAAAGGAACGGCTTGAACAACTCAAAGCCGCCTGTGAGGATTACGATGACACGGCGGCTTACAAGATTGTAGAACAATTAAAGGAACTGCACTTAGATGAGGAAGCGGAAGCTACAATAAAGAATATCCGCCGTATGCTGTTTTTACACAGCAACTTTGAGGGCGCGTCTGCTTTACTGAATCACCTTATCCAAAGCTTTTAACGCGCTTTCGCAGTCAAATTCCTTAAAGGCTTTAGCGGCAGTTTCCAGCAGGGTGTTGCGGTATTCGCCGTAGTCAAAGCTAAGTAGGGGCTCGACCGCCGCGCTTCCGCCGTCACTGTCATACTCGCGGGCATATTCAAGCGCGCTTTCAATGCTCTGCCTGAGCTTCTCTAAATCCCCCTGCTCTCTTTCAGCCGCTGTTTTTGCGGGGAAGATGACAAGCAGTTTTTTATGCAGGGCTGAGAGGTTATCATAAAAGTCGGGGAAAAGCTCATTGCAGATTACTTCGTTATGATTTTTCGCCGCTTTTTCCAATGTAAACGCATTATCTGACAGTGCGACCGCGCCGATGGTAGCAAGGACGGATTTAACGCCGTGTACCGCTATAGCGAAATCGGCAACAGCACCGCTCGCCAAGTATGAGGACATTTTTGAGCTCTCTCCGGGCAGTTGCTTACAGCATTGTTCGACAGCCTCATAATACAGGCTCTCCTCATCTGAAGCGCATTTCAGCCCTACTTTTACATTAATTTCATCAATGCCTTTTAATAATTCCAAAAATTCTGCTTTCTTGCCGCCCTGTTCTTCTTGAGCCTCCGCGCTTTGCGCCGAGGCTTTTTCCAGTAAGCTCTCCGGCAACCATTTTTTCAGCAAGGATATTAACTCGCGGACATCAATGGGCTTTGATAAAAAGTCGTCAAAGCTGTTTGAGAGGAAAAATTCCCTTGAACCTTGAACGGCATTGGCGGTCAAGGCGATAATGGCAAGCTTCTCATATTTTCCGCCGAGCGCGCGTATAGCCGCAGTGGTTTCAACGCCGTCCATTTCCGGCATCATATGGTCCATAAAGACAATATGATAATCGGTTTGCTGAACCATTTCAACCGCTAACGCGCCGGAGGACGCGGTTTCTACGTTAATCTTCGAGAGCTTCAGCAGTCCGACCGCTACCTTTAGGTTAAACTCATTATCATCGACCACCAGAATTTTAGCCTTGGGCGCGAAAAGCTTACTGCCTTTCGGAACTGCCGCTTTAAGCTTTTCGGCATCGCCCTGAATAAGCGGAATGGTAACGGTAAAGGTACTGCCGTCACCGTATTCGCTCTCGACTTCAATCGTGCCGTGCATCATTTGGGCAAAGGATTTGCAGATTGCAAGCCCTAAGCCTGTGCCGGCAATGTTCCTGTTCTTAACGGTATCGGTCTGACCGAACGCGCTGAAAAGCCCCTCTATATCCTCTTGCTTTATCCCTCTGCCGGAATCGGATATTTTAAAAATCATGGTATCGCCCGCATTGATAACTTTAAGCTCAACATAACCCCTTTGGGTAAACTTTACGGCGTTTCCGCAGATGTTTATGATGATTTGCCTTAAACGTATATCATCGCCGAAAAGACAGCCGGGTAAATCGCCCTGCGTTTCAAATTTAAATTCCAAGCCCTTTTCCTCGGCGACATAGGTGAACATAGAATGGATATTGTCCAAAAAAGCCATGAAATCATAGTCCACGGGGATAAGCTCCATCTTCCCCGCTTCGATTTTAGACATGTCCAATATATCATTGATGATAGACAGCAAAGAAACCGCAGAGTGCTTAATATCGCTGACATAGTTCATCTGGCGGTCGTTAAGAGGCTCGTGGGTTAAAAGCTCCAGCATACCGATTACGGCGTTCATGGGGGTACGTATTTCGTGCGACATGCTTGCAAGAAAGGAGGATTTTGAGCGGTTTGCCGCTTCGGCGGCATCTATAGCCTCCTCCAACTCCTCAGTGCGGATATGAACAAGCCTTTCAAGGCGATGCCCCTCGCTTTTTTTGCGGAAAAACAGAAATACTAAAAACACCAAAATAAGGAAGAACGCGGAAGCTCCGAGCATCCATACCGTTCTTTGGCGCGCAAGCTTTACGCGGTAATCAAAGGTTTTCCGCATCCAATACCCGGATATTACGTCCTTATCAATCAGCCCCATCCCTTTGTCAATTATCGAGCAAAGCACCTCATAGTTCTTATTGAAGCCAAAGGTTGATTCATATTCGGCGGCAAAGATAAAATTAGCCTTATAGCCCACCTGCTCGCGGTAGTTCGTGAGGTTTAACAGCTGGTGTCTGCTTGACATCAGCATATCAATTTCACCCCGCTCCAACGCCCCGAAAGCGGCGGGGTTATCTTCATATACCGTTACATGCCGATGCTCGGGAAACCATTGCAAAAACAAATCCCCGTGAGCCGTCCCCTTTACGACTCCCACGCTTGTGTAAAGGATTTCGTTAACGCTTATATCGTAGTGCTCACTTTTTGATATAAGGACAAAGGAATCGGCAAATAGTTTATTTTTGTTCCATATAAAGTTTTCTTCTCTTTCTTTTGTGTAGAGAAGCTCGCTGACCATTGCCGCCCTCCCTGTCTCCAAAGCATCCAGAAGGCTTAGCCATTCTTCGTTTCGGCTGTTTACCGCTTCAAATTTTATGCCGATAAGCTGCTCCAGCTCGTCCATCATATCTATGGCGATTCCCTGCCATTGCCCCTCTAAGTTGTTGTAAAAGCTTACGGGGTAGTTGGAGGGTTCGATGGCTACGGGGATAGTTGGGTTATTTTTTATGTATTCTCGTTCCTCATCACTTAAAAGGGAGCGGAATTTATGCTTGATATATTTTTGATTACCTTGGTTGTAGAGGTTAACCAAATGCCGTATAGAGCCATCGTCCAAAGCCTTTTGAACGACCGCTATGACGGGCGCAAGCTCGGATTCTTGGGTTGAAAGCGAAACGGGGGCGAAAGCCATCGGTAATAAATAGTTGATTTCCAAGCCCTCGTGCACCTCAAAGGCGGCTTTCGCGTTTGAGCCCGCAATAATCGCATCGACGCGCCCGCTTTTCAGCATTTCAAAGGCATCGAAATAATCCTCGGCAAAGAGCGGAGAAAAGTCCTCTTGGTGAGTTGATACCAGCGAATAGGAGCTTGAACCCTCTAAAAACGCATAGCGCGGCGACTGATTCACTTCCAAAAGAGGAGAGCCCTTTGAGCTAACGACAATCAACTGCCGCTCGGCAATTGCCTCAGTCATATAATAAGCCTCGCGGCGCGCGGCGGTTATGGCTATATCTCCCGTAAAATCAATCGCTCCGTTTTCCAAGCCCTCCTTTAGCTCTCCCCAGCCGTGAACAGACGGGATAAACTCAATACCAAGCAAGCCGCTCAGCCAATCGCAGACCAGTGCCGTGAAGCCGTCAACATTCCCGTTTTCATCTAAAAACGCCTCGGTGCTTAGGCTCATTCCGTAAGAAAAGGAATCCCTCTGTGCTTTCAGACGTTCAATTTCCTCGACCTCGAGCTCCGTAACTCCGGGGATTTCGCGGTAGTCGCTATATATGCCGGGTGCTGCATTATTCCCCTCCGAGCTCAAAGCTTCGCTGCAGCCGGGCAGGAGGGATGCTAAAAGCGCGGCGGCAAGGAATACACGAATGAATTTTTTCTTCAAAGCCAATCTCCCCTTTCGGCTCTCAGCTCTCAACCGATTCATTATCGGGCTCATTTGGCATATTGGGTTCATTGGTTACATTGGTAACACTAGGCTCATCGGGCAGATTGTTCACATCAGGCTCATCAGACACATCGGACGTATCGGACACATCGGGCACTTGGGTCTCTTCGGGCTTTATGTACTTCACAATTCTTTCAAGCAATTGGTCTTTTGTGACCGGCTTTACAATAAAGTCCGCCGCTCCAGCCTGCAGAGCCTTCAGTACGTACTCCTTCTTCGAGTTACCCGTGAGGAAGATAATCGGCGCGGTTTGCCCGGAAGCTCTTATGCGGCGCGCCAGCTCGTAGCCGTCCATCTCGGGCATTTCAATATCAAGGAGGAAGAGGTCGGGTTTATGGTTGTCGAGATAATTCAAAGCCGACATGCCGGAGCTTATGCAAACCAGCTTATAGCCGGTGCCGGTGAGCATATTTTTTATGGCGTTCAAGAAAAAATGCCTGTCGTCAACGGCAAGTATGGTTTTCTTGTCATCGCTGACTTCCGAACTAACGCCGCCGTAGAGCTTGGGCATATCCTTATGCCCCGCCATCTGCAAATCAATGGAAAGCGCGGAAACCGCCTTTAACGCATAAACCACAAACGCCTGCAAATCATCATACTCAGTGCTGAATATGGTGTTAAGCTGATTCAGGCATGATTCGGCTAATCTCTCGGCGTATACCTGCCTTAGTATATCGTGCAGGTCTAAGAGGTATTTTGTCAGCGAATCGCGGTCATCGGCTTTCAGCGCGTTTTTTATGTTCTCCTCCAAAGCCGGAAAGCCATCGATTAAAGAATCCGCCGTTATCGTAAATGTATCGAGCATACTCATGTTCATCTGCCTTATGCTATCGCCGTCAATCTCCGAAACCTTCAGAAGCCTTTCTTTATCAAGCATGTTCAGCACTCCTTATTAAATCAATTTATCCTTTGTTATTATATTATACATAAAAAATTCTTTAAAGTCAATAGTTGGTTTTATATTTTCACGGCAAACGCATGAAAAAAATTAATCATACACCATTCAACTACCTTTTGTCAATAAAAAGGGCTAATTTGTAATAAAATCGGAAAAAACTACAAAGTATTCCCATTTTTATACAAAACAGCCCTGTTTCACCTAAAAATTACCATACAATACATACAACATCTCACGAAATAACCTTTTCCAGCTCTCTCCGAAGCTTCTTTATAATGCGTTTTTCCAGACGGGATATGTAGGATTGGGAGATTCCTATTAAATCTGCTACCTCCTTTTGGGTTTTTTCTTTGCCGTCTAAAAGCCCGAAGCGCATCCTCATAATTGAGCGTTCACGCTCCGGCAGTCTGTTGACTGCGTCTATGAGGATTCCCTTTTCAGCTTCGCTCTCAATGCCGCCGTTGACAACATCCTCCTCTGTGCCTAATATATCCGACAGCAGAAGCTCGTTTCCGTCCCAATCCATATTAAGCGGCTCATCAATTGAAACCTCATTTTTATATTGCGATGATTTCCTCAAAAACATAAGAATTTCATTCTCAATACAGCGGGAAGCATATGTGGCAAGCTTAATATTTCTATCAGGACTGAACGTGTTGACAGCTTTTATAAGACCGATAGTGCCGATTGATACCAAATCCTCAATGCCGATTCCCGTTGATTCAAACTTTTTCGCGATGTAAACGACAAGCCTCAAATTGTGCGTAATCAATATTTGCTTAGCGCGCTCGCCGTTGCTTTCAAGCATTGAAAATACCCGCTCTTCCTCCTCCCTTGAAAGGGGCGGGGGGAGCGTTTCGCTTCCGTTTATATAATGTATATCCTTGGGTTTGCGGGGAAAACGCAGTTTTGTTGCAACCCAAATTGTAATCTTCTCAACTAACCTCATAGTATACTCCTACAATATTTTAGGATTAAATACAGCGTACTCCATATCCTTTTCGACTATGCCAATGTATGCGGCGGTGTATTTTACCCGCCTTGTGTTTAAGTTTTTTATATACACCCTGCTCGGCAGAAACGAAGGGAGCAAACCCGTTGAATTAACCGTATTAAAAGGTATCAAACGCCAGCCCGTATACGACGGCAGGGCATTGTCCGAATTTGCCGCAAAGCGCAATATGCCTTCAAGTTCGCCGCCGTTAAAAATAGGTTTTAGGCTTTCCTTGCCGCAAACAATTACAGGCTTGCCGCTGAAGGAATCGGTAAGGTTGTTGCATGTGTCGCAAATCGCCTTAAACTCAGCTTTTTCATCGCCTTTGTATACCGTTATTAGATATTTGCCGTCAAAGTCATTTTTGCTGTCTAAAAATCGGCGGAATAGTGATATTGCCGCGTATGATATAATCGTGGACGCAGTGAGGACCGCCAAGGATATGTCAATATACAAAACCGAATTGTGCCAGACACTCGCCCCGCCGCCCAAAAGCATTGCCAACCCGTATTCCACACCTGCAAAGAGAAAGCTTACAAAGAAAAACACCCAAATGTTCCTGCATATCTCCCGCAGGGGCTTGCCGCAGAACGCGGTATATACCGTAGCGGCAGCACCGAGCAGGCGTATAAGCGTAAGCAAAAAAAAGCTAAGCTCCGGCAGGAGTATTACAAGCGAAAACAAGCTGCCCGCCAAAGCCCCTAAAACGCATTTGCCGCTTTTCAAATCGGCGTGGGTTATTTTCGCCGCGGCTTTCAATAAAAAAAAGTTTATGTAAATACTCGTTATGATAAGTATGTCAAGGTAAACATACAAGCCCGTCACCCCTGTCCCTCGGCGGTTCATACTAATCATTATACAACCTGTCGGGTTAAAAAACTGTCTGATTATAGGGTAAATTAAAAAAGATTTAAAAGGCGGCAGATTGGGGCGTGGCGGCTGATTTTTGGTAAATTAAGGGAATTTTTGACCGAATTCCACAAAATATGACCGAATTCAACAAAGTGCTTGACAAGGTTTGGATTAAGTGGTATGATTAACTTGTAGCTGCGAAATATTTTTATAATAATGAAAAAAAGATACAAATAAATTCAATAAGCTTGGTATAATCAATGAAATACCAAGCTTATTGAATTACTATTTTCTTACATTAATATAGAAGGGAAATCTTCACAAACATGTATATTAAAAAGACGTTAACTCTTATTTTATCAATATTAATAGCCTTGCCCCTGGGCTCTTGCCGCGGAGGGGAGGGGCAAAAATTTTATGAGCCTGTTGAGAGCGTGCCTCCTTTTAAGATGGTTAAGGCAAATATTGATATTGATAGAATTGAATATTTTTCACGTTTTAAGGACGAGATGATTCTTATTGGTTCTCTTTATAAAGACGGTGAATTAATTACTACGATTTTAACATTTAACTCTGAAGGGGAATCGTTATATGAAATGACACCTAAAATTCCTTTAAATCATAGCGTTATCGCGACGGATGTTGATTTTCAAGGTAAGGTCTGGCTTTTTAGCAGTTGCTACAATGAGCTTGAGTCTCGGGTTGAATTTTATTTGCATTGTTTTGATAAGCAATCGGATGAGCTTATTAATACGATTGAACTGAAAACAAGCTCAAACGATATATCTTGGGATTCGCTATTCGCTGACGAGAATTACTTTTATTTATATTCAAGCTACGGCGGCAGAGAAAGGGAAGTAGTCATCAACGTATTTGACGAAAGCGGGGAATTAGCCGACCAAATTCGTAATCATAATAACAATAAGGCAGAGGGCATATACAGGCTGTTTGATAGGCGGCTGTTACTGAAAACCATTTCCGACACAGGCATTGCATCATTTGAAAAATTCGTATTCCCATTGACTAACAGTGCCCCAAAATGGAATTTAAGCGCGGAAAATAACAAAGACGTTCACTTTAATACCGGCAACGAAATTTACGACCTATTGCGATGCAGTGATGACATTATTTATGGTTACACTCTGGAAACCGACTCAAACACCGCGCTGATTGATTGGGAGCTGCGCGGTATCGGTGAGGCAATGCGAAAATACGCGGTTGTGTTCGGTAATGAATATGTATACTCTCTTACCCAAAGCTCTAATAATAAATTAAATCTAATTAAAATGAATATAACGGAGGACGAGGCGGCAATGGCTGCGAGAAAGACCATAACCGTTGCTGATTTCGGCGTTTGGAAAGATGTTGCGAAAACTATATCTGACTTTAATAAGAGCAACCCTGAATATCGCGTAAAGACCGTTTCGTATATGGATTACGATGAAATAGATTCAAACGGAGCTATAACTAAGTTTAACGCCGATATTGCCGCCGGAGATGTTCCCGATGTTATCTTGCCGGGCTCTTCAAAAGGCGGAAAATTACCGATTTCAAGCTACATTTCAAGAGGTGCTTTTGCAGATTTATATGAATTTATGGATAACGACTCCGATTTTAACAGGGCTGACTATCTACCGAATGTTTTCAATGCTCTTGAAACCGATGGTAAACTTTTTGTCGGAACAGCTTCATTTACTATAGAAACAATCAATGGGAAAACAGCAGATGTGGGTGCTCAAAAAGGCTGGAAGTGGGAAGATTTTAAAAGCTTTGCAACAAAACAACCCGCAGGGATTATGCCGTTTGCTGACGAGAGAATGACATTGTCTAAACAAGATATACTTTCAGCTATGGTTAAGGGACAATTCAATGATTATGTCAATTTAAAAAGCGGAAGTTGCAATTTTACAAACTCAAATTTCATAGAGGTTCTGGAATTTGTTAATCGAATTGAGCATGAATTGTCGGATTACACGTCTACATCTGATTTAAGCCAAGGAAACCCATTGCTTTTAATGACGGATGTTAGGGATTTTTACGGGCTTAAATTATGGGAAAAGGCATATTTCGGGGAGGAGATAACATTTATCGGTTATCCCGAAAGCAGTAATTCAATCGGCTCTTACGGGATAGCGGGAAGTCTCTTTGCTATATCATCACAAGCTAAAGAGCCGAATGGCGCGTGGGAACTGATAAAATTCCTGCTAACCGATTATCAAGAGGATTCCGGCTTTAACAGGAATATGGTTAATGGAGGCGGAGGAGCTCTTTTCTTTGGATTCCCCGTAAAAAAATCTGAGATTCTAAGGCTTGCGGAAGAATCAAAAAGCGGCTACTATTCACAAGGCGAGCCGCGCCAAGATTCCGTTTTAGTAGAAAGAAACTTCACCAAAGTAACTCCTAACATTGAATTTAATACCGATGATGATAATGAGAGAATTCTTGAACTCATATACGCGGTTACTGACTTTACACTGTATGACAAAAGAATTCTCAATATAATATCAGAAGAATCCGAATACTTCTTTACCGCCCAAAAATCCGCCGAGGAAGCTGCCGCTGTAATTCAAAGCAGGGTGGGGCTTTATCTTGCGGAGCGGAGTTGAGGGTGTTTTTTGGTAAATTAAGGAGATTTTTGACCGAATTCCACAAAATACGACCGAATTCCACAAAGTGCTTGACAGGGTTGTAGTTTCGTGTATAATATAATTATACATTACAATTTTGAGGCTCGGATTTAATTTTCGTGGAGGTTCGGTAAGGAAACTGATAATTATACAGGAGGTAAAAAGTTATGGCAAAAAAAGTATCTTCAAGCTGCACATTACCTAAAATATCAAAAGGGCAGCGAATGATGATTTATGCAAATTCCGCTTGCGGAAGCACGGCAAGTATCATTTTAAAAGATGATAAGGAAACTTATGCAACCATTAAGAAAGGCGAGCTTAGCCACTTAAGCCGTTTCTTAGGTCAAGAAATCAAGCTTTATAACGGGGGGAGTAATCTCCGGCTTGAAATTGAGATGGAGCATCCAAGCTACGACATAGCAATTAAACCGATAGTTACATTTACCGATACGGTAGATGCTCTCGGAAAGAGCCACGGCGGCGTTTATAATATCGCCGTTGAGGATTACAAGAACAATACATATAGCAACCTTTCAATTGTGATTGCTGTAAATACACCGAATTAGGTAACATCAAAATCACCATGAAAAGGTCAAACCCTTGAACGGCAATTGCAACATGTTTGAGCGAGTTTATCAGACCTCCACGGAAGTTAAATTTGAGCCTCAAACATGTGTTATAATCCTCCTAAAATATGTCTAAGAGAAATTATAATATATTTGCAGAAAATAGTCAAATATTAGAACTTGTATACTTCTAAACAGGGCAGTCTCCCAAAGACTGCCCTGTTTTTTACGAAAAAAGCCCAAACAAACCCCTTGACACCCCCTAAAAAACAATATATAATAATCATAACGCAAAAAACAGGGGGCGGCTTTTATGAAATTCAGACCTTGCATAGACATTCATAACGGAAAGGTTAAGCAGATTGTCGGCGGAAGCCTTTCCGATAAGGATAATTTTGCTCTTGATAACTTCGTGTCCGATAGGGACGCGGGCTATTATGCGCGCCTGTATAAGGAACGCGGACTGCACGGCGGGCATGTCATCATCCTAAATAAAGAGGGCTCGGCGTATTACCCCGAATGTAAACGTCAAGCGTTCGGTGCGCTGGAAGCCTTTGACGGCGGGTTGCAAATCGGCGGCGGCATAAACGATAAAAATGCCGAAGATTTTTTAAACGCGGGTGCTTCTCATGTAATTGTGACCTCCTATGTTTTCAGCGGCGGCTCTTTTAACCTTGATAATTTGAAACGGCTTGCGGCTGTCACGGGTAAGGAAAGGCTTGTCCTTGATTTGTCCTGCCGCAAAAAAGGCGATGACTATTATATAGTAACCGACAGGTGGCAAAAATTTACTCCCGTTAAGGTGACTTTAAGCACGCTTGGAACCCTCGCGGAATACTGCGATGAGTTTTTGGTTCACGCTGTAGACGTAGAGGGTAAGGCTCTCGGGATTGAGCGCGGGTTAGCGGCTCTTTTAGGCTCATACCGCGGGCTTCCCGTAACATATGCCGGAGGAATCGCCTCCTTTGAAGATATTGAAACGCTTAGGGAACTGGGCAACGGCAGGCTTGATTTCACAGTCGGAAGCGCGCTTGATATTTTCGGCGGGAATTTGGACTTTGATAAGGTTGCAGGAAAAAGGAGTACATCATGAAAAGACTTAAAGGCGCGGGGCGGAAAACTCGCCGTGAGCTGGATATTTTCGCCGCGCTATTGTTTTTACTTGACAAATAAGACGAAATGTTGTATAATTACGGCATACGGATTTAAAAAGTAACGGGGAGGACGGACGAACCATGAAAGCGATTCGCAAGCCGATAAGTGCCCTGCTTTCCGTAATATTGCTTTTAACCGCTCTTTCAAGCTGTAAAAGTGCCGCCAAGCCGCCGTTACCCGAAGAACCGCGTGCTTCCACGCCTTATAGCTCCTACCGCGACATTCCGGGCGTTACCGCCGAGGAAATCGCCGATATTGAGGCTCTGCGCGAAAAAACAGACTCTTTCGTTTTCGGAATGATGCCCAATACCGAGGCTTTTCTGGGTAAGGACGGTGAAATACAAGGATATTCAGCACTTTTTTGCGAATGGATGTCCGGCTTGTTCGGTATTGAATTTAAGCTGGAGCATTATACATGGCAAAGCCTGCTGGACGGGCTTCAAAACTTCTCCGTTGACTTTACGGGTACTCTGACGGTCAACGAGGAGCGGCGTAAAATTTATTATATGACCGATGCGATTGCTTATCGAACAGTAAAATACATACGCTTGACGGACGGAGAGCCGCTTTCGGAAATAAGAAAGCTTCGTCTGCCGCGCTACGCTCTCCTTGAAGGCTCCGCGACGATTGAAAAGATTTTAAACAGTGCGAGCGAAGAATTTGAGCCGATTTATGTTGCAGAATATATAGATGCTTATCAGCTTATGAAAAACGGCGAAGCCGACGCGCTTATTGCCGAGGGCACGGCAGAGGCGGTTTTTGATGCTTACGGTGACGTTGAAGCATCGGCTTTTTTGCCGCTTATCTACACCCCCGTTTCCCTTACCACGCAAAACCCCGCGCTTAAAGCAATCATATCCGTCACGCAAAAGGCTCTGGAGGGGGATGCTAAGCGATATTTAAACGAGCTTTATGTTCAAGGCTACCATGAATATTTGAGAAATAAGCTGTTCATGAAATTTGATGATTTGGAGATAGAATATATTCACTCGCAAGGTACAATCCCTTTTCTGGCAGAGCATGATAACTACCCCATAAGCTTCTATAACACCCGCGAAAATGAATGGCAGGGAATCGCCTTTGACGTATTAGCCGAGATAGAGGCATTTACGGGCTTTAAATTTGAGGTGGTTAACAGCATAGACGACGATTGGAGCGAACTGATTCGGATGCTTGAAAGCGGAGAGGCGTTAATGATTTCAGAACTGCTTCACATGCCCGAGCGGGAGGAGCGGTTTATATGGACCGATTCGCGCTTCTTTAAGGACCAAGCCGCCTTAATTTCAAAGGTTGATTATCCTAATATTGATATTACGGACATATTGTCCGTAAGGGTGGGTTTGAGCAAGGATACCGCCCTAGCCGAGCTTTTTTTGCAATGGTTTCCGGACCACAATGATGTTGTGGTATACGACAGCAGGAACGCCGCCCTTGAAGCCTTGATGCTTGGGGAGGTTGATATGGCGATGACCTATTTGAGCGGTCTTTTGTATCTGACGCATTATCAAGAAACAGCGGGCTATAAGGCTAACTTTGTGTTTAACCACAGCTTTGAAACAAGCTTTGGATTTAATAATGAAGCGGTGGTTCTTTGCTCAATCGTTGACAAGGCTCTGCATGTAATAGATGTTGAGACGATTTCGGGGCATTGGCTCAGGCGTACCTACGACTACAGAATACGTCTGGCGCAGGCTCAAAGACCGTGGATAGTAGGTGTATCTATACTGATTTTGCTGATAATTGTTTCGGCTACGGTTTTGTATATGAAAAGCTCCCAAAAGAAAAAGCGGGCATACAATTACATATACGCGGGCGAACTGAGCGGAGCATTGGCAAAAATCACCAAGTCGCCTACCATCTCCGCCGGAATTTTAAAGGATGCCGCGGATATTATCGCGCGCGAGGGATGTGCCGCATTGAACGTAAACCGCATCGGCGTTTGGAGAGCATCGGAAAAGGGCGACCTTCTCCAAAGCGTATCCTGCTATGACAGAGCCGCAGACGAATTTTTAATTCAGAGTGATTTTGATTTGATGGGCAGTAAAGAATACGTGGAAGTTTTCGAGTCGGAGCGGCTTATTATTACAAACAATACCCGCACCTCCCGCATATGGTCCGCTATGGTGGACGAATACGCTCCGGCACTATGCGCTATACTTGACGTTCCCATAAGGATTGACGGCAAGCTGGCGGGGGCGGTCTGCGTTGAGCAGGATAGAAGTGAAAAATACCCCGAAGAGCGCGTATGGACGATAGAAGAGCAAAATTTCGCTTCCTCCTTAGCCGATTTAATGGCACTTGCGATTTCGGGCGCGGAACGCCGCGAGGCGCGCAATGCCGCAGAAACCGCAAACCTTGCCAAATCTGCTTTCCTTGCTAATATGAGCCACGAAATCCGAACCCCCATGAACAGCATCATCGGCTTTGCAGAGCTTGCTCTGGACAGTGATATAACCATTCAAGCAAAAGAATACCTCAATAAAATTACAGACAGCACAAAATGGCTTTTACATATTATAAACGATATTTTGGATATATCAAAAATCGAATCGGGCAAATTGGAACTGGAGCGAACCCCCTTTGATTTGGGCAGTGTTTTTATGCAGTGCCGCTCGGTTATTATGCCGAGCGTGAAGGAAAAGGAGCTTGATTTCCGCATCTGCGCCGAACCGCTGACGGGGAAAAAATTGATGGGCGACCCCGTAAGGCTTTATCAAACGCTTATAAATCTTCTCTCCAATGCGGTAAAATTTACCGACAGCGGCATCGTTGCGCTTTCATCAAAGGTTAAAATATTGGCTCATAATCAAGCCTCCGTATATTTTGAGGTCAAGGACAGCGGCATAGGCATGACCGCCGAGCAAACGGAAAAAATCTTTGAGCCCTTTATACAAGCCGATTCCAGCACCACCCGCAACTACGGCGGCACGGGGCTGGGGCTGACAATCGCTAAAAATTTATTAGAGCTGATGGGCGGAGCTTTGCGCGTTGAAAGCGCGCCCGGAAAGGGAAGCACCTTTTCCTTTGAGATTGTCTTTGCGCTTGTCGATTCGCTTGATGCCCAGCCGGAACGCTCCAGCTTTAAATTCACGGAAAAACCGTATTTTAACGGCTTTGCTTTAATATGCGATGATAACTCGATGAACAGGGACGTCATATGTGAGCATCTGGCACGTGTCGGCGTAAAGACGGAGGCGGCTGAAAACGGAAAAGCAGGCGTTGACATGGTTCGCGAACGTCAGCAAAGAGGCGATAAGCCCTTTGACTTGATATTTATGGATATGTTCATGCCGCTCATGGACGGGATTGAGGCTACACGGCAAATCACCGCCTTGAATACGGGTACGCCCATCGTCGCGATGACGGCTAATATCATGGTCAGCGATTTGGAAAAATACAAAAGGCACGGCATATACGAGCACTTGGGCAAGCCCTTTACGGCGCAGGAATTATGGAGTTTGCTTATGAAGCACCTGCCCCTTGCAAGCACTCCCGCAAAGAATACGCATAAATCGGACGATGAATTGCAAAGGAAGCTTCAAAAAAGCTTCGCTAAGAATAATCGGGCGGCATACAGCGATATTGCCCAAGCGGTTCAGACGGGCGAAATAAAGCTTGCACACAGGCTGGCGCATACCCTTAAAGGAAGCGCGGGCTTAATCGGCAAGACAGAGCTGCGGGATGCCGCCGCAGAAGTAGAATATCTGCTCAGGGGCGGGGTCGCCTCAATCCCGAGCGAAAAAATGAAACTGCTTGAAAACGAGCTGGCATTGGTTCTGGAGGAATTGAGCCCTCTGCTTGATTTGAGCGGAGCACAGAGCGCGAAGCAAGCCTTAACCTCCGAGCAGACAGGCGAACTGCTTGAAAAGCTGGAGAGATTGCTTGAAAAATTATCCCCCGAGTGTGTGGATTTGCTTGATGAAATCAGAGCGATTGACGGAACGGAGGAGCTTGCGCGCCGAATTGAGGATTATGATTTTGCGGCGGCGGCGGAGGCTCTTAAAGACTTTAAGCTTAGGCTGTAGTTTACAGTTTACAATTGCATGGTGTGAAATATAGAGTGTAAAGGGGTATAATATGCTTGAAGTAAGGAATAACAGTATATTGATTGTGGACGATGAAACATCAAATATTATCGCGCTTACGCACATATTGCAGTCTACATATACCATCTATGTAGCGAAGAGCGGTAAAGCAGGGGTTGAGGCGGCGAAAAAATTCCTGCCGGATGTTATTTTGCTCGATGTGATTATGCCCGAAATGGACGGCTACGAGGCGATTGCCGCGTTAAAGAGCCATGAAAAAACAGCGAATATCCCCGTTATATTTATCACGGGGCTGAGTGACGCCGATGATGAGGAAAAAGGCTTTTCCTTGGGAGCGGCGGATTACATAACAAAGCCGTTTTCCTCCGCGCTGGTCAGAATCAGAGTGTTAAACCAAATCAAGCTGATTGAGCAGTTCCACGCAAACGAATATGACATCATGAAATATAAGCTCTCAAACGACGCGCTCAATATCGCGCTGTGGGATATGGAGGTGCTGAGCGAAGACCCCGTAAATCCGAGCAATGAATTTACATGGTCGCAGGAATTCCGCCGTATGCTGGGCTTTAGCTCCGAGAGTGATTTTCCCAACCTGCTTCAAAGCTGGAGCGAACGGATTCACCCCGATGACAGGGCAAGGGTTCTTAATGCCTTTGCGGAGCATGTAAACGACCGCTCCGGCAGAAATCCTTATGATATTGAATGTCGCCTTATGATGAAAAGCGGCGAATACCGCAATTTTCATGCCTTGGGCACAACCAGACGGGATGCCGACGGAGTGCCGCTGAGAGTTGCCGGTGCTTTGAGGGATATAACGGCGCAGAAGCGGATGGAGCGCGATATAGCGGATTCTATGGCGAAAATTGAAGCGAACGCGCATTGGTATAAATCCATTCTTGATGCGATTCCGCTGCCCGTGAAGGTCGTCGATTCTGATATGTGCATCAGCTTTTCAAATAAGGCGGTCGAAGGCTTTTTGGGCGTGAAGCGGGAGGAAATAATAGGAAAGCCTTGCCGCAGTATATGCCGGCTAGAGATATGCGGCACTGAAAAATGCGGCGCGGCATGTGCCGTGCGCGGCACGAAGCAAACTTTTTTCAACCGAGGCGAATCTTCTTATCAAGCGGATGTTGAAATTTTGAGGAGTGTGGAGGGAGAGCCTGCGGGTTTTATAGAGATTATACAGGACGTTACCAACATACATCAGCTGGCAAAGGAGCGCGCCGAGGCGGAGATGACAAGTCAAGCAAAATCAGCCTTCCTTGCGAATATGAGCCACGAAATCCGCACGCCGATGAATGCGATTTGGGGCATTATAGAGATATTAATGCAGGACGAATCGCTTTCAAACGAAACAATGGAAAAGCTAAGCAGGATTCACAACTCCTGTGAACTGCTTCTCGGCATTATCAATGATATACTGGACTTTTCAAAGATAGAGGCAGGCAAGCTGGATATTTTCCCGGCGCAATATAATTTAGCAAGCCTCATCAACGATGCAATCAATCTGAATACGATGAGGAACGGTGATAAGCCCATAGAATTTGAGCTTCAGGTTGATGAAAACGTGCTCTCGAAAATGGTCGGCGATGAGCTTAGAATTAAGCAGATTTTAAACAACCTGCTGTCTAACGCTTTCAAATATACGGATACGGGAAAGATAACGCTAAAGGTCGATGCCCAATTAAGCGAGAAAAAGGATTCCGCACTTCTTGTTTTAATTGTAAAGGATACAGGGCGCGGAATGACAAAGGAGCAGGTAAACAGGTTATTTGAGGAATATTCTCGCTTTAATGACGGCACGAACCGCACGATTGAAGGCACGGGGCTGGGCATGACCATCACCAATCGCCTGCTTAGCCTTATGAACGGCGAAATTATTGTTGAAAGCGAGCCGGATAAGGGCTCAACCTTTACCGTGCTCCTGCCGCAGGGAACGGCGGGCTGTGAAACGCTGGGCAAGGAGGCGGCGGAGAGCCTCAGCCAATTCCGTATGCGCTATATGTCGCAGAGGAAAAGGGCTGCCATTGCCCGCGAACCGATGCCCTACGGAAGTGTCTTAATTGTCGATGATGTGGAGACGAATTTGTATGTGGCGCAGGGGCTTATGAAGCCGTATAAAATTAAAACAGACACTGCTTTAAGCGGGTTTGAAGCCCTTGACAAGGTAAGAAGCGGCAAAACCTACGACATTATATTTATGGACCATATGATGCCTAAAATGGACGGCATAGAGGCAACAAAACTACTCCGTGAAATGGGCTATAAAGAGCCTATTGTGGCGTTAACCGCAAACGCTATGGCGGGGCAGGCGGATATGTTTCTGCAAAACGGATTCGATGGCTTTATCTCCAAGCCGATAGATGTGCGGAATTTGAACGCCGTCTTAAATAAGCTGGTCCGCGATAAACAGCCGCCGGAGGTGATAGAAGCCGCAGGACGGCAGGTTGGCAGAGCGGCAGTTGATGCCGAGCCCGAGAGGCATATGGATGCGGCAATGCTAAGCTCCTTTATGCGTGACGTAACGAAAGCTCTGGCGGTTTTGAGTGAGCTGTTTTCAAAATCCGAATTTGAGACGGAGGAGGGGTTAAAGCAATTCATAATCACCGTCCACGGTATCAAGAGCGCGCTTGCCAATATCGGGGAGGCGGAGCTTTCCGAATCGGCGCGAACGCTGGAGTATGATGGGCGCGCCCAAAATATTGAATCTATAAAGGCTTTAGCTCCCGAATTTTTAGAAAGCCTCGGCGCGCTTCTCAAAGAAACGGAGATGAAAACAAAATCAGTCGATGATGACGGCGACACTTGCGCGGATAGTGAGGGGCTGGCGGCAAAGCTTTCTGTTATACGGGATATGTGCGCCGATTATAATCGAAAGGGTGCTTTGGACGCTGTTGAGGAAATCAAGCAAGGAGGATGCTCTAAACAAACGCGGGAATTTCTGGAGGAGCTTTTAGAGCTTATTCTGCCAAGCGAATTTGAAGAAGCCGAAAAAGCAATTGCCGACTATATTGAAAGCTGTACCGCGCCGAAAGCTTCGCTTGTTTCAAGTAAAAAAATCGATGGTTTGGATATAATCAAGGGCTTGGAACGCTACCACGGCGATGAGGAAACGTATCTGAAAATCCTCCGCTCATACGCGGGAAGTGTCCGCGCTATGCTGGGGACAATAGAGGCTGTCGGTCAAGATGAGCTTGCAGACTATAAAATAACAGTTCACGGGATTAAGGGTGCAAGCTTTGATATTTTCGCGGAGCAAATCGGTCAAAAGGCTAAGGCTCTTGAAGCGGCGGCGGCAAGCGGCGATTTAGACTACGTAACACAGCACAACAGTGATTTCCTTGAAGCCGCGCACGGATTGCTTGATTCTCTGGACGACATATTCCGCTCCGCCAATGAAACCGCCAAGCCGGAAAAGCTAAAGCCGGATGATGAAACGCTCTTAAAGCTCCTTGCCGCCTGCAAGGTCTATGATATGGACGGGGCGGACGCGGCAATGGACGAAATAGACGCTTATCGCTACACGGCGGACGATGGGCTTGCGCTGTGGCTGAGAGAAAATGTCGATATAATCAATTTTGAGGAAATAACGCAAAGGCTCTCCTATTTAAATTAGAAAGGATGTCATATATGAGTAATCAGCGAAGAAAAATTATATACGTTGATGACGTAAACTATAGCTTGATTGCAATAAAAAACAGGCTCAAAGACCGTTATGAGGTTTACCCCGCGCAATCAACCGAAAAGATGTTTTCACTTCTTGAAAACATAGTCCCCGATTTAATTCTGCTGGATATTAACATGCCCGGAACGGACGGGTTTGAAGCCATTAAGCGGCTGAAATCCAACCCCGATTACACGGAAATACCTGTTATATTTTTGACGGGTAACAGGGAACGCTCCAGCGTGGTTAAAGGGATGGGGCTCGGCGCGGTGGACATCGTTTTTAAGCCCTTTTCGGACGAAAAGCTGATTGACAGAATCGAATACCAGTTTAACATTGATGAACAAAAGGCAAATAAGCCGATTATATTGGCGGTTGACGACACGCCGAGTATATTAAAGGCAGTGCATGAAGCGTTGCGTTATAACTATAACGTATACACCCTCCCGAAACCCGAGGCTTTAAAAGAAACGCTGAAGCTGGTAACGCCGGATATGTTTGTGCTGGACTGCAATATGCCTGTATTAAGCGGTTTTGACCTTATCCCCGTAATACGCTCGCTCCCGGCTCACGAAGAAACGCCAATCATTTTCCTTACCTCCGAAGGGACGATGGACAATATGTCTGCCGCTGTAGAATTGGGAGCATGTGATTTTATATTAAAGCCGGTTGACGAAAAGCTTCTGCTTGAAAAGGTAGAGCTGAATATAAGGCATTTTATGACGCTGAGGCTGATAAGGTCGCTTAACGTAAAGGATAAGCGCAGTTATTAAGAGGTGGTAAGGAGTATAATATATGAGAAAAACAATTTTTGTAGTCGATGATAATACCACAAATCTCACAGCCGCCGAGGAGGCTTTGGGGGGGCAATACAGGGTAGTTGCTTTATCCTCTGCGGAGCAGATGTTTAAGGCTTTGAATAAGATTGTTCCCGATTTGATTTTATTAGACGTTGAAATGCCTAAAATGGACGGCTTTGAGGTGCTGAAAATACTTAAAGCCGATAAAGCACACTCGAATATCCCCGTCATATTCTTAACGGGCTTGACGGACACGGCGACAGAGGCTTACGGAATCGAGCTTGGGGCTGTAGATTTTATATTAAAGCCCTTCTCGCACCCCGTGCTTTTAAACCGAATTAAGAACCACCTGCACATTGACGAGCTTATCCGCGAGCGCACGGCGCAGCTTGTCGAAAAAACAGAGCAGCTGATTATGCTGCAAAACGGGATTGTGTATACCTTAGCGGATATTGTCGAGAGCCGCGATAAAAACACGGGCGGTCATATTGACAGGACAACGGTTTATATGAAAACATTAACAGACGCCATGCTCGCCCAAGGCGTTTACGCCGATGAGATGCGCGGCTGGGATTTAGAGCTTGTAACTTCCTCGGCGCGCCTGCACGATGTAGGGAAGATAAGCATTTCGGACACGGTTTTAAATAAGCCCGGCAGGCTGACGGACGAAGAATTTGAAGTTATGAAAACCCACGTTTCGCAGGGCGAATATATTATTGATAAAGCAATCCAAAGAACGGGGAATGCGGAATTTTTGCACAACGCCAAATTAATCGCCGCCTACCACCACGAGCGTTGGGACGGCACGGGATATATGTACGGCTTAGAGGGGACGGACATTCCCCTGCACGGGCGCATTATGGCGGTAATTGATGTTTATGACGCCCTTGTTTCGGAGCGTCCTTATAAAAAAGCATTTACTCACGAGGAAGCCGTTGAGATTATCAAGGATGGCGCAGGCAAACACTTCGACCCGCTGATTGCAGAGGTTTTTATTAAAATAAATAAGCAAATCGATGAAATTAAAAGGCATATATCGGATTATTTGTAGTTTGGAGGATTATGTTGCCCGAATCTATAGGCGCGACCCTTAAATTTCGCGCGGCATAAAAAAACAGCACCTGCTTAAAATGCAAGTGCTGTTTTATTTGGCACGCTGAGAGGGATTCGAACCCCCGACCTACTGGTTCGTAGCCAGTTACTCTATCCGGCTGAGCTATCAGCGCACATAACAATGATACATTGCCCGGCAACAACTTGCCTTACAATGAATATGATTATACCATGCTTTGCAATGTTTGTCAAGTGTAAAACAAAATTTTTTAGTACATTTAAAAAATATTTTAAAAATCTCAATGAAAAATCCGAAATTCAGCCGTAAAGAATGTGTCGAAAAGCCCCCTAAAGCTCTTGCTCCGAAACCCAATCGATAAAGCTTAAGGTTAATTTTAATTTGGCTTGATTAAGGCTATGTATTTTTTCAGATATTATATTTTCAAAATCATTGGCGGTTTTATTTTCCAACGCCCCTGTCAGCAGGTAATCGGGGGTTATTTCGAGAGCTTGGCAGAGCCTCATTAAAACGTCAATGCTCATTACGGATTTTCCCCGCTCGATATTTGAAAGATATTTATCGCTTAAATTAGCCTTTTCGGTTACAAACCACTGCTTATAGCCCAATTCCCTGCGCCGCTTCGCAATCCGCCGCCCTACCTCAACATAATCAACGTACAATATTATCGCCTCCTATATTCATTGTACGTTAAATTTTCAATAATAAAAACATATTAAAAGTAGAAAAACGCTTGACAGGATACTTTTGTTATGATATAATGTAAATATGCCTATTTATAGTATAAATTAAGGCGGAAATTTACATTGAAAGGTGATTTTTTTATGAAGAAGAAATTTTCACGCATTTTCTCACTTTGGGTATCGACTATTATGGTCTTGTCATTGGCGGCGGTTAATGCAGGAGCAAGCGAAACTTGGTTTGACAAGGCGACCCCGTTTGAACCCGGCAAGTCAACGACGGTAATATTTAACAACCACAAGGTTTTAGATTACAAAATTGAAATCCCCGAAACAGGAGAGCTTGCAATAAGCTTTGATTCAACCTTGGAATATACTGCACTTGAATTATATGACAAAGATGGTGTGTACATAAAGCCTAATAAAACGGAAGCTACTGTTGGAGATATTTACAACTCAACTAACAATGTTTATTTGAAATGGAATAGAAACTCCGAAAAAGCGGTCGGAACGTCAAGGTATACTCTTAAAGGAGGTACTTACTATTTTAGAGTTAATAATAGCTATGTAACTGCAGGTAGCCAGAGTATAAAATGGGGAATGACTTCGGGCAGATGTCGGATTGGCGTATCATTCAAACCCGACACCCCCGCAGACCAAATAACCGACATATCCATTTCAATCAGAAAAGGCGACACATTGCAGTTAGGCGCAATCATGTCCCCCGCTAATTCAAGAACGCAACCGCAATGGCGTTCAAGCAACGCAAACATTGCGGCAGTTTCGGCAAACGGCACGGTTACGGCAAAAGAAAGCGGCTCTGCTTTCATCTCCGCAACAGCGGGCGGGAAAACGGTTAGGGTAGCGATTATTGTCAGAGGATAGGTTAAAAACCCCTTGAACGCATTGTTTGTGTGTTCAAGGGGTTTTATATAAAAAAACTTGACTTTCCATCAAAAATATACTATAATAAATATAAAATGCAATACAAAAACAGGAGGTAAAGTATATGGCTATGGAAAGAATGTGGCTTGATGAGGCTGATATGAAATATCCGAAGCAATTTTTTGTTGCTGTAAACTTAGGATATGATGAGGGTTATGACGGCTGTAAAATCTTTGGGGATATTTACGGAGTTTACCCTAATCACGACTCGGCTTTAGAAAAAATGAGAGAGCTGGACAAATTGGGGACTATGGGGGAAACAACGGTCGGAGAAGGCTTTGATGATACCCCGCAGATAGGGGGGTTATTCAGAAATGACATCGATTAAAATTGAGTTTAAACCATCAGGTTTAGGTAGGATTGTGTTTCGTGCAAAAGTTATGACCGCCGACAGAATGTCGCTCAAATCGGTTTATTTTAAATTGGACACGGCTTCTGATTTTACGACTTTGAGCCTTACTGATTTAAAAAATTTGGGCTACACGCAAGAGCAACTGCAAAAATGCAAAATTTTCAAAGGTTCGGCTTCAACGGGCGGCGGGGATTTGGAGCTTAGATTTATTGAGAATGTTTCAATTAAATTCGGCGACAGGGAGATTCAAAATGTAAGGGTTTTCTTTGCCCCCAAAACAAATTTGAGAAGCCTTTTTGGTTGCGATATTTTGAAATATTTTAATTTCTCCGTAAACTATGACAAAGGAAATTTCACCCTATCGCAAGCCGATAAAACCCCCGAATTATCTTTAGGTGAAACGCCGATACATATTTATGAGCTAATCAAGAGTTGAATTAGTGGAGAGTTGCTTTTTGTACAAAACCCACAAATCCCGGTTTTTTTTTTTTTTTTGCAACATGCCGAAATCCCCCCAAACCCCTTACATCTTTTCAATTTTTATGTTATGATTAAAGCAGAGCAACGGAAAAATAGTTGCTCAATTATGTAAAAATAAGAGAGAGGGTTTTAATTTTATGGTAAAAAAACAAAAAACAAAAAAGCTGTTAGCTTTGCTGACGGCGGCGGCTTTGGCATTATCGGTGACTTTGATTGCGCCCTTGACGGCGAGCGCGGCGACAGATTGGGTAGTCACAGAAAGTATGAGCATTTCGGACGACTGGGACGAACTTGGCGGCGGTGTTGGGTTTGCTGAGGCTGTTTCGGGCTTATCTCCTGCCGAGGGCGGAGCGATTGAAGCCGGAGATACGATTACCGTTAGAGGCGAGGGTGTAGTTTTAAGCCATATCGACAGAATTGAGGTACCGCATACATGGATTGCAGAAAACGGTGCGGCAGTCCAAACCGGTGGCGACGGTGCTAATTTAAAAATCACTACAACCGAAACAGCTTCGGTTAAGTATGAGCTTGGGTTAATAACCCTTTCCGGCTCGTCAAGTTTAACGGGCATAGAATTTGAAGTTACCGGGCAGGGCACGAATGTTACTTTAGATGCCGGAGCAAAAACGATTGAAAGGCTTGAAGTTAACGGCGGGAAATTAACCCTTGATTCGGCTGTGACGGTGGAAGAACTCACCATTGATTTAGGCGCGAACTTAGTTATTGAAGCTAATTATTCTACACTTAATAATGTTATAAACAACGGCACGATTATGACTGATACAGGTTCAATAAATACTGTTACAGGCACGTTTGTAAACAACGGAACTCTTGACGTTAAAGCCGATTCTACTGTTTTAGTAGCCGCAAGCAAAACACTTGTGAACAACGGAACAATCTTGACAGCGCGGGATGGGAACGCTGGTGCATATGGCACTCGTTATGGCATTCTTTATGTTCACAATATGGGTACTTTGGAAAATAACGGCAAAATCACTAATAATGGTGTAATACGCGGTGAAGGCAGCACAGTTACTATAAACAACTTTGGCAGAATAACCAATAACCTAGGAATTGAGATTAAGGGCGTTTTAAATAACGCCGGAACAGGAACAATTACTAACAACGACTATATTGCAATTGGCGGCACTCTTTCACACCAAGGCACAATTATAAACGGAAGCCAAACCAATAAAACTGCTGAAATTTATGCCGCCAAAGACGGCGCGTTCATCTTCGATAACGGCACACTTGAAAACCATGCAATTGTCCGTATTGACATTGACGGGCATCTCGGAATCGCCCCCGAGAGCGCAGGGTATATTACCGTTTACCCCGGCAGTAAAATCGTTCGTGATGACGATGGTGATTTAACCAATATTAACCTTAGAGCATTGGGCTTTATCGTAACGAGAGGAAGCTACGACAATGAAACTTCGGGCGGCGATAACAGAAGCACAAGCTCAGCGGCAGATACGCTCATAACAGGAAGCGCGGCAAGCGGCGCGGGCGGCGGAGCAGGCGGCAACGGCAGCGGCGAAATCGAAATCTTCACCGATGAAGAAGCCGCCGTAAAAGCAATCAAAGAATCCACCCGAGGAACAATCACAATAAGCCCCTCACTCGGCGCAACAGCCAGAATATCAGCGGCATTATCGGAAGCAAACGCAACCGTAAGAGTTTGGCTTCCCCACGGAAACCACGGCGTAATGCTCAGAAGCACGGATATTAACAGCAAATCGGGCTTGAAAGACCTTAACTTCGCGGGCGGCAGGGTAGAAGTCCCCGAGAGCATTTCAAGCAGATTCCCTAATGCTTCTTCTGTAACGGGTATGAGCTTTGTGCAAGATGGCGATTTTGGGAGTGTTGAGGCTGTGACGCTTTCGGTGAAGCTGGAGCTTGAACCTAAGCTTTGGGGTAGTAAAGTGGCGGTTTACTCTGTTAACGCGGACGGGAGCTTGGTAAGGCTACCTGCCAGCAGGATTGTTAGCGGGAATGGGATGGTGAGTGTTACGATTTCTAACTATAATTCGCTTGTATTTGTAGTTTAAACCGTAAACATCGAATATTTCTTTAACAAAAAAACGAAGGGATTCGGGCGACCGAGGCGGTCGCCCCTACGAAAAATTTCCACCTGTGCAATAGGTCAGAATTTTTTGTGTAGGGGACGGGCTTGCCCGTCCCGTACCCTGTCCCACACAAAAAAACCGCACCTCGCCCCGCACCCTGTTCCACACAAAAGACCGTACCCCGTCCCGCAGGTGAATCACATACTGCGGATACCACAGGTGGAGTGCGTTCTTACGGGACAGGCAAGCCTGTCCCCTACTTTAATCTTGCAAAACAGCACCGATTCCTCCCCCCGTCAGCTTCGCTGACACCCCCCTCCCGGAGGGGGGCTTTTTT
>Ga0099364_10001831_pt1 | contig 34438 bp, 35 predicted proteins | sample TergutTh196P3_FD_73070 | JGI IMG/M metagenome (GOLD analysis project Ga0099364, IMG submission 73070) | Microcerotermes parvus P3 segment gut microbial communities from Pointe-Noire, Republic of the Congo - Th196 P3 | ecosystem: Host-associated > Arthropoda: Insects > Digestive system > Gut ... | reverse complement strand
TTTCAGCATTGGTCGCAGAAGTAGACCGCATTGCATCCCACGCGCAATTCAACGGAATGAATCTGCTTACCGGCAGGTTTGCCCGTCTGCGTGGTGAGAACGTCGTTACTGCATCTATGTGGTTCCACATTGGCGCCAACATGGATCACAGAACTCAGGTGTTTATCGGAACCATGAGTGCAAAAGCTCTTGGAATCCGGAACGTCGGAGACGAATCAATTCTCTCGCTGTCTGCACCAGACAGCGCCAACCGTGCCATTGGAACTCTTGACGAGGCGATAAAGATCATCAATAAGCAAAGAGCAGATCTTGGCGCCTACCAAAACCGCCTGGAACACGCTGTCCGCGGCCTCGACATTGGGGCTGAAAATCTGCAGGCTTCTGAATCCAGAATCCGCGATACCAACATGGCTAATGAGACTGTTAGGTACACCACAAACCAGATCCTCACTCAAGCAGGTACTGCGATGCTGGCCCAGGCCAACCAGAGAGGTCAGACGGTTCTTCAGCTTCTGCGTTAATAATTATCTTGAAGATGGCGGTGCGGCATTATATGCTGCATAAAACCGCCATCTTTAGTAATTTAACACAGAGCCGTCTCGGGAAGGCGCCCAGCATCTAAGATTTAGGTGCTGGGTTACTTTTTTTTCAGAGCTTTACCAAAGACTGTCTTCTATATAAAGACATAATGCATGATAAACCGGTAAATGCAGTTCCTGAATTTCGTAAGTTTCAGCTCCTGGAACACAAATACATATATCACACACAGCTTTAAGTTTTCCGCCGTTTTTCCCTGTTAAGCCAAGGACTTTTAACCCAACAGCTTTTGCTGTCAAAGCAGCGTTATACACATTTTCCGCATTACCCGAAGTAGAGATACCCCAAAAAACATCGCCTTTTTTGCCAAAGACCTGGCATTGCTGGGCAAAAACCAGAGCATGATCAACATCATTGCAAAAAGCTGTTGTAAGGGAATTATGATGATTGAGTGAAATTGCCGCTACACCTGCCTGTAAGTTTTCTGCGAGCCTTGAGCCTTTTTTTGCATCCAGCTCTATCAACCTTTTGGCAAGACCTTTTTCTATAGGACGCTTTTTGCAGAAAGATTTTATCAGCTCCCCGCAGATATGGTCTGCATCTGCTGCACTGCCGCCATTCCCGCATAGAAGATATTTACCCCCGGCTCTTGCTGTTTCAACAAGCAAATCTCCTGCAGCCTTAATATCTTCGGCACAGGATTCCAGCTCAGGGAAACGCAGAATGAGCTTTTCAAAAAAATTCTTACTCATAATATATTGTACAATAGAAATATATAAGTTACTATTAAATTGTGATATACAGAAAAACCAAAATTGTAGGTTCTTTGGGACCTTCATCAAGCAATGACTCAATAGTAAAAGAGTTGATTCTTGCGGGCATGAATATTGCGCGGCTTAATTGTTCTCACGGAAATCATGAATCTCATGGCGCTTCAATTGAGAGTGTAAGGCGTATTTCTGATAGTCTGGATATACCTGTTGCCATTCTTCTTGACTTAAAGGGCCCTGAGATTCGTACAGGAATGGTGAAAGATAATGGTACAATAACCATCAACGAGGGTGATAGTGTTATTGTTACCGCAGATGATAGTCTTTGCAAAGAAGTGGAGGATTTAAATCCTGCGCGCATTTCTATCTCATGGAAAGAAGCTCCGTCAAGATTACAGAAGGGCCACCGCATTTTGATTGCAGACGGGCTTTTAGAACTTGAAGTGATGGTTATTTCAGAGAATGAAATCAAATGCCATGCAAATAATAAGGCTGTCATTGGCAGCAAAAAAAATGTCAACCTTATAGGTATTCATGCAAACCTTCCCATTATGGCTGAGCAGGACAAAAAAGACATTGCTTTTGGCGTAAAAATGGGCGTTGATTATATTGCCGCCAGTTTTGTCAGTTTCCCCCACGAGGTCGCGGAAATAAGAAAATATCTTTTAAGCCTTGGCTCTGATATAAAGATTATCGCTAAAATTGAAAATGGCGAGGGAGTAGACAATATCAAGGATATTGCTGAACTTGCTGACGGTATAATGATTGCACGCGGAGACCTTGGGGTGCAGCTCCCCACCGAGAAGATTCCACTTATACAAAAGTATATTATCAGCGTTTGCCGTAAAATCGGTAAACCTGTTATAACTGCTACGCAGATGCTTGAATCTATGGTTGTAAACCCCCGTCCAACACGGGCTGAACTTACTGATGTTGCAAACGCGATCTTTGACGGAACCGACGCGGTAATGCTCTCTGCAGAAACAGCTAACGGAGCCTACCCGGTCGAAGCAGTAAAGACCATGGATAAAATCGCACTTACTGTTGAGCAGTCATCTGAGTTCTGCAGCCGTATGAAAAATCTGCATGACGAATGTTTTTCTGATATGCATAATTCCAAAGAAAACATGGCTGTTATAATGACAAAGGCTGGAGTTGAAATGGCAGCAGCCATTGGCGCAAAAGTCATCTTAACCCCAACCTACCACGGTAATACCGCGCGTCTTTTAAGCGTATACAGGCCTGAGGAGCCAATTTTTGCAGTAACACCTGACGAACGTGCCATAAGGGATATGCAGTTATATTGGGGAGTTTATCCATTTTATAACCCGCCTGTTATTGAGACTGAGGAAATGATCTGCAATTCAATGAAAACTGTAATAGAAACAGGCGTGGCAGGTATTTCTGATAAAGTAATGTTTGTTGCCGGATTGCCGCTTAAAAGTCCAAATGTGGTAAACGCGCTTCGCGCCCTGATCCTTGGAACAGTTCTTGCAAGTGCCAACTCCGGCGGTTGCGCAAACCCGGAAATAAAACGCGCACAGGGCAGGGTCATTCACGCACTAACTCCAGAAGACGCACGCAATATTATCATGAAACATGATGGTGAAATTCTTGTGTGCGATGTGCTGACAGAAGAATACACTCCTATACTTCGCTTGGTAAATGGCGTTATATGCGAAGGTGTTTCTGAAATAAGCGAAGGGAAATTACGCATGATCAATCCTGAACTTGTCTGGCTTACCCATATAGTGAACGCCTCAAAAAAACTTGAGTCAGGACTCACAGTAACCCTGGATGCAGAACAATTGCTTGTGTACGAAGGCGTGATTTAGATTGCCGGATTATTAATGAGTTACTGCATTATATTGTCAACAAGTAATTCAAAAGAAGAAGCTGAAAAAATAGCGAGCCTGTTGCTTGAAACCCGCATTGCTGCCTGTGTTCAGATGACACCCATAGTCAGCCATTATCACTGGAAAGGTAAAATCGAACACACAAACGAAATCCGCCTCTTGATAAAAACCAAAGATGAACTTTATAAACAAGTTGAAAACCTGATAAAAGAAAACCATTCCTACGAAGTACCGCAGATAGTTAAATTACCCATTACTGGCGGTCTTCCGGAATACCTTGACTGGATTTCTGAAAGCCTTATTCAAGAATAGTAATCTCAACCCGGCGGTTTTGACTTCTTCCTGCTTCACTTGAATTGTCAGCAATGGGTCTTGTACCGCCCCAACCATTGTATAAAAAGCGATCTGCACTTATGCCGCGTCGTACAAGTTCATCTGCCATGCGCCTTGCCCTTTCAATTGAAAGCGTCATCTCGCCCTGTGGATTTCCAATTGATGCAGTATGGCCTTCCACAAGGAATGTGCGGTCAGGGATTTGCATAAGAGCCTGTGCAATAAGGTCAAGGCGGTATCTCTCTTCAGGGAGGAATTCCGCAGAATCAGGCACAAAGCGGATGTCCCTGATCGTTAGGCGTATACCTTCAAGAATTGGTTCGATATCAAAGCCTAAGCCTTGAAAATCCGGGGGAGTAATTTCTTCCAGAGATGTAATCAGCTCTACACGATCCATTGGCACTATTGGCTGGCCAAATGTTAATATAAAACCCTGAAACCTTACTGTTGAACCATCTTCCATGGTATATGTCACATTAAGGTTATCCTGCATAAAAAGCAAAAGCCCGTCCTCAACACGAATCAGGATATCAACCCTGTGGCTTCCCTGCACAGAGGATATATCATGTTCTCTTGGAATATCATTTCTATAAGGAACCTGTCGTTGAGAATCGATGAATCTTTGAAGTGCAGGGTCAAGGTTTTCGTTTTCTTCCAGCAATTCTTTTCTGTAGCGGCTTGCATAACTTGCAGCAATTCTGTGCACCCGCATATCCCTGTATATCTCTATGCCTCGGTATTCATACTCTGCGATAAACGGGATTATCAAAGCATGACCTGTATTAAAAGGATCAGTCGCATACGATCCCGGAGCAGTCCACTTTGAGCCTGGCATTACCGGCTCATCCGGAAAAACAGGGAAATCCCTCATCCTTGGAAAACCCCTGTCATCTTCTATTATAATGGCGCCATTGCCCAAAACCTCAAAACTTACAGGCACCATCTTATCCACAGCTTGAACAGCATGCTGCAGATCACGCAGGGTATTCTGCATGACAAAAAAGTTTCCCTTAAAAAAAGGGTTTGAGCTTCCCCAGCTTTCTCTTGCAGGATCCGGAAGTATATTTGCCCTTACTTCAGTAAGAACATGACCAATATATCTGTTGTTATTGTATCTTAGTAAATTCGATCTCTCAACAATTGAGTAAGCCTCTGTTCCTGTCATGCCTAAGGTCATAGGCCCTGTCATACTCTGCCCATGGGTCTGTTGGCAGATTAACAATATCCCTGTAAGGACAAGGCTTATTATTGCTGTTTTCTTCATATTATAATTGTCGGATGATAGGGCAGTATTGATCACGCTGAAAATATGGGTTTTATCGCTTGGGAAAAAACTTCCCAAAATCCAAAGTTTTTTCTCCTCAGAGAAAAAACTTGACAAAATCAAGAGTTATTTCTCCCCAGAGAAAAAACTTGACTTTCTTACCCTGGATGACATTCCAGCAAAAGCCAACCATGATGAGATTAATCAGCTTTATCTAATTGACTGGCTATTGGAGTAAATTATGTGCCATTTGTCTAATCGCTTAGACAAAATGGTGCGCTTTTTCAAAGCGCTTTGACAAAATATATCTTGCGTAGACAAAATTGTCTAATCAAGTATATAAAAAAGCTCTATTTCCTTGGAAATTTCATTTTAAAACACACATATTATATATATGAGTATAATTACAAGCGAATACAAAACCCTCGATTATATCAATTCTAATGATGCAGCAGAAATAGATACGGGCATTAGAGATACGATTCTTGGTGTACGACTTTCGATTTTAAGCATGGGTCTGGGGCTTGCAAAAATCAGATCAAAAGGTCTCTTTAAAACCCTGGGATTCCGAAGCATGAGTGAATATATTGACAGCCTCTCTGCAGATACAAAAATGCACCGCAGCGGCATATTTAAATGGCTTAATATTGGCGAGGCTTATATCAAGTACAGAAACGAACTTGAGCAGATTGGTTTTAATGAAAGTCACGGTCCAACAAAACTGTCATATCTGGAAAGGGCTCTGGCAATAAGGCAAAAACAGGAAGTGTTTGACAATATCAAAGTCATGTCTTTGCGTGAGTTTATTGATTTTGCAAAAGGGGGAAGGGCAATAACAGCAAGGGATGGAATGTCTCATTTGAAACCACATATAAATTTTAAAGGCAATGTTGTTTATATAAATGGTAAACGCGCAATAATAATTAATAAAAACCTTGGCAATAAAACCACAAAATATTTTTTAAAAGTAATACACGTTGCCTGCGAAGCCCTGGAAAAAGGCGGTCTTGTTATGCCTTTATTTATGCGCAACAAAAGAGAAACATTGCGCTTTAAGCAGGCTTATGGAAGTATTATGGCGCAGGTTAGGAAGAGGTAGGCTGGAGGTTATGGATTATTAAGATGAAAGTATAATAGCATTACTATAAGGAGAATTAAATGAATGAAACTAAAAGTAAAGTTAAAATATTTGAAAATAGAAATATTCGTACAATTTGGGATGAACAAAATGAAAAGTGGTGGTTTTCTGTTGTTGATATCATCGCTGTTTTGACTGATAGTGATAACCCACGTCGTTATTGGAGTGATTTAAAACGTAAACTTAAAACAGAAGGAAGTCAGTTGTACGAAAATATCGTACAACTGAAAATGGAATCAACTGATGGAAAAATGTACTTGACAGATTCCGCAGACACGGAACAGGTTTTACGTCTTATTCAGTCAATTCCAAGCAAAAAAGCTGAACCTTTTAAGTTATGGCTTGCTAAAGTCGGTAATGAGCGCATTGATGAAATAGTGGATCCCGAGTTGTCAATTGAACGCGCAATTCAGAATTACCGCCGCTTGGGTTACAGCGAAAACTGGATAAATCAGCGTATTAAATCAATCGAAGTCCGTAAAGCACTTACTGATGAATGGGATAAAAGTGGAGTAAAAAAAGACGGAGAATATGCTTCTCTTACTGACCTGATGAGTAAGACATGGAGCGGAATGACAACCCGCGAGTACAAAAAATACAAAGACCTAAAAAAAGAAAACTTGCGCGACAACATGACCAATACCGAGCTTATTCTTAATATGCTTGCTGAAGTAGCAGCTACTGAAATATCAATTATTGAACAACCTGTTGGTTTTGACGAAAGTGCTGTTGTAGCAAAGCGAGGGGCAAGTACTGCAAAAGTAGCCCGTGAGCGTCTGGAAGCAGAAACAGGTAAATCCGCTGTTTCAAACCTTAATAGAAAACAATTGGGAAACAACAAATTGCAAGTTAGGAAGTGAATTTTTTCATTGCGGAGAAGCTTATTTAGTGGTATAATTATATATAATGGAAAATGAAGGTAATATGTCAGCATAATGGACATCAGCATTGTTTTAATCATAGTTGGTTTTACCCTTGTTGTTTTTGGTTTATATTTTAAAAAGAAATTTTCAAAAATAGTAGATTATTTAAGTGATTTGGAAAAAGAAAATGAATTAATCGAAAACTCTGAAACAAAAACAAGAACAGGTGGAGAAGAGTTATACAAGTAAAATTTAAATAAAACAGCGGAGGACAAAATGAAAACCATATTGATAACAGGATTAATTGTAATGGCGGCATTACTCATTGGATGTGCAACACAAGCACCCACACCAGCACCTGCACAACAAACACCTGTACAAGATCAAACGCCAGAGGAAGTTGTATATATTGCTTTTGATTTTGACACTGATCAATCAATAACGCCATTTAGGGATTATGGAGCAGCGTATATAATAAATGTTTCCAGTCAGACAATATCAATTCCTATTTTTACCTGGGACAATACTACCATGTTTGAATATTTTTTTTATGATGAACGGGGTATTTATCCGATTTTTACTGAAATGATGCTGCCAAGAATCAACAGAAATAATTTTATTATTTTACAACCTGGTGACAGGGTATTAGCGTTTTCTGTTGCTTTTTTTCATCTTAATTTGGAAAGATTCCCCAATGCAATGTATGGCTTAATGATAATTGTAAATAATAATCCTATTGAAATAAGAGGACATTTTAATAGGTAACAGGCAAATAAGGAGATTGATACATGCCATCTCCATTGAGATTACTATATATGGTATTTAAAAGGTCATTGTTTTTATCCTGAGATAGTTCATATACCATGGCACCGCCAAAACCATTGTCTCTGACAAATTGCATTTTTCTGCGTATCATTTCCGGTGATTCAATTGAACACCATGTATTATCAGGCATAATAATTCTGTGAGCATTAGTATTTGCATTATTAAAAACACCACCTTGTGTGCCTATAAGTTCATTTATCATTTCTTCGTATGATTTATAATCCAAAGTTGGTGTTGCGCTGCGGGAAAAAAATGGCAGGCCAAGGTTTAGCTGTTTTCTTGTAAAGCCGTGGTTGGCATTATTACTGTAAATGTTTAATAAATTTATTGCCCAATTATATGCTGCATTTTCATTCCCATTGTCATAGGCCATTATATTCACATAATCAAGAACCTCGTGGAAAGCTTTTCCCCTGATTGATGTAAAGTATTCAACAGAGTTAACGCGGCGGTTTTGATCCATGCCGCCTCCGTCAAGGCAAATAGACAATAGTTTATTTGTGCCGATTTTATTTCGAATTTCCTTAAGTAAAAGCAAATAATTATCCACATCGCTGTTTGTATAGGCAATTCTTTCAGAAACATCACTACTGCCATAAAATCCCGGGTACTCCCAGTCCAGATCAATTCCATCAAAACCGTATGTATTTATAACAGCCAGGCAGTTTTCGGCAAAAGCCGTTCGTGTGGCAGCTGAAGAAGCCATTTGTGAAAAACCATCCACTTTCCAGCCGCCTATTGACAGCAAAACCTTTAAATCAGGATTTTGTCTTTTCCAGGACATTACTTTTTCCAATATAATGGTGTCCTGTTCAACAGGCCAGTTTCTTTTGGGCATTATTATTTCTGTAAAGTCTTGACCGCCCAATACAGCAAAGCTATAGTTTACATGGGTTATTTTTGCAGCGTCAATTTTATCAAGGGCATACATTTCTTTTCTTTCATTGTCTTGATCCCTTCGCCATCCCCATTCACCAGTCTCAATATACACAACTACCCTGAATGGAGTAGTGTTTTCCTGTTCAGGTATATTATTGTTTTCGCAAGTTGTAAATAAAAAACATGACATTATCAGCAATGCTGATCTTTTTGATATTTTCATTTTTTCAAATAAACCTCTGGAACTTTCTGTACTATAATAAAATTACCTTCATCATTTTCACAATATAAAACAGCCCTTTTTTCCAGTCCCGGATAAATCAATTCATAAAGTATATCATATTCATCCTGTTCATTGCTATCTATAAACGATTCGCATATATTTGTCCATCTGATTAAGTAATATATGGAATCTTTTTGCATTATTCCATACGGATAAAACTTGCAGGGCAAGGGTCTTAGTTCACCCAGGGTACAGCCTTGTTTGCTTACAAATGAGCAATAACCTCCTTCGTTCCATTTAATAAATATGCGGCCATCTGGCAGGGTTGCAATATTATTGCTTTTTCCGACAAGAGATTCTATTTGTTCGCTTTCTTTGCCTGAAATATACAAGCACATATTTGTATGTTCGCGCTGTAATAAACAGCAGTGCTTTGTGCATGATTTACAGCCTTTAAATATTCCGGCCTTTTTTTCATTGTAATTTTCCATTGTTTTAAAATCATCCTTTGCTGCTGCATTTAAAATGGACAAAAAAAAGGCGTTTACCGCCTGACCACGCATGAGTGATCAAACGATAAACGCCATTGTTTATCTTTTTTTTATATATCAATTTACAAGGTTTGTGTCAAGAGCTTTACAATAACAAAGAAAACGTGTTATAATGGAAAATATCTGATTGATATTTGATTTAAAGGAGGCATTATGTCTTTAGCAAACCAAACACACAGGCTTTATGCGGAACACAGTGTCTTTATTGTCTGGAAACCTGAGTATAATTTGGGTATTCCAATAATTGATGAACATCACAGGGGAATTGTCTCCATTATCAATTCTTTACATTTTGGTATGCAGAATAATTTTGATAAAGATATACTTTGCCCGATTGTTGACATGATGAATGATTATTCATGTATTCATTTTAAAACAGAAGAAGATTTTCTTGAAAAGATTAATTTTCCCAATTTAAAACAACACTGTGAGCTTCACCATGAATTAACAATAAAGTTAAAAAAATTTGGAAGAGAGAGTATCATGGATAAAGATTCACATAATTTTATGGATTTTCTAAAACAATGGTGGATCAGTCATATACGTGTCGAAGATGTTTCTTATAAGAATCATATGAATAGTATGCCTAAATAGATTAATGTTACTACAATGACAGGCGTGATCTTTAATATCCAGCGCTTCTCCATTCATGATGGGCCAGGCATACGCACAACAATTTTTTTTAAGGGTTGTCCGGCACGCTGTGCATGGTGTCATAACCCGGAATCTTTTTCCATACAAAAGCAGCTTCAGTATTATAAAGACCGCTGCATTGGCTGCGGGAAATGCATCAAGCTTTGTCCAAATATGGCACATTCAACAGAACATTTATTTGACAGGAGTCTGTGCAAGGCCTGCGGGATTTGCGCAGAAGAATGTTATGCCAATGCACTTATTATTACAGGCAAAGACATGAGTGTTGATGAAGTCCTGCTTCAAGTCCTGTCTGATAAGGCATTTTATGATGAGAGTGACGGCGGTGTAACTCTTTCCGGCGGCGAGCCTTTATTGCAGGGGGATTTTTGCAAGGCCTTGCTGAAACATCTTAAGACCGAGGGGATTCATACCAATTTGCAAACAGCCGGGTTTTATGCTTTTGAAAAACTTAAGGCTCTTCTGCCCTATCTTGATCTTGTAATGTATGACATAAAAGGCGTTTCAGATAATATTTATAAAAATTTTATTCAGACAGACTTTACTGGAACAGCTTCCAGTGCTTCTGCCTTGGTTCTGGAAAACTTAAGACAGCTTGATGAGACAGGTATTCCTTTTATTGTTCGCACACCCTGTATAAAAGGTATAAATGATTCAGAAGCAGAGATCAGGGCAATAGCTCAGATGCTTTCAAAATTAAAAAATTTAAAATATTTTTCTCTTTTACCATGTCATAATCTTGCACGTTTAAAATATGAAGTTTTGGGAATGGAATTTGCTAATTATGAATCTCCAGCGAAAGAACATATTGAGTTTCTTAGAAGTATTGCCGAGCAGTATGTTGAAATTGATGAGTGAGCGTGGTTTGATTGACATAAACAATGATTTGATATATATTAATAATATGTATGCGAAGAAAAAATATTTATTTTTAACATTTCTTATTATAAAGATATTTAATTTTTCATACGCTCAAAATAATATTATAAATGAATTTAGTTTTAATTTGATGAGATATTTTGAGAATAAGAATTCTCAATTTATTTATGAAACAATTAATATTTATTCAATCTTGCCTCCAGATGACAGTTTTGATGAAAACATAATGTTTTTCTTTTTTGGAGTAAAAAAAGATGATGAAAAAAGATACTATGATTATTTTAATACTGTTCTGCAAAGCAATAATCCAAGATTAATTAGTATTTTTTTAAATATTGAAAGATATGATATTGATGCTTATATCGAAAATCATGAAATTTCTGCAAGATTAAATGATATTTATTGGACTTTATATTTTTCTTCTGGAAATATTTACTATTTAAATAAAATAATTGAAATAATACAGGAGTATAGAAATTCTGATGATCTGCTTTTGTATATGGCATCAAGTTCAGGCATTTGGTCATTTATTGTTAATATTAGAGATTACCCAAGTGTCTTAATATTCATTAATAATATTGAAAATACTGAATTAAAGAATTATATTTTGAGAACACCGGAAATGGAGCATAGGCAATTAATTCTTGATCATTTAAGAATACAAAGAGAAAATGGTATCTGGTAAAGATTTTGTACTGAGTAAGGTATATATGAAATTAGCTATTATTGGAAGCAGAAAAATAGAAAAACTAAATTTAGACGAGTATATTAAAGAAAAACCTGACGTAGTTATCAGTGGAGGTGCTAAGGGGATAGATACAATTGCAGAGGAATGGGCTTTAAAAAATAATATTGAAATGATTATACATAGACCAGATTATGAAAAAAACGGCAAAAAGGCAGCATGGAGAAGGAATGATATTATTATTGACGAAGCAGATAAAATAATTGCTTTTTGGGAAGGTAAAAGTACAGGAACTAGATATGTTATTAATAAAGCATTAGAAGTAAAGAAAAATATTGAAGTAGTGTTTGTAAATGAATCATCTTAAGTAAATATTATTAAAATGATAAAAAACTTTATATAGATTGAGTTAGGCGTAATACGCCCTAAGTATATTGAATAAAAGTTTAAAGTAAAATATAATAATTATAAGGATGGAAATTATGGAAATTATGGAAAAATTTACATTTGCAAAGGAAATAATCCAATTAATTATTTCAACAATGACAATATTTTTAGTTTGGTTGGGATTGAAAACATGGAAAGTACAATTAAAAGGAGAGAATAAATTTCAATTATCACTTGAAGTTTTACGGGAATTAAAAGTTTTACTATATAAAATTAATGATTATAGGAATCCATTCTATTCAGCTGGTGAAATAATTGAAGCATTTTATAGAAATAATAGTAATAAAGAGGAAATATTTGATCCACTTAATAAGGACTTAAATAATAAAGCAAAAAATTATGCTGAATTTGAAAGATGGAAAATTGTTATAGACCAGTATTTAGTATATGAAGATAAAATGTTACGTTTAATGGTGTTAATGGATGATTATAATTTTGATAAAATAAATAATAAGAATTTTAAAAAATTCATTTTAGAATTGCGTCATGAACGTTTCAAGCATGATACATTAAATGAGGAAAAAGAATACAGAAATAGTCTTAATGAAGAAGCAAAGCAAAAATTAAAAAAAGAAATAGAAAATAATAGAAAAATATTGTTTAAATATAGTGATAAAGATGAATGGGGATTTCAACTAGAAGAATATTTTTTATTGTTAAATATGAAATTAAGGAAATTTATTAAGTAACGGGCATACTACGCATAACAGGACTGTTTACACATCGTCGCCTCTTCGGCGGCTCGGGATTCAGTTGGCTAGGTCATGGCTACGCCATTCCCACACCTCACTCCAACTACATTTTTACTGTCCTGCAAACCTACGGTTTGCTTATTCGAGCAGTAAAAATGTAATATACCTAGATCGTTAGGCGAATAAGAAATTATATATTAAATTATATTGACATAAATATAACCATATGTTAAAATTTTATTAAATTTTATGTGATAGGAGTCTTTATGAAATACTTATTGTTAATATTTATTATATTATTTAGTGTAAATAATTTATTTTCACAGACAACTCGATTATATAAAATTATGTATGTTACACCAAGAGCAGGACTAAATCAAAGATCAGAACCTTCGATTAATGGTGAAAGAATTGGAGCGCTTATGTTTGGGCAAAGAATAGTTGTTAATATTCAAGGACCAGAAGCAACAATTGATGGAATTACTGATCATTGGTACGGTATACTTATTCAACCTTCTAGAGTTGGGCAAGAACAGTACAGATGGATTTTCGGTGGATATTTATCAGAAGAATTGCCATTAGATGCTCCTGTTATTTTTGGTTTATGGGATAATTTAGATAGTATAGATTTAAGTTATCGCTTTGATCCTGATGGATATTATTCTTTTAGTCTAAAAGAAACAGGTAATGCTCAATGGGGAAAATGGGAATTGGATAATAATATTCTTACGATTACATTAACTCATAGTAATCTTAGTGGTTTACTTGTAACACTCAATGAAGTAGTTACAATAAGATTAAATGAAATTGATCGAAATAATATTATTTTAATCTATCCAAATGGAGATCAATTAAAACTTACAAGAGATTTAGGGTTATTTTTAGCAGAATAATATACTTTAGACCTACTGCACATAACAAATGATTAACACAAAGAAGCTGCTTGCGCAGAAATCTAAAGAGCCTGTTCTGGTGGCTAGGCCGCTACGTTCTCGCGCCGCGTATCGCGAACCACTGGTTCGACAATACGATTTCTCCCACATAACCAGCTCCCGCAAACCCGCTTGAAGTTTAACTGCGAAAACGGTTTGCTTTATAAGGTGGGCTGGTACGTCGTCAATCTAGAACGTTAGGCGAAATACCAAATATCTCCAAAAAAAATACAATTTTTATAAAAAGCATAATATTGATATATATATAACAGAGTAAAGTTGTTAAGAATGACAGTATTTTTACCGAAATTTAAGAAATGGATAAAAATTTGAATGAATTAAAGAAATATATCAATATAAAATTCGGGATCGATGAAGACAAATTTTTAAATGTGCTTAAAAAAAAGTCAAGGTGCAGAAGGCTATATTTTAGGGAATTTAGGAGAAGAACTTTTTAGGGACTATGCTGAATCAAAAGGGTATGAAGTAAAAAGAATTAAAGAAAAACCTAAAGGAGGAAATAATGCAAAAAAAGATGATGCTAGAGGCGATTTTTATATTCGTAAAAAAGGGACAACAAAGGACGAATGGTTTGTAGTTGAGTGTAAGGGGGTTAAATCAAATGCAGAAAAAAGAGGAGGACTTACAAAAATGTCTTCTTGTTTTACTTTACTAACAAAGCATATAATTGGTCGAAAAAATCATATTGAAAGCATATACAATTCAGGTAAAAAGGAATACTTAAAAGCAAAAGAGGTTTGGGAAAGAGAAAATCGTAATAAATTCCCAGAATTTCGATGGAGTTTAGAAAACCCAGGATCAGGTATTCCCAATTTAAACGGTTTATGGAAAAGCAAAGATGAAATATCAAATTGGTTAAAAACATTCAGGCTTACTGATTTTAGCGAAGACGCTTACTGGGATTTAACTGCACCAATCAGATTATTACAAACGCACATGCCATCAACAAGAATAGATCCAGAAACCAATATAAAAAAGACAGGGCCTTTGGTTACTGATTTTAATATTCTTTGTATAGATTTGTTTCTAAAAACAGGAAAACATGAATTCGTTTTTGTAAATAGTGTTGATTTGAATCATCAAGCAAAATCTCCAAACCACCTGCAACAAAATTATACTATTGATATTTTAACTGCAAAAGACGATTTTAGAAGGCATAACTTATTGAAACCCTGGTATGATGACCTTGATTTGTGTATAAATGAATCAAAACCTAAACATAGGAAATTAGACAAAAGCCAATTAGATGAACGATAAATCTGTAAATAATATAGAATTTAGTATTATTTATTAAAAAAAAATTAGACAAAGTACTTGACATTGACACATATATGTGTTATGATATACACATATATGAGCATTGGAGGGTATATATGGAAAATTTATTTGATAGTGATTTAGAAAAAACTGATGCATTATTAAGAAAATTTGAAGAAATTCACGATTTTATTTATTCTCATGATGGTTTATCACCACAAGAAACTCTTGAGGAATTTATAAAAATACTCTTTATTAAGATATTTGATGAGTTGAATAAACTGAATTTGTTTAAGATAAAAAGCAGCGAATGGCTAAAAATCAAAGAAAACGCAAAAGACACTTCTGAATTATCCGCAATACATCATTTATACGAGCTAACAAAAGTAGAATATTCTACATTTTTTGAACCACATGATAAAATTAAATTATCTGAAATTTCACTTGCTTTTACAGTAAATAAATTACAATACGTGTCTTTGACAGAATCATCACATGATGCAAAAGGCTTAGCATTTCAAAAATTTCTTAGTAGTCATGCTAAAAGCGATAGAGGTCAATTTTTTACTCCAGAGATAATTATTAATTTTTGCGTGAACATTTTGAGCCCGAAATCTACTGAAAAGGTATTAGATCCATCATGCGGGAGTGCCGGTTTTTTAATTTCTGCATTAAATTATATTAAACATAATAATAAAAATATTGACATTAAAAAGATTATTAACGAGAATATATTTGGAATTGATATAAATAATAATATCGCTCGTATTGCTAATATGAAATTATTATTAGAGTCCAATACTACTAATAACATTATTTGCAATAATAGCTTAGAAGATATAGATACCATACGATTACTACTCAATGATAAAAACGGTTTTGATGTAATTTTAACAAACCCGCCATTTGGTGCTAAAATGACGGAAAACAACTTGTTGAGAAAATTTGAATTAGGGTACAAGTGGATAAAGCAAAATGATAATTTTGTAAAATCCAATACACTCCAAAATAGCCAGTCATTAGAAACATTATTTATCGAAAGATGTATTGACTTATTAAAAATTGGGGGAAGGATTGGAATCGTATTACCAAATGGAAATTTTGAAAATTCTTCATTAGAATATATAAGACATTACATAATGAAAAAAACAAAAATATTATGTATTGTTAATTTACCACAAGAAACATTCATACCATATGGCACTGGTGTAAAAACTTCAATTCTATTTCTCCAGAAAAAAGATGACAATGACAATGACAATTATTCTATATTTTTTGCAAAGATAATGAAATTGGGTTATCAAGGCAATAAAAATGGAACTATTATTTATAAAAAAGATTCTTTTGGTAAGATTCTTCATGATAAAAACGGCAACCAAATTATTGATGAAGATATAACAGGAATATTAAAAAATTATGATAATTTCTTACAAGGTAAACCCTTTCAATCAATAAACACTTTTTCAGTAAATTCTGAACAAATTAAAAACCGTTTTGATTTTGATTTTTATTCACCTGAAAATAGAGAGCTGATTAACAATAAAGGGAAATCTTATAAATTAGGTGAAATATGTGAAATTGTAAAAGTTAAATCACAAAAATTAAAAGCTTTGTCTGGTTTCGTAGATTACGTTGAACTTTCAGATATTAATTCTAACTCATTCGAAATAATCAATTCAACAAAGTATAATATTCATGAATTACCAAGTAGAGCTAGCTATGAAATTATAGAAGGCGATATTTTAACAGCAATCGCAGGAAATTCTGTTGGAACAAGAAAACATGCAACTGCACTGGTTTCATCTGATTATTCTGGCTGTGTATGTACTAATGGTTTTAGAATTATTAGAAAACCAAAAGTCGATCCTTTTTATCTATTGTTTTTTTTCCAAACAGAAAAATATTTGAAGCAAATGTATATGTACAGAACCGGTGCGGCAATACCATCAGTTTCTGATTCTGATTTAAATAATATATTGATTGATATTCCAGATGAAATATCGTTGAATAAAATTATTAATAAAATGAAAAAAGTTATTGAATTAAGAAAAGAAGCAAAAAAAGAATTTGAAAGTATAATCGTATAACAAACGATTAGCACAAAGAAGCTGCTTGCGCAGCAATCTAAAGAGCCTATTCGGGCGGCTTTGTGTCCTTTGGACAGTGACCAAAGGTCACAGGATTCAGTCGGCTGGTTCGTTGTCCTACGGGCTCGTTCCCACGCTAAGCTTTCAAAGAAAGCATTTCTCCCACATAACCAGCCTCTGCAAATCTGCTTGAAGTTTCGCTGTGAAAGACGGTTTGCTTTATAAGGCGGGCTGGAATGACGTCAACTTAGAACGTTAAGCGAAATACTAGAAATACCTATTGACATTTATAAATAAATAGTTTTAGATTTAGGTATATTAATTATTGGAGATATTTCTGAAAAATATTATTGCTTTTTTTATTATTTATTTTATTATTATTACAGGTATTTCTGCACAAAATACAAAAAATGGGTTTCTTTATTTTCATATAATTGATGATGAAGAAACACAGGTATTTAATAATTTTTACAATGAAAATCCCACATCGACTTTTAATGAAAAAGGTGAATTAATTAATCAAAATTTAGTATCTTCAGAAGTGATTATTCTACCTGTATTTGACATGGGTCAACAAAGGAATAACGAACATGGAAATCCTGACTTTGTAGCTGTTAGAATAGGAATTAAACTTGAAAGAAATATTTTAAAAGATGTCCAACTCGAGAAAAATATATTTTCTGGTGATCCTATAATTTCTTTTACTCTTACTCCTGAAGGTAGGGAGATATTTTTCAATCATACAATGAGGAATATTGGAAGACTAATGGTAATAGTTTTGAATAACCAGATCAGAGTAACTGCTAGAATTATAGCACCCATAAGAGAAGCTGGAATGATTCAAGGTTTTGATGAAGAAGAATCAAATAGAATATTAAATCTCTTAAAATAGTTTTATTTAATAAATATTAAATAAATATTATTTTCAAATGGAAATACTTGCTATTTAAAAAATAATTTGGTAAAGAAAATATAATATAGAAACTGGTACTTCGCATAATTGAACGTTAAGTGTGAGTTTTTTGAATTGGTTGAAAATAGTGTATAAAATAGCATCATACATTATAAAATAATTGTAAAATGTCCGAAAATGTTCATTGGTTAATGTTTTATTATGTTATTATTTTCTGTATATAATGTATAATAAACTAGGAGTAGATAGTATTGGAAATAAAAAACGCTAATTCATTTAATGATAATATTCGAGAAACCATAGCAGAAATATTTGTCGATGCATTTTTTGACAGTGCCTTAAAATATATTTCAAAAAATAAGGAAACCTTAAAAAAAATCTTTACACCTATGTTTGTACTTGAACATTTTTATGTTGCTGTTATAGAAAATGAAATTGCTGGAATAATTGCCTGTAATGATAGACATAATACTTGTATAAATATTAATAAAAATATTATTATAAAATATATTGGAAAATTAAAAGGATTTTTTATATACCATATAATAAAAAAAAGTTTTAATAATTACACAAAAAAATTTAAGATTGAAACTAGTGAAAAAACAGCAGTAATTGAAATATTAGCAACAAAATTAAAATTTAGAAGGATAGGCATTGCTTCATCATTAATGGATTATATAATTGAATTTCCTGAGTTTAAACATTATGTTTTAGAAGTTATAGACACAAATAAAAATGCATTAGAATTGTATAGAAAATATGGATTTAAAGAAACTCACAGGAAAAAATTTAATCCAAGTAAGGAATTTAACTATTTTATATATATGAAGTATTCGAAAGATAAATTGTAGAAAGCAGGTTTTACAACTTATAACTAGAATGTTATGTGAGATGTCGATATTGTTTTATCAATATATTGTAAAATGATATTGACAATACTATGCATTCATAATATGAATATATTTATTGGATAATATATGAATTATACTTTAAAGAAAATCCCTAACATCTTATTACTGGTATTGGTATTTTCTGTTTTGAATTGTAAAGATTCAAATATAGCACCAGTATTTGATCAAGCTAATTTTAGCTTAGAAAAGATGGATCAGTTATTTACAATACTTGATGAAAATAACAGAGCAATGGGTAGTATATCCATTTTTATTGATGGAAATGAAGTTTACTCGAATCAGATAGCTTATAAAGACTTTGAGAATACACTTCTTCATGATAGAAACACAGAGTTTAGAATTGGTTCTATTTCAAAAACATTTTTAGCTGTTGTGATCATGCAAATGATTGACGAAGGCAAGCTTACGCTGGAAACAAACTTAAGTGATTTCTTCGTAGATGTAAAAAACTCTGAAATTATTACCATTAGGCATATGTTGCAGCACAGAAGCGGGATATTTAATTATACAGATGATGAAACATTTCCAGATTGGATGAATAGTGTGCAGAGTATAACAAGTATGTTACAACGCATTACTGCATATAATAGTATTTTTGAGCCTGGTACAGATGAAAGCTATTCAAATTCAAACTTTTTTTTATTAGCGCTTATAGCAGAAATAATAGATGGCAATACTTACGATAAGATTATAGAAAGACGAATTACTGAGCCTTTAGGTTTATTAAATACTCGTGTTGGTGATGTGGTAAATCCTTTAAGGAATGAAGCATTGCCATATATTTTTATTGGTGAATGGCTGCAAATAGAGACTTTTCATCCATCTGTTATATTGGGTGCTGGTGATATAGTTTCTACTCCATATGATCTTAATGTGTTTTTTATTAATCTGTTTGCTGGCAATATAGTATCAGAAAGCTCACTTAACGAGATGTCAACTATAGAACATATATTTGGATTGGGGCTTGTGCCAATTCCATTTTATAATAGAATTGGATTTGGACACACAGGAGGAATGCCTGGATTCCAGTCGATTACAGTTTATTTTCCTTTGGATAGTGTATCAGTATCCTATACAACAAATGGAGTTAGATTTCCGCAAAATGATATTTTGATTGGTGTTTTGAGTATTATTTATAACGAAGAATACACAGTACCAATTTTTAGAGATTCAATTGTACTTCCAGTAGAAATATTGGAAAGATATGCTGGTGTTTATGGCAATCCAGATTTTCCGCTTTTAATAACTGTATTTCTTGAAAATGGAAGTTTGATGGCTCAAGCAAGCGGACAAGGTGCTTTTCCGCTAGATGCAATGGATGAATTTAATTTTACTTTTGATGCAGCTTTTTTACACATGGAATTTTTTCCTGAAACAGGAGCAATGATTATAACGCAAGCTGGACATAGGGTTGATTTTAGTTTAATGCCAATTGAGTAATTAGCTGCTATTGACCAGCGGACTTGCTTATATTAAGATAAGATATGGATACAGGACAGCTAATATTAATAATCAGCCGCTTATCCCTGGGGGCCATAGTCGCCTTTTTTGCAATATTACTTTGGTCCAGAACCAGAGATATTGCCTGGATGCTTATGGTTATTGGAGCTATTGCTGCTTATGTAGATATTGTTTACTCTATTTTAGTGATTCTTGGCATTACAGTTGATGATCTTCTTTATATAGGTTCTATACCTGTGATTTCCATTGTACTGCCCAATTTGCCGGTGTTTTTTATAGCTGCTGCATTTTCTGTAATGGTATTCAGAAAATACCGGTGGCGTTAAGAGCTTGGCATTAAAACCAACGGAATTAAGAGGAGGAATATTTTATGAAAGCCTTGATTATTGGGTTATTTGTTATTGCGGCAGCTATTATTGCCTGCCTTCCGGCTGGCTTGGGATGGTGGGAAGAAGTTTTGGCCTTTTTACGCGGAGCTTTACCGGTTTTGGCAGCTTTTATTGGCTTAATAGCTTTATTTATTGGCATTGTTGATATTAAAGACAGGATTGTAGCCAGGAAAGAAGAAAAAATCGAAGAAAAGACCGAATAATTTCATATTGACACTTTCCCCGACTAAAAGATAAACTAGGATAAATTGGGGCTGTAGCTCAGTTGGCTAGAGCGCTTGAATGGCATTCAAGAGGTCAGGGGTTCAATTCCCCTTAGCTCCAGGTTTTTGCGATCGGAAGGCAATTCCCCTTAGCTCCAGGAAAAAATTTAAATGAAAGAAGTTCTTGAAATCTTTTGGGCGTTTTTTGTTATTGGCGCAAGCACATTCGGCGGTGGCTATGCCATGATTCCGGTTTTACAGCGCGAACTTATAAATAAGCGCGGCTGGATTAACATGGACGAAGTGATGGACTACTTTACCATCGCGCAGATTACCCCCGGCATTATTGCTGTCAATGTCGCAACATTTGTTGGTTACAAGCGCAAGGGCATTTTGGGCGGGATTATCGCCACAATAGCCCTGATACTTCCCGGCGTAAGTTTGATGTTAATAATCTCGCTTTTTTTAAGACGCTTTGCTGAATACAGGCTTGTACAGCATGCATTCACCGGAATAAGGATAGCTGTTTGTGCGCTTATCCTTGATACTCTGGTCAAGCTTTTTAAGGGTCTTTTTAAGGATTTAAGGCCAATAATAATTTTTATAATCGCGCTTGTGCTTTCTTTGGTTTTTTCAATCTCACCTGTATTGATCATACTTGGCGCAGGGATGGTAGGTTTTCTTCTATATAATAAAAAGGAAGGGCAGCCATGAACCTCCTTCTTATATACCTGCTATTTTTTCAAATAGGTATATTTGCCATTGGCGGCGGGCTTGCTACACTGCCTTTTCTTTATCAGATGGCGGACAGATACGAATGGTTAAATCAGGAGATGATAGGTAACTTTCTTGCCATTGCCCAGATGTCTCCGGGCGCAATAGGGGTAAATGTTGCCAGCCAGACCGGATTTCAATATGGGGGAATTCCAGGAGGCATACTTGCAGCCCTGGGACTTGTTAGTCCTGCTATTATAATTATTTCTTTTATTGCAAGAGTAATGCAGTCTTTTAGGGAAAATAAAATTGTTAAATCTGTTTTTTCCGGTCTTCGTCCTGCAGCAGCCGGACTTCTTGCTTCAGCATTTTTAATTACTTTTATGCTTGTTTTATTTAATAGAAATGCCGCGCAATGGTACCAAATGCTGCGTCTAAAAGAATTCGTTATGTTCGTTGTTCTGTATCTTTTGCTTTTAAAGTTTAAGCTTCATCCGATAATCTATATTGCAGCAGGGGCTGCGGCAGGGATTTTACTTGGGCTTTAATACCTTGCTTGATCTCCTTTAAGTTCTCAAGCTATATTGATCTGACTTGAAAAACAAATTTTCTTTACCAACAGCTTTTCTCATTTTAAGGCGTTTTATGATAATAATTATTTTTCTTGCAGCTGCAGGATTTATTACGACCCTTATTATAAATATAACAATGGTCAAAAGCATGAATGAATATGTCTATAAAGACATAGACCAAATTCCACCGCAGGCCGTGGTAATGGTTTTAGGCGCACAGATCCGTGGCACAACCCTTTCTCCGATTTTGCGCGATCGTGTAAATGGAGGAATAGCCATTGTTCAGGCTAATAAAGGAAAAAAGCTGCTTCTTTCAGGGGATCATAGCCCGTATTATGATGAGGTAAATGCAATGCGGCTTTATGTGCTGGAAAATGCTCCTGATATCAGTCATGAAGACATATTTTTAGATTTTGCAGGTTTTAGTACCTGGGACTCCATGTACAGGGCAAAGGAAGTTTTTGAAGTTACTGATCTTGTTATTGTAACCCAGCAGTTTCATATAAGCCGTGCGGTTTATATGGCAAGGAGTCTTGGGATAAATGCTGTGGGATATGGGCTTGCAGAAGAACATTTTAGCCGAAGAAACTTACAGAACTGGAGGATCAGGGAATATTTTGCGCGTATAAAAGCCCTGTATTCCATTGTTTTTGATATAAAGCCCCCGACACTTCGAGACAGGTTTAATATTAATGGAGACGGCCGGGAAACCTGGAGCTCGTCAAGTCCTTAATTCTTTTTTGCGCGCTGCCGGATTACCTCGTATAAAAGAACCCCTGCTGCAACTGATACATTAAGGGAATCCAGCCTGCCTTTTTTTGGAATTGCGATTAACGCATCACAGCTTTCTTTTAGAATGCGGGTTATGCCGCTTCCTTCTCCGCCAAGGATAATGGCTGTGCGTCCCCTAAGGTCTTTTGTAAAGGCATATTCTCCTTCCATATCAGCGCCATATATCCAGAAACCATTGTCTTTAAGGATTTCTATTGCCCTTGAGAGGTTTGCTGTTTCAATGGCAGAGACCCATGCGGATGCTCCAGCAGATGTATTGGCAATTACTTCTGCATATTTTGCAGTACGGCGTTTTCGTGTTATGACCATGTTAACGCCAAACTGATCGCATGAACGCAGAATTGCGCCGTAATTATGGGGGTCTGTTATTTCATCCAGGATAACAACCAGAACCTCTTTTTGTTCGCCAAGTTCATTAATAAAATCTTCAAGTTTTGTTATCTGCCCGCCTTCCTGTTTTTCATCTTCTGTCTCAAGAAGTATGCCCCTGTGATCTGCAGAAAGGCGATCCAGCTCTGCTGTTCCTGTGCGGTTTATCGGGATCTTGTGTTCCTGTGCAAGTTTGATTATTTCTCTGGCCCTGGGACCTGGTTTGGCTATAAGTAGACATCTTGAAGGAAGGCCGGATTTTATTCTTTCTTCAATTGCATGAAATCCTGATAAATATATCATTTTTTGTTTCCTAAAATCTAAACCTTGATTGTATCAATATATTTTTGGAGGCATGATTTTACATATCTGTAAATGGTAAGTTTATTTTCTTGTGTCATTTTTGGCTCAAACAGCAGAATGTAAACATGGTGTCTATCCATTCGTTTTCCCATATAAATCATATCTGTGCGGATCAGGCCTGTCCGCAGTTTAAGTTGTATATCATATAACATTGTATTGGAAGCCAGGTTTTCAAACTTATCAAATTTTGCTGCAATTCCCGCAGAGCTGATATCAAGGATTTTTCCGTTCATAAAACCAGAACCGCTTTTAATGTTAATGGTTGCATTTAAATCATCTTCACAATCAGCGCGAATGAACTTACGCCGTCCCCTGGCTTCAGTGGCTTCCAAAGCACCAAGGATGATTTTTGTGCTTTCTTTGATACCAAGTTTAAGCTGAACATAACCGCAGGGAAGGGCCAGGTCCATAAGGTATTTTTTCATCAAAGCCTTGTCTTGGTTATATGACAAAATACCAAGCATGCTGTCTTTTGTTGCCTCATCTTCCATAATTCCCCGGATATATTTTTCCCATTCCTTTTCCTTAAATCTTTCATCGATGTTTATATACATTATGGAGCCGGGGAATTTTGTTAGAAGTTTTTTGGCCCTTTCTGCATCAAGGATAATATAGGTCTCATATCCGGCCATGATGAGAATGTCCAGCATATCTTGCTGAATTACACTTTGGGGATAAAGGAGAAAAATTTTTTTTCCATCTCCTTTATTCTCTTCCATCATATTTCTCCATTTGTTTATATTATATTTTACAGGATCAATTATTTTAGGTAAAGGCGAGGGACGCGCTTGTTAATATTACAAAGTATTTCGTATGGGATGGTTCCTGTAATCCTGGCTATATCTTGTGCATTTGTAAATTCAGGGCCAAAAATTATTGCCTTGTCCCAGCGTTCGACTTCTCCCCTGTTGCCAAGGTTTACCATACACTGATCCATGCAAATTCGTCCGACAAGGGGATAAGCCTTGCCCTTGATTTGCACTTGATATTGATTTGAAAGCAGCCGAGGCAGCCCGTCAGCATAGCCTATGGGAATAATGCCTATATGGGTATCATCCGGGGCTTTCCAGGTTCTGCCATAGGAAACTTCTTCTCCTTTGGAAACTCTTTTGATATGCACGACCGCACTCTGCAATTCCAACAGTGGTTTAATCGAAGGTTTAATCGAGGGTTTTATTGCAGGCTTTATCTCAGATTCCATAGGAGAATAGCCATAAAGCATAATACCCGGGCGAACCATGTCAAAATTTGCTTCCTTGTGAAAACATATTGCCCCGGAATTTGATGCATGAAGCTCTCCTGGATCAATCCCTGCTTTGCGTATTTCTTCTATAGTTTTGTTGAAACAGGTAATTTGAGCCCTGGTATAAGCTATATCTTCAGGTTCAGTGGAATCTGCAACAGAAAAATGGCTTGCAATACCGCCAAGCTGCAAATTTTTATTATTGGCAATCAATGTTGCCAGATCCAGAGCCTCATCAGGCCCACAGCCAAGGCGGTTCATGCCAGTATCAATTTTTAGGTGGACTTCGAATTGATTGCCTCTGCTCTGGCTTCCAGCTGCAGCAACATCGCTTGCGCCTGCTGCCAGCGCATTTATAAAGTCCCTGTCAGAGACTAAAGGAATCAGGTCTGTATTTATAATCTCATCTATTTCTTCTGGTAGGGCCTGGGATAAAAGAAAAATCCTTGAGTTAATCCCTGCTTTTCGCAGCTCTTTACCCTCGCTGACCAGGGCCACGGCAAGGCAATCAGCGCCATTTTCCAGGGCATATTGCGACACAGGGATTGCTCCATGGCCATAGGCATCTGCTTTTACACAAAAGCAAATTTTTGTCCCAGTGCCGATCTTTTCCCGGACTATCTCCAGATTTTTTTTGAGATTTTCTAAATGTATTATTGCCCTGCTTGCCCGCATTATTTTACCATGTTATAGTAATAGTGATATATGAACAATATTAGGTTCAGCCTGATCTTATTGGCATTAACCATAACAGGGTTAATTTTCCTGGTTTTTTCATGCTCGGAAATCGACTCAATTCTTCCCCAAAGCCGGAATTACGAACTTTCTGCAAGGGGAGAAGAGTACTCCATAGATGAATACGCCCTGATAAGAAAAGATGACAGAATTCAGCCTTTTTTTGTTTTTCCAATAAATGATGATCCGGATGTAACCGGAATTACTGTTTCTTTACAAACATCAGATGGAAAACAGGCAGGCAATAATATTAGGTATTTACTGGAAACAGCTAGAGTTATTGATATTTCTGAAAATGAAGTAACTGATATTGTTTTCTTTCTTGAAAACCTTGACGGCTTTCTTCCCTCTTTTATTTTTCCGGATGATATAAATATAGGCCCGTATTTACTGGTTTTCCAGGTTTTTGGCAGAAATAATGCGCTTCTTGCCAGAAATGAAAAAAGCATTTTTTATATGGCGGATGAAGATTTTACCATTTCTGATATTAATGTTTTTCTCCCGGCATTATCGCGGCCTTCACATATAATACCTGTAGAAACAGTAGTTCTGCTTGAAGCAGGGATTATTGCAGACAGAAATCTTGACCCTTATATTTTCTGGTATAACGGAAGAAACATTATTGGCGAGGGGAGAATCCGTGACGGTGCAAACCGCTTGCTTTGGACCGTTCCGTTCGAAGCTGGTTTCCAAAACATAAGAGCTGAAGTTATTCCTTTTCCTCCCCTAAGGCCTGACAGGGTTCACAGGGGAAGATCAAGGGAGCTTTCACTTCCTGTTTCTGCAAGCGGTGAGTTAAACAGAACACTCTCCAGCCTTCTTAATTCTATGGAAACAGCAGCTCAGGGAAACATCATACTGGATTTTCAGCTACAGGGAGAGCTTGGGGATTCGCAGAATCCGCTTTCTACAAACAGCCTTGTCAGGAAGTCCATTACAGATAACGAGGTTTCAAGACAGCCGCACTGGCATCCTGTTGGAGAAGTTTACGGTTTACAGATAGGCCCGGAAGATATTTACGAACTTCCGTTCGTACTGCGTGAGAACAATACAGAAAAGCAAACTTCATTTATTCTAAGATTTATTTCCATGAACGAAGGAGTACATTTTGGTTTTTCTTTTGATTCACAAACAATGATTTCTTTATTGCGGGAAAACAATTCATTTATTTTAATTTTTAATACTCATGGGGTGGAATATAGAATTCCAATAGATATTGGTTTTGAAGAGAATTTTATTACCCTGATACTGGATTTTATATATCAGAATAATTACCTTACTCTTTCAATAAACGAGAATGGCATAAACAGACTGCTCCTTGAAAGAGGAATTAGCCTTCCTTCTTCAGGTACACGTGGAACACTGCAGCTTGGAGGGCAGGACAGCCTTGGTGACATCATAATGATTCTTGGCGAATTATCGGTTGTGTCTTTTTAATATGATGCGTTTTTTCTCAATCTTATTATTACCGTTTACTGTTTTTCTTGTTGGATGCGGCAGCCGGCAAGTAAGGCAGCCGCCCCTTAGGGAAGAAGAACCGGAGATAGTGCGGCATATATCATGGGAAGTACTGGATTACAAGGATAAAGATATTGGTTCTTCCATTCCAGCCTGGGTTAATTATTATCTTGATAACAATATATTACAGATAGAAAATTATTTTGAGTTTTATAACCATTTTGTTTTTATTGCTTCGAATGCCGGTACCAATTTTAATGCCCTGCAGCAATGGATGAATGCATTTTCAATAGACCTGGATTTTCCCCGGCTTGCTGCAGTACGCATGGAAAATCGTTTTCTTAATGCTGCTGTTTTATTTCCTGATGATGAGTACGGCAGTTTCTACGAAGCCCTGATCCGCGCTGCCTCTGATGCCCATTGGCAAGGAGCTGTAAGGGCAGAGGATTTTTGGGTATCAAGAAGTTTTATTGGATTGGACAATCCCGAGACAGAATCGCCTGAAACCTGGGATAGATATGAATTTTTAATTCTTTTAATTGTTGAAAAAGATATTATGATTCCGCAAATTGAAATGGTTTTACAAGATGTTCAGCCACCGTCTCCGCTTTCAAGATACCAAAGAAGTGCGGTAAACAGGGTAATTGAATTTTTTTTTGATGGTTTTTAAATTTATATAATGGAGGATTTTATGAACAACATCGATGCAAAATACAGACTACATGATGATGATGATGAAGATGAGAGCCAGGATAAAAAATCAGGTTCTGAGCTTTTAGTTGAGAAAATGCTTAAAACACGGAATATAATAATTTCCGGTGAAATAAGAAAAGACTTGGCAGAAAAAACAATCAAGCAGCTTCTTCTCCTGGATAATATGAGTAAAGACGATATAAAAATTTTTATTGATTCACCAGGAGGGGATGCTGATGCCGGCTTTGCGATTTATGACATGATCCGTTTTGTGGAATCTCCGGTTTGGACAATAGGCATGGGGCTTGTCGCAAGCGCTGCTGCGATAATTCAGCTGGCTTGTCCAAAAGAACGCCGCCTTGGACTTCCGAACAGCCATTATCTTATCCACCAGCCCCTGTCCGGAATTCGGGGTGTGGCAACTGATATTGAAATCCATGCAAGGGAACTTGAAAAATTAAGAGAGAAACTTAACCGTCTTATCTCCGAAGAAACCGGGCTTGCTTATGAACAGATCGAAAAAGACACTGACAGGGATCACTGGCTGGATGCCGAAGAAGCAGTTTCCTACGGACTGATATCACGGGTTATTCAAAGGCAGAGCGAGATAAAGAAGAGTTAATGCTTTTACTTGCGGCTTTTTTGGGAAACACCGGCACTCGATACAAAGGCACAAGGCATAATGTCGGCTGGCATCTTGCAGAAAGGCTGCCTTTTTACAAAGAGCTTCCCTGGTGTAAAAAGTTTAAGGGACTTTGGGCTCAAATAGAACGCAAGACATTGCTTGACACAACAAATATCGAATCACCTGATAATATCGATTCCAGTTTTATTAACCCCGTTTTTATCGAAGATAAAATTTCTTTTGTATTGCCCGGCAACTATATGAACCGTTCAGGTGAATCAGTATTTGGCGCAGCGTCTTTTTTAAAAATTAAGCCGGAAAAAATAATTGTAGTTCACGATGAACTTGAGCTGCCTTTGGGAACAATTTCCCTTAAATTTAGCGGAGGACTGGGCGGTCATAATGGCTTAAGATCAATGAAGGCCAGTTTTAACACAGCAGATTTTTGGAGGCTGCGCATAGGAATAGGCCGGCCTGATTCGAGACTGCCGGGAGAAGGCGGCAGGGAAGGTTCCGGAGAGGGTATTGTTGATTGGGTTCTTTCGGATTTTTATAATGAAGAGAAGCCTTTGCTGGAATCTGCCCTGGATGCTGCGGCAGAACTTTTAATAAAGGCTTTTCTTTTTGGGCCGGAAAAATTCCTGCTTGCTTATAGCAAGAAAAAAATTATTCAAGAACAATAAAATTTTAAGATTTTCTTATTCCCGGGTTTTATCCCGAACCCATTTTTGAACAGCAGAATCCAACTGCATTATGTCAATGGGTTTTGACAAAAATGCCTGAAAACCATTTGCATAAAAAAGTTCATCTGTACCCTGTATGGCATTGGCTGTAAGCGCGATGATCGGAATTTTTTTGGCATATTCAGAATCAAGATCGCGGATTGCTATAGCTGTTTTAATACCATCCATGCCTGGCATCATATGGTCCATAAAAATTGCATTATAATGCGGTACCCCTTGTGTTCCAGCCAAACGTATTTTCTCAACAGCTTCTTTGCCGCTTAAAACGCAGTCAACCTGCATTTTGTATTTGAGTAAAAGCCCCGCAGCTACATCAAGATTAGTCTGCATATCATCAACGATCAGGACTTTGGCGTAACTTAAATCCGAACGCACAAGTTTTTTCCCGACAATGCGATTAACATCTGTAAAGCGGAGATTACGTAAATTTTCCGCAACATCATGACCGATTAAGGTATCATCAACATAGGTTTGTCTGATGCGGACATTGAAAACAGAACCTTTTTCAAACTCGCTTTCCACCTTAATTTCACCGTCCATCATCTGCACAAGTTTTTTTGTAATGGAAAGGCCAAGACCCGATCCTTCTTTTCTTCGATTGGCTTTACTTTCCACCTGATAATAATCTGTAAAGAGCTTTTCTAAATTTTCTTTTTTTATACCAATGCCGGTATCGTTAATAGTGATATCAAGCCACACATATTTTTTATCCCGAACCGCATTTACGGTCAATACAATTGTTCCTTTGTCTGTGTATTTAAAAGCATTGCTAAGCAGATTATTAAAAATTTGTTTTACACGTAACTCATCACCATAAAGTTTTGCCGGAAGCTCGTCACTGATACTTAAATGGAAACTAATGGGCTTCTCTCCTATACGGGCAACCATAAGGGTAATTACGTCGTTTAACAGGCTTGATATATGATATTCATCCGGGTTTATTGTCAGTTTTCCGGATTCTATTTTTGAAAAATCCAGAATATCATTTACAATACTTAATAATGTGCTGCCCGCACTGCCTATTTTTTTTAAATTTTCAAGAACATTTTTTGTTAAGCCATTTTCTTCCATGGTTAAATCGGAAAGACCTACAATTACGTTTAGAGGTGTGCGGATTTCGTGGCTCATGTTTGCAAGGAATTGGCTTTTAGCTTTTGAAGAGGCCATTGCTTCATCTTCCGCTGCTTTACGCTGAATTACCTCAGACTCAAGTTCACTTGTCCTTTGCCTGACCAGTATTTCCAGTTTTTTTCCAATACTGCGGCTTCTTGTAAATAAAACTGATACTAAAGCCAATACACATAGAGCCAAAACACTTATACCAATGAGCCAGGGCTGCTGTTCCCTCATTAATCTTGCCTGATAATCGTAGGTTATACTCTGCCATTGGTCCATAATTCTATCGGTGTCTATCAGCAAAAGAGCTTTGTCGACTATTGAACACAGAACAACTTGATCTTTGTTTATTCCAAAAGAGGCTTCATATGCTGCGTTGAAAAGGTAATTTGCCTTGTAATCTGAAAGTTCATATAAATTTGTCAATGCAGCAAGCCTTGATTGACTTGACATAACAAGGTCAACTTCACCGCGATCCATAGCCAGAAAAGCATCATCGGTATTGGGGTACTCTACATCATTAACAGCGTCAGGGAACCAGCTTCTGAACATATCTGCAAACGCAGAGCCTCTTGCATATCCCACTCTTGCAAAAGGTATATCGTTTAAGGCAATATTGGGGAAATTACGCTTGGATAACAGAGAAAATCTGTCGCTTATGTACATGGTATTTGGCCATATAAAACGTTCTCTTCTTTCATCACTTTGTACAAGATTTGGAATAAAATAAGCCTGACCATTTTCCAGTAAGTTCATAAGTTCAGGTAATTCTGTATCAATATTATTCACCAGTCTAAAGCCCAGGCCTGTAAGCTTTTCCATCTCGTCAAGTACATCAAAGACAGCGCCTTCCCAGCGATCTTCATGTCTGTTATAAAAGCTAAGAGGATAAGACATATATTGTGTAGCAAAAGGTATAATTGGATTGTTTAATACATATGCTTTTTCTTCTTCGGTCAACAGCATATTAAACCTGTATCTTTTATATTCCTGATACCCCTGCCTGTATAACTCTGTCAGATGACCGTAAGCTCCGTTCTGCAAAGCTTTGGTGACAACTGAGATAATTGGTTTTAGGTCATTGTTTCCGGTTGCAAGGGCAACGGGAATAAATGTCAAGGGAAAAAAGTCTTCTGTAATCACGCCGCCATACGAATCAAAGGCAACTTCCATGGTATTGTTTCCAAGAAAGGCGTCAGCTTCCCCGCTTTCCAGAATCCGGTATACAGCCTCATAATCTTCGGCAATAATCCCTGGTTCGCTTGTGCCTGCAAACATTTCTATAACCATGGCGCCTTCCAAAAAAACATAACGCGGCAGCCGGGTTTGTGCGATTGTATTTATGCTCTGGCTTTCTTTAAGGCGCATGATTCTCATTGAACGCAGGGCAATAGGTTCAGATAAAAAAAAGCTTAACAAACGGTCTTCTGTAATAACCTGCTTTGCAAAACCAGGCTCGCCAGCACTAAGTTGCTGTGCAATAAGGCCCAGTGACTCAATCTTGGGTGTAAAGGGGATATCGAACAGTGCAGACAGCCACTGGCAGAACAGGGCTGAATACCCGCCCTCTTCATTGTTTTCATGTATGAACATTTCAGTACTGTGCGGTACACTGACTGTAAAGGTTGTGCCTTGCCTCCGTAATTCCTCTATTGCATTAATTTCATCCTGTGTCACACCAGGAATTTCATTATAGCTTGTTATGTTATTGATATTGAAAGGCGCTTGTTCAGATTCAGTGCAAGCTGATATAAACAGAATAAAGACAAGGTTTAATATAAAACCGGGAAATGTTTGTGAAATATTTTTATAGGAAACATTCCATTTGGTTTTCATACTTATTTTAATATAGCATATAATAATTATAAATTCAACTTAAATTCTATATATAGATTTTTTATAAATAAATGTTAAAATATTATAAGAGGAAATAATGAAAAATAAAACTATTTTTTATACACTTTTTTTTGGTATATGTGTAATCGTATTTTTTTCTGGCTGTAAAAGCATGCAGAGCGTTGGAATTATTGAGGAGTATTATGGTGCACCAGTACCTTCTACTCTGACTATCCTTGATAATCTTGAGGCACAACAGGCAATAATGCTGGCTTTTTCCAGAGCATATCCCGGTAAAATCAGCAATGTTGAATTTTACAATAATGACTGGACCATGATGGTTAATGGCAGACGTTTTTATTTTGCAATGGGCCGGTTTTTACCTGAAGAATTGCGCGAACAATGGGAAGCATTTTATCCTTATGATTTTTATATGTATCCCTGGGTTGGAACTGCCGGTCAACGACAGGCTGCCCTGAATCATCCTGTTTACTCAGTAGGGTCATCATTTTTGTTTGACACCCTGTATTTTTCTCATACAGAAGATGAAAGCTGGGATTTGCAGGAAAAATATTCTTTTCTGGGTGTAAAGATGTTGATCCATCCTTATATTAAACCATTGCTTGATCGTGTAACAGAGCTTGTGCTTATTGCAGCTGAAACTGATCCAGCTGTTGATAGATGGATTGCTGAACTGCGAACATCGCCGCCCAGCTTTAGCTGGAACTGGCGTACCATAGCTGGTACAAACCGCCGCAGCAATCATTCTTACGGCACGGCAATTGATCTTTTGCCCAGAGACTTACAGGGACGTTATACATATTGGCAATGGGGAACAAGCGATGCAGTAAACCGTGAAACTCATTATATGCCTCCGGAATCAGTTATAATGGCTTTTCGCAGTTACGGATTTATATGGGGCGGACACTGGGACTTAATTGATACCATGCATTTTGAGTACAGACCGGAAATATTGTTACTCAATGATTTCCATGATATCTATATTCCTTTTATATAGCGGGGTTTTACGCACCATCCACACTGCTTGACGCAGTGCGTTTGTTGGACGCACTGGCGGGTACCTAAAGGTACCCTTACTTTTTTTCATCTTGGTTACATTTACTGGTGCTTACAACGTGATGCTTTATTCATCCACACTGCTTGACGCAGTGCGTTTTGCTAGACGCACTGACGGGTACCTAATGGTACCCTTTCTTTTGTCATCTTGGTTACGTTTACTGGTGCTTACAACGTGATGCTTTATTCATCCACACTGCTTGACGCAGTGCGATTACTTGTTGCCCAGAAGAAGACTCGAACTTCCATGCTTTTGAAGGCACTGGTACCTGAAACCAGCGTGTCTACCAATTCCACCATCTGGGCATATATAATTTTGACTTATGGCATATCATGGCATATCAAAAAGGCTTGATCAACCCTTTCTGGAAAGCGCAATTAGTATGGCAATATCTCCCTGGCGTACTCCGGGAATTCTTGCTGCCTGACCAACAGTAAGCGGTTTTACTGCCATAAGTTTTTCTCTTGATTCTGATGAAAGACCCAATAATTGTGAATAATCAAAGTTTATCGGGATTTTTATATAATCCATTTTTTTTGCCTTTTGTATGACACGGTTTTCTTTTTCTATATACCCTGAATACCTTATATCCAAAACTGTCCTCTGTACCCACTCTACTGGGTATGCTGCCAGTTCCGGGAAATCTAAAAGCGCTTTGTTTATATCAAAGTTTCCCCTGACAATTTTGTGTTCAAGGCTTTCGCCTGAGACCTTGCTCTGGCTTATTAGTTCCCTAATAAGTTCAAGGGACTCTGCTTTTTTCTGAAACTTTTCCCAACGCATGTCGTTTATAAGGCCAAGCTCCCTGGCTTTTGGACTAAGCCTTGTATCCGCTGTATCATGGCGCAACAGAAGTCGGTATTCAGCCCTGCTTGTAAACATGCGGTAAGGCTCCTTTGTTCCCAGAGTTGTAAGGTCATCCACAAGCACACCAATATAAGCTTCTGAGCGCCCAAGGACAAAAGGCTCTTGCCCCCTCATCTTCAGCACAGCATTGATCCCTGCCATAAGCCCCTGACTTGCTGCTTCCTCATAGCCTGAGCTACCGTTTGTCTGGCCTGCGCTAAAAAAACCACTAAGCCGCTTGGATTCAAGGCTTGGAAAAAGCTCCAGAGGATCAATATAATCGTATTCAACAGCATAGCCCGGCCTTACAAGTTCAGCATTTTCAAGCCCGGGAATTGTACGGATAAATGCCTTCTGCACATCTTCTGGCAAGGAAGTGGAACAGCCGTTAAGGTATTTTTCGTTTGTGTATAATCCTTCAGGCTCAATAAATACATGATGCCTGTCTCTGTCAGAGAAACGCATTACCTTGTCTTCGATGGAAG